>JAABUJ010000744.1_pt1 | contig 58801 bp, 47 predicted proteins | sample 5559131 | NCBI WGS metagenome assembly JAABUJ01 (sample SAMN10711875, study PRJNA513366) | rock metagenome | isolation source: Antarctica rocks | place: Antarctica: Victoria Land, Mt New Zealand nord | collected 2016-01-07 | reverse complement strand
CGGGGCGCCCGCGAGGCAGAACTAAGGTTTTCCATTTTGGTTTTTCCTTTGCAAAGGCGATTCGCCCTCATAGACCTAGATAGGGACTGAATAGGGAGTTAATAGAACAAATAATAATATATCTCATGAATTTGTCTTTTACAAATCTTTGAACATCTCTAGACACTGTGATGATGTCATAATGACAATAGTTAGTAATTGAATTTATATGAGATTTTTGTTAAAATATTAACTCAACAAATATGAGCATTATAATAAAGCATTATAAAAGATATACTAATCTTTTTCAGTATAATGTTAAAGAAGTAGTCTTTGTCAATTGTGAAATTTTATAGCTCATCATCATTAAATATAATGATGAGCTAAACATTCTTTACATTCACTTTCAAATATGTAAGTAGCTGACTGACTGCAAGCTGAATTACATATATTATACAGTTTATGATTTCAGTTTCATCACTTTAAATAATATTTTTCTAACTCAGAAATCAACTTAAATAACATTATAATGTATAATTGTTGAATGCATTATCTACTGTGACTATCAGCAATTAATGTGTCAGATTTCACTTCTTCAACATCTTAAGAATATACTCAGCAAGATTTTCATCATTATATTAACTTTTTAGTTCTTTAAAAACTAAAAATATCTCTGTGTACTTTTACTCAGTGTTAATAAAGTATGCAGTAATATCTAGAAATGCAAGATAATTTAAATTGCTTTATTCATTAAATGCAATAAAGACTTTAATCTATGTCTTAAGCTCTGCAAGCACATCTTTTCAGACATTCACAGCACAATGCTTAAAAAGTTATGCAATTTTGCTTTAATTTAAAATCTTAATATCAGCACAATACATTCAGATGAGCTTTTAGAACTTTACATGCTCAATAGTACAAAAGAATATATTGAGTACTATAATGAATTGAAGAATCTGCTGATTAAAGACTTTAAAAATAAAGTTAAATAATTTAATAATAATTTTTTAAGCTGTCTGTTAAACAGTGAGTGTTATATTAAAGCATTATAATTAAAAATCATAACATATCTTTAAGTTTATTACTTTAAAGATTGAAATCTATCTTTCTGATGCTGATTTTATCTTTCAGCAACTGCTGCTTTTCAGATAATGTTTTATGATAGTTATTTCATTATTTTCTAATACTGAATGATTTATGATATTGTGACAGTTAACACACATTACATTTAATCTTTCATCATATTTATTAGCTACTTCAGCAAAGAACTGCCAGACCTCTGCTGAACAAGCTGAATTGTTTTATATTATTTAAGTATAATTTTTAATTTTTATGTCTGTGTTCTAACTTTATACAGTTGTTTCTCATCAGTCTTGAAACTCTTACTTTGTTGTAGATCTTTAAAAAATATACTTTGAATTTAAAGTGTCTACAAGAATTAAAGAATAAGATTGACTTAATTAAGATAACTTAGTTTTGTCACTGAAAGCACTTCAAAATAATCTTTTTAAGTTATTTAAGATCTGACTGAATGATGAGCTGTATAAAGACATGATGTTGAGTTATTGTAGTAAGTTAAGCAAATAAATGATATTTTGTTGTACTTTAAGTGATGTGTTAATGATAGTATGTTGTGAGAGTTTCAAAATTAGTATATATAAGATTGTAGTTATGTAACAGAATATGTATCTAAATGTAAAATGAATTTTTTACAATATCAATTATAATAGATACTATTTGAAAATTACTATATATAGCAAATATTAAGTATCAATGAAGAGATTTCTCATTAAAAAATCTTTAATTAATAATTAAAGACCTATCTAATTATTCTTTATTTTACATCTTTAATCTTTAAAGATTAACTTTCTATTTAATTAATAATGATTACTCACTATTTTTCTCACTACTCTCTTCATCATTAATAGATTCAACATTCTTCTCATTATCTTCATCATCATTAATCAAGTCATCAAGAACAAATTTATTAATGAAATCATCATCTAAAAATTTCTCATCTTCAGACATCATTATATAAGCTTCATCAACATCTTTAATTACACTCTTTTTATCTTCTTTCTTCTGATCAAATACAGGCTCTTAAATGTAACTAGTTAATGTCAGAGTTGAGAAGTGTTATAATTGAGTGATATAATATTTATATATAATTGAAGTCATTGATGTGTTTAGAATCAAGAACTTCATTATAAAAGTAATACATAATCTTAATAAAGTTAAAATCTTCAGCATTATGTAATTTCTGTTCTTCTGTATTGTTAAGAACTCATTCTCAATGTTTAATTACAATTGTTAAATGCTTCTCAATTTAATAATTAATGTTAATGTGCTTCTGCTGAATAACTTCATCTTTATTGATATTCTAAAGAATGTTAAAGAGTCTATAAAAAATATAGATATAACATATTTTTTATTTTACTTTTATGAATTTTTGCTCTTCTTTTAATGCAAAAGCTTCAGCAAATAACATTTTCTTCTCAGTCTTCTCTTTAAGTTAAGCTCAGTTCTTATTCTTCATTAACTTGTTTCTCAACTCATCTTTGTAGTAGACATCTGCAGATAATTAAAAGCAATATAATTAAGCATAATAATTTTAAAGAAGTTTTACAAAAAATTTCACAGTTATATTACTTCTTTAAGATCTCATCTTTAATCTTCTCTTTCATAATCTTCTTCAATGCTGAGTTTACAGTCTAATATGCATCAATCTTTTTCAATGCATCTCTTTTCTATTTTACAGCTTCACAATTTATCATCTTTGCATTTTTAATTTGTCTAAAGTTCTCATTCTTTATATGTTTCTGTCATTTCTTTCTTGCATATACAGTCTTTAAGTTATTTAAGTATTTACTAAATGTCTTTTTTAAATCATATATAGACTTCTGTAAACAGTCACAGTGATCAGATCTTTCTTTAAAGATTGAGAATGAATTAAAAATTAAATATTTTGCAATTTACAGTGAAAGCTTAGTGTCTAAATTTGTTATGATGAAAATTTAAAATATATAGTTAGCTGCTGAGTTCTATACTGAGTGATATAATCAAGCATTATATGTATGCATCACAGCTGCACATTAGAGTGAAGTATAAAAGCAATGTATAAGATTAAATCTTAAGAAATGAGCAGTAAAATAAGTGATAGCATTAAGTAATATATTTAGTGAGTGTAGAGACTGAGTGTAGAGACTGAGTAGAGACAGAGTGAATGTAATAGATTGAGTGACAGAGATGAAGATAAGAAAGTGTTAAATTGAGTGTTAAAAGTGAGTATGTTAATATATTTATTCATAACATTGATGTACATATCATGAGTAAATGTGTTGTTTATCAGCAATTTAACATTTAAGTATTGCTAACATCTAAAAGCTCTCAACACATCTTTTAACTACACATTTTCAAACTACAATACACTTTCAAACTACAATGCATCTTCAAACTACAAGATCACTCTAGAACTCATTGTCATTCAGAGATGTATTTAAATTGTTCTTTTATAATGCTTTTGTTAACTTAATTTTAAAGCATTATTGTATCATTATATCACATCATGACACATATCAAGAAAACTTCAAAACACAGTGCTACAAAGACTTTATTAAACAAAGAGAAGACAGCAGCAGCAGAAAGAACATTTAGAAAGATATTTAAAAAAGAAAAAATTGATATTAATAAGAAGAAGAAAGAAAATAATGCTATAGATTCAGAAGAAAATATTGAAGTATTTAAGTCAGCTCATTACTGAAAGTTAGACAGTAAGCTTAATTTTAATATACAATATAATGTTTAATAATAATGCTCTGTTCTACAGCTGTTGTTCTTTATAAAATATGTTGCTATTAAAGATCAACAGATTTTCTGATAGCAAAACTATTCTTTTAAAGACTTTGCTGCAAGATAATTTAAGATTATTTAAAGAGAGTTTTCTCTCAGCATAAGATATTTTACTTTTAAAGCTCAGTCATTAACAGTCTGCAGAAGACAGTAAAAGCATATATTGTTATTTTCTTTGAAAATATGTTTAATGAACTGTACAGTAATTATTATTTATCAGTTAACAGAATGTAGATGTTAATCTGACTGCAATTTATGTAAAGTAAATTATTATTCAGCATAAGAATATGTCTCTTATTAAGAGATACATACATAACTGAAACATCACATTTAAAGATGCAGATTAAAGTAATCATTACTAGATTATTTTGAGAATATCTAACTCTCAATATAGTAAATAAATAAATTAAATTGAAAGCTGTTCAACTATGTATATATAATGCTCACTTATAACACTCATGTATCAATAATCTTTAAGCTCATAATCTTTACTTTTAAGTCAAGTCTCAAGAGCTTACTTACTAATCAGTCTCAGAATTCTTAAAATTTGAACAGAGCTTCTAAGTCAAATTAAACTTTAATGTTTAAGCTTAACTCAGACTCTCAGACTGACAATTAAAGCTTAACTCAATCTAATCTGAAAGCTCTGTTCAGATTGAGTTAAGTTAACTTGACTTGATGATCACTTTAAGCTTAATGCATACAGCTAAAGTTTTATTTAAATTCTTAAAGTTTCTGTCATTATGATTGTTCACAGCTAACAAGACATGCAAAATAAGCAAAAAATTAGCTTTAAATAAGCTTAACAGTTATCTTAATAAATTACATCTGATAACATTAAAGATTTAAGACACACTTTTAAACAGCTTTAAAGCTTAAACTTTAATTTAAACTGATTTAATTTATATTTTAATCATAAAAGTTTTAATGCAGTAATGTATAAACTACATATTCACTTTCTTTTCAGTGCTCATCACTACTTCAGTGTTAAGACTACAGAATAAAGAGACAAATTCTTATATTGTATTATATAAAGAAAAATTCTATTTTTCTTATATCATAACATGTCTGACAGCAATTTAAATCAAATCAGAATTAATTTATTAATTAATATTTTTAATTATTTACAATCTTTCAGTATGAAGCTCAACTTTATTTCTATAATAATGAACAAACTCACTATTATTAGTCAGTTAGCAGTGTCAGAAATGACTTTTTAAGTTAATTATGAAATAATGACAAGTTAAATTGCATTTATTCAGACTTAATTAAGAAATATTTATACTAATTAATTAATTTTTAGCTTTATGTCTGAGATCACATCTTTATTTAATGCAGCTTCAGAGACTTAAAAATATTTATTGTAATAGTGTTTTTTTTTACAATAATGTTTAAGAATTCTTTAAAGATAAAGACATCATCTATTTATAAAAATAGTCAAAAAATAAACATTGTAAAGATGTAGATTCTTAAAATAAAAGCTTATTTTCAATTTTATAAAATGTTGATGAATTAATTTCTAAATGATGAAGCAAAAATTACTGTTATGATTAATTATTTAAAAGATACTGTCAAAGTATGATGACTTTAAAAAGAAGAACAACTTTAAGTTAAAGAAGATCTGTTAAATATTAAATTTTAAAATATAAATAACTTTTTTTAGCATTTCTACTGATCTTTAAAAATATTAATAAAATAAAACATCAACATCATTATTATGAGACACTGAAATAAACAAAATCAGTTCAATAATATAAAGTAAAGTTTACAAAGATTGTATAACTTCTTCAGTCTATATCAGTTAAATATAAATAGAAATAATAGTTTATTTAAAATTTAAAGTAAAAGATTTAATTTAAATTCTGAAAGTATTCAGAGATTAAAGTGATTACTTTTAATAAGTTAATTTAATAATTTAATTAAATTAAATAAAGTCTTTAAGAAATACATAATGAGAATTATCTTAATGTTTTTAATGATTTAAATTTAAATTATAATAACTCATTAAATAATTCTTGAGATCAATCTCAAAGCTATGAGAGATCAACTACATTTAAATTAAATAAGTTAAATACAGAAGCTTATTAAATCTAATATAAAAAAAATAAAGTGTACTTTTATTATAAAAAGTTCTTACATATATCTAAAGACTGCTGAGACAACAAGAACACTGATAAGAGTAAAGATAAGAATAAAGATAAGAGTAAGAATAAAAATAAGAAAAAAGTAAAGATAAGAAGAAGCTAATGATTGTTAAAGTTGATTTAAATGATTTAAAAAACTAAAATTATTCATAAATATAGAAGTATTTATGAACAAGTTGACAGAAGCTTCTATTTAACTCAATAATAACTTAAATGAAGTATTTACACAAAATGACTTAAAATTCTTATTATTAAGTATAATCTTCAATTAAATCAATACTTTCAATTTAAATTTATATATTTTTGTAAGCTGCATTCAAGACAAACTGAACAAGATAAATGTAAAAGTACTAGTTAATTTAAATATAAATTAAATATATATTTTTATTGAAAGAAAGTAGATACTCATGCTATACTATGTCATTTAGTGAAATCTCTAAACTGTGTTGTCTATGAGCACATCTTGATTAAGAGAGTTACAGAAGAAATAGAAAGAATGTTGACTGCAATTAATGTAAATAGAGTTTTCACTTAATCTTTAATATTAATTTTACTTCACTTCATAAAAACAGCTAAAACATTACTTCTTAACATTCTTACTTAGTAAGACTGCATCTATTGACTCTCACTGACAACAAACATCAGATAACTAAACACATCATTAAGAGTTCAACAAATTATTTAAGAATTTAACTAATCATTAATAATGAGTTTTATAAATTCAATAAATTGCTTAAAGATTTGTCTAAACAGAGACTTAATAAGTTCATTAACAATTATCTTTTAATTAAATACAAAGTCTATCTGAATCTGATTGTGCTTATGCAGATCACAGATGTTGTAGTAAAAGACATTGATGTGCTTTAATTATTTATGTATATATGCTTTCTTAATTAAAATCAAGATAACTTGATTGTCTTTTTTAAACTAAATAAATAAAGATATTTAATGAGCTTTATTCTCTTAAATGCTTATGCAGTGTAAGTTAACTTCAAGATATTTGCTTATATTTATATCTCTTAATATCTGTTTAAGTCAGATCTTAATCTTTATACACATTGACATAATTATGTATTTGACCTTAATAATTAAGATAATGATAAACTTCTGTTTTTAACTTATTTACAACACTGATTCATCTTTAAGCATATAAATATGCTTTAAAATTGATTTCTGATTCTGCTTATTTGAAGCATAGTTAAAGTCAGAGTATTTAAGCATTGCTTGACTTTCATTAAAATTGTATATGATGTTAAGATTAATGATTAATCTTATGTATCACAGTAATTTCTTAAGTATGTGTTCATAATGCTTTACAGAATTGCTGAGATATTAATTTAATTAACTTAATGTGAAGATAATGTTTAATTAAATATAAATTATTACATACATTAAACTTTCAATTATCTATTAATACTGTCTTTGATCTATTCTTTAATCAGTTAAGTTAATGAGACAAAAAACATCATATTTGTTAAGTAAAATGTTGATGACTCTATGCTTATTAGATTGCATATAAAGATTCTTTAATATTTTATTTATATAATGAGTCTGATTTAGATGCAGAATTCTCATTTTGCAGTTATATATAATTTAAATATTAAAAATTTTCTGTGTCTTCTTTAAGTTCTTAACTTTGAATATGTTCACAAGAGCTTGCTTAAATTAAAGAATGTATAATAGATTTACTGAAGTCATAACAATATTATTTATATAAAGAAGCAGCATGATTCTTTTAATGCTGTAAAGAAGAAGATAGAGATCAGTCTTGCTTTAATGAAAACTTAATTTAAGTAATTTAATGACACATTATTTATATCAGTTCTGTGCAGCTTACTTAAGATCATAAAGACTGTACAGTATGTGCAGAACATGATTAGATGTGATATTAACTTTAAAAGAAGATGTTATATAGATTGTTTTCTTTAAAAAGAATTTCATAAAAATGTTATTAACATTTACTTAATGACACTTTAGATTCTTGAGTGCAATGATAGTCAGAAAGATTTGCAGAGTGTTAAACTTAACAGTGAAAGTAAAGATATTTTTATAATTAACATAATATATTTATGAGAAGTCTCTTGTCACAAATCTTGTCTTAAGCTTGTTTAAAAATTCATTAATGTTTAGCTTAAGTTTAAAAACTCATTTATTAATTACAATATTAACTCTTCTTAATGACACAGTCTCTTTCTATATTTCATTTACTGTCAAGACTGTCAGCTCTGCATAAATAATGTTCTTTTACATTTCTCTTCAGATTGAGTTTCTCACTGCTTCAGCATAGATAACAGATATTAAAATGTCAGATCTGGTTACAGAGTCTTTTTTGTCTGTAAAGAATGCTATAAGTGTCAGTATAACTTTTAATATTTTAATTAAGAGCTTATCTATATCTTAATTATTGTTGTTGTTGTCTCTCTTTTATTTTAAGATCTTAATGCACAGAAAGATTCTGACTTTTTTAAGTGTCACTGTCTTAATTTAATTAATGTTGATCTTTTTATTTAACAACTCATCTAGATTGACTGCAGTCAACTTAATCTCATATTATTTATTTTAAGACTTATTAATCTTAATCATAATTAAGTTAAACTACATCTTACTATTCTAAGTTATAAATATTTAATCTGAAGCTGTAATCTTCATAATGATTAACTTCTTCTATAAATGTTTAATGAATCTTCTATTTAGAAGAACATTTAATGTCTATTATTACAGTTTAAGATTAACAATGTCTTTCTTCTCACTTTCAGCAAACTTCACAGTGTAATTCTTAATGATGTGCTTAAGATCTGAAGCTTAAAACTGATATTACTTTGTAATTTTCTCAATATAGTTTATAAAGACTCTTACTTATTTTTAATTCATAAATTTGTTACATCTGTCTTTAAATAGTAACTTGAGATCAATGTAGCTGTAGTACTTGCATTCTTATATATAAATATAATTAATGAATAACTTTACACTGATGAAAGCTTTCTTAAAAGTTATTTACTTATCATTAATCAAGAATAGACTGAGTGCATAAGTTATCTATAGGTTATGTAAGTCAGAGTTGAGTTCAGATATTAGCTCAAGTTAGACTAACTTTTATTTAGCTGAGTTAAGTGTAAGTTAATCTGATCTGATCTGTATAGAGTTATGAGTTTTTTGTGAGTTATATATAGTCTTAGTAAGCATGTGTATGTGCTTACTAAGCGCATACACATGCTTACTAATGTGTATTTCTAACACACACCTTTACAAAAAGTCATGCTTTTCATAACTTATTCAGTAATATATCTTGCAACCATGTAATTTATCCCTATATGACTAGTTAAGATGTAATTTATTATAACTAATATATCAATAAGCTTTCACATTTTTGAGCTTTAGCTCTGACCTTACTCATAATAACTAGCTTAAAGTTCTCAGATTTAATCTATGCAGATATAAGTAGAATTAATCTATGCACAAACTTAACTTAATCTGATCTGAATTCTAGTGCAAGTTCAGGTCAAATGCACTTTTTTCTGATCTGATCTAACTTTACACTCAGTTTAATTAAGAAATTAATTGCTGTTTAATTACAAAGATAAATATCTGTCTGTACTGTCTGCACTTAGAACTTTATTGACAGTTATATTTCTTTAATTATAATGTATACTGAGTTCTCAGTGATTTAAATAATTCTTTCAGCAATGTCATTTTAAATTGACATGTAAAGCATCATGTATTGCAGTATAATGTTAAGAGATTTGCATCAGTCATTTAAAATGAACTTTAACTTCATTTTATTGTCACTTTATACAGCAAAAATCTTTACATCAATCTGAAATTCAGTCTTTAATCATCATTCTTATAATGTTTATAAGATCTCATCACATCACTTTAACAGTATTGTTTATATCTTTCAGAAGTAATTATCTACTATTTTCAGAAAGTATTGATATTCATTAAATAACAAGAATAATGAGCTGTATATATCAATGAAGATAAGAACAAGAATGTTAATCTTTTTTTTGCTTATAGTGTAATCTCATTTATTGATGAACTTAATTAAAGCATAAATCTTACACATATTTTTGTTGTTCTCAACAATGAGAATTGACTTTTTAAGAATTGTCATCTTGTGAAGATTATGCAACTTTATAAAATTAATATGAACAAATTATCAATATTAAAGTCTGTAAATCTTCATCTTTCTATTTAATGATGCAGTGTCAACATCTAAGAAGTTAATCATAAGATCATACTCATAAATCTAAACATACAGACTTATATCTAAAGCAGCAGCAGAAAAGATGATCTCTGAATATAATATATACATTATAAATATTAAAATAAATTCATTAAAACTCTTTGCAATATACTTAATTATATAGACTCTGTCTTACTTTAATGCTTCTATTATAGTTTTGCTGTGCTTATTATACATTTAAAGACAGTGTTAATTAAAGCTTTTATGCAGTTTCATTTTGTACATTTACTTTTCTGATAGAAGATTAACTTCAAGTTTAAATATATAAAGTGTTGAACTCAGTCTTACAGAATTTCTTAACTTAACTTGTATAATAATTATTTCACAATAATAAGAGTATAAATGTTCTTTTTTAACTCTAATTTGCTGACATCTCATTCATATAAGAAAGTCACTGAAAAGTTAAAGTTAATTAATTATATATAAGAAGAATTTAAAGTCTGCAACTTATTTAAATTTAAATATCTTACTGATAGTCTTCTTAAACAGAGCAGCAATTTTATTATTAATTTTCTTTTTCTTTTTAAATTTAAAGAAGAAATCATCATCATTACTGTTACTAACTTCTGTATCAAAGATTCTGTATCTTTTTTCTTTTTCTTTATAAACTAACTTTTAATACAACTTAACTGCAATTAATCTGTACAACTTAATTACAGTTAATCTGCTTATCTTCTTTTAAGTATTTTACTTAACATCAAAAAGAAATTCATAATCTTTAATGAAGTAAAAGTTATTGCAAAGAAAGCATTTAATAAAGCAGCAAGAAAAATAATTACTGTCTAAGCTGAATGATCTATAATAGTGTTGCTTAATATTAATTATACAGTGATTTAATGAACTGCAATTTTAATTCATTAAATATTAATCTTCTTTCTATTTATCTATTCACAAAACAATAACAATCTCATCAGTCTTAAATTGTGTCTCTTTTTTCTAAAGCTTTTATAAATTTCTTTTAATGTCTAAATTGTTCTGAGTATTGATGACATTATAAATTACAATGTACTTAATTAATAGTATTTAAAGCAACATCTAAAATCATCATTCTGATTTAAACAACTCAATCATGTCAGACTGAATTACAGCAATCTTTTTGCTGAGTTTGCTCAAATAAATTTATACTTTTTTAATAAATATATTTTCTGACATTTTATATTCAACAAACTTCATCAAACATTGTCTTTTAATTATTTGCAGCTTCTTTTTATACTTAAACTTTAACACATTTCAAACATTCTTTGTGCTGATTTTGTTCATCAGATATTCTTAATTATCTATATTTATGTAGATAATAAGTCAATATAAAATCTTTACATCAGTTTTCTAACTTCTGAAGCTGAGACTGCTGAGAAAAAATGAATTTAAGAATTTATTAATCAACATATTAATTGCTAAAACTTTAACAATATTTTATAGATCTTCTTTTATCAGTTATCTTTTCATAAGAATGAATCATTGATTGCAGTTTTTGTAAATGAGAATTGAAATGAGTTGTTGCTTTATAAAGAAGTTATTGAAGTTTATAATGATGATAATTAATACATAGTATAAGAAGTGCATAAAGTAAAATAACAATGTATGCATTGAAGATAATATAAATAAAATAAATAGAAAGCTTTTATATTTCTTGTTTTATAAAACAGTAATATTTATTCATTTTAATGATTTATATTAAGCTATTGAAGAACAGTGCTTTCTGAGCAACTATAAATGTTAATTTTTGCTGAAATCAATTCTCTATAAATCTTTTAAGTTAAACATACTTAACTGCTGCAGAATACTGATTCTGCTAAAGTTAAATTTATTACAAATCTTAATAGTCAGTAATACTGTTAAAGCTGAATTAACTGTGAATCTCAATAATTAATATATACAGCTGTCATCAATGTGCTGATTCTACTAAAGTCAGATTTATTATAAATCTTTTATGAATCTTAAAAGTCAACATACTTAACTATTATCACATTAAAAGTATACACTTTCTCTAAGAAGCTTCTTGCTAACTTGAGCTCATAATTTATTGAAAGAAAGTAGATACTTATATTATATTATGTTATTTAGTGAAATCTTTAAACTATGTTGTCTATGAGTACATCTTGATCAAGAGAGTTACAGAAGAAGTAAAAAGAATGTTGACTACAGTTAATATAAATAGAGTCTTTATTTAATTTCTGACACTAGTTCTATTTTACTTTATAGAAGCAGCTAGAACATCACTTCTCAACAATTTTCTTGATAGTTATCAATTAAATATTAATTAATAATCAATATAAAATTAAATTACTTAAAATATTCTTGTTAAACAGACAGATCATTTAATTAACTGTAAAGTTAATTTTTTATTTTAAGATAAATAGCTTTCAACAATGATTAAAAGTATAAATTGTGAATCTTTAAGAATATAATCTCATTCTGAGATTAATTTAACTGAAAGTCACTAATTCTCAAATTAATTAAGCTATAAGCTGTATGACAATTTAGAATTGACAACAAAAACATTATTATCTATTTCTAAAAAAGTGACAATAAGCTGTAAATGAGTTGACATTAAATGTAATTAAAGAGTATACAGCTATGAAGATACTTCAAAAGTATAGAACTATTAAATACTTATTAGTAATTCAACAGAACTTAAAGAAGTCAGAAGTTGAATTGTTAATTATTATAGATGAATAATTATAAATTATTATTGAAGAGTTTCAATTCATATTCAGATCAACTTTATTAGATAAATTATCATTTAAATAGATATTTAAACATAACATTAACATCAATGACATTAAGTCTGTCAATATAAATGCTTATCTTCTGTTACAGCTACAGCTGAATGAACAGATTAAACAGATAATAAAGTTACTGAATAAAGATTTAATTTGTAAATTTATAAATTTATGAGACTTTCTGATTCTGTTTGTTAAAAAAAAAAAGAATACATGATGAATATACATTAATTATAAAGCATTAAATAACATTACTGTTAAGAATGAATATTCACTCTTTTAAATTCAGAAATGTCTAGATCAAATTGACAAAGCTTAATATTTAATTAAGCTTAATTTTACTTTAAATTATTATTAAGTTTGTATAACTAAAAATAATATAAAAAAGATTGTCTTCAACACTCATTACAGTAAATATAAGTTTATAACTATATTCTTTAAGCTATACAATGCTCTGACAATATTTCAGTTAATGATGAACTCTATATTACAGAACTTACTCAACAAATTTTATCTAATATATTTTAACAATATATTGATCTTTTCTGACTCAATTTCAGATCATCAAAAACACTTGCAGATCATTCTTAATATTTTAAAGAAATATAAGCTATATATTAAGTTTAATAAGTGCACTGTTGAGATAAAAATTCTTAAGTTTTATAAATATATTATGAGACAAAACACACTATAATCAGTCTCTGTTAAGATATTAGTCATTAAGAATTAATCTATCTTAAAGATAGCACATTATGTATAACAGTTTCTTAAACTGACTTTATATTATCAACAGTTTGTATAAGAATTTGCATAGATTGCAGCACTGCTATTAAATTTGTTTAAGAAGAATAATGTTAAGTTATGTATAAAGAAGAATTAACTCATTGTCTGAAATACATTATGTAACAGTGTCTTTCAACAGCTTAAGAATGTATTTATATTTAAATCAATACTTATTTAAATAATTGTACACAAATCATTTACTATCAAAATGAACACTTTCAAATAGGTAATTGACTGTGCTTTGATGTAGAATGAAATGAATGAAAAACTTTATTTAGTTATTTATGATGATTAAAAGTTACAAGATGCAGAGTTTAATTATTCTGTTTATAAAAAGAAGTTATTGATCATTAAGTATGCACTTTGAACTTAACAGTACTATATTAAAAATAATTATACTATAATTATTATTATAAATCATGAAGATCTACAATATTTAAAGAATACATCACACTCATTTAAATGACTAGCTCAATGAATCAATGAATTTCAGCAATATAATCTTAACATTTAATATTAATTTGAAGCTTAAACTGTCATATTAAATTTGATTAATCATTAATTTAATTTTATAAAGAAAAATTTAGCAAATAAAGTGTTCTTAGATGCTCTATGATGACTAAATAATGTGAAATGAAAAAAAGCAATGATATTATATTTAAAAGATGATACAGAATTTGAAAAGTCATTGTTTTATAAGTATATATGTAAAAATGATGTGATAAATTAATTTTGACTACATTATGATTTGAAATTGAACAACTTATATTTAATTTAAAAATAAAACAATAATGAAATGTCATTTCTACAGTTTTAGTACTGTGTAGACTTTTTAAAACATATATATATATTAAATATGAGTATCTAGAAATGCTAAGACTGCTAAAAGTTATTTGACTTTGAGTTTAATGACATAAATTATTGCAGAATATTAAATTATTTATAAAGCATTATCTTAACTGTTAAGTTGCTTAATGACTCTGAAAACATTAAAAGATTAAAGAACATTTATATTTAGCTTGCAAGAACTTATTATTGTTTAAAAGATAAAAAATCAATATAATAAACATATTATCTTAAACATTCTGAGAAAACTGCTGAATTATAATGACAATTAACTATATTACAGACTGATCTGTGACTAAAGCTGTTCTGAATGCAATAAAAGTAACAGTTGTAGATTTTCTATATAATGAAATCTTTATGAATTATAATTCATCAAGAAAGTTACTATTTAATAATAATATGAACTTTCTCAGTTATGTTGTGACTTACTATTTGAAAAAGCTTAAAACTTAACATAAAACAATGACTCTTTATCATCTCTGCATAAATGAAAAGATAGAAAATCTAAATAAAATATTAAGCTTCTGTTAAGATTATTACCTGATTACAGCTTACCTCATTGCTATTGTCTTTACCTATTAGATAAATAGTTTACTTAGTCATTTAGTTATATAAACTCAGTCATGTGTCTTAATGAGTTACTTAGCTACTATTTAAGTAGTCATTATAGCTTTTACATTCACTTATCTTTCTCTCATCATAGTTTTATCATTAGAATTATAGCTTTTAGTCATTAAGTTAAGAAGACTGTAACAATATGATAGCATTAACTTAAAGACTCAGCATTAAATCTTTATATTTAATAATCTTTTTGTTCTTTGCTTTCATCTCACTTTCATCTTATCTCAATATCTCACTACCTTTCTCAATCTCATCAAAACATCAACAACATATTAATTTATTTATTTATCTAATCATCTTTTCACTACTCTATCTCTTTACTCTACATTCACTCAGATCATTGTATTTCAACAAGCTAAACATTATTATTTTATTTTACTTTCATATCAATATAAAGCTATGTCTTCAGCTTATTTACCTGACTCTTTTGCTTAAAATGAGTCTCTCAATCTAAAAGATATGAAAGAAAGTCTTTTAATTATATAAGTCTCATTGTCTTCTTCTTTTAAAGTTAAACAGTTATCTAGCAAATCTGCTCATCTAGATGTCTTGAAATGACAGACTTATATGACAAATAAGTTAATGAGTGACATGTAAGAAACTTTAATTACTTTGCTTTATTATTTTAAATTAAGATTACAGTTACAATGATTTATTAGCTCTTTAAAATTATCTAATTAATCTCATTAAGCTAAGAAGTTAACAACAATTAATTTATCATATTTACATCTTTTAGCTCTTATATCTATCTTAACAAAAAGATTTGCTTTTAAGTCTGATATAAGATGATTTGCTTTTGAGCTGAGACAGAATAATGATTATAACAGTGACTATAATATAAAAGAAATGAGCAATAAGTGTGCTGATGATAGAAAGAAAAAAGAGCTTAAATATAACTACTATTAAGAATTTATGTTATCTCTTATCACTATATCTGTCAAAAGTGAGCATCACACTTTTAGTTACAGCTATTATGAGTTATATATTTAACACTCTTTTTAACTCACAATTAGTCAGCACACTCATATGTTGCTTACTTAGCTTCTCATAAATAAAAAGAATGTGTATGCAATATAGTTTAAACTTATAATCTTAAGCTTATGTAAGTAAGACAATCAATATATATTTAATATTATTACATCAATCTGAGCTCATAATCTGTCAAAAGTAAGCATTACACTTTTAGTCACAGCTATCATGAATTATATATTTAACAACATCATCACTAATCTTTCAATCAGAGAATATTGACTATTTTAATTTACACCTTGATGATGCATATAAAAAGAACAATTTCATTCAGCTAAAAAAGAATATGTATTACTGCAATGTGTATCTCTTTCTGAGTTAAGCAAAGATCATCATCATAATTAAGAGTATACATCTTATTTACATTAATCTTTACATTTGTCTTTGTGACTTTACTCAACAATAATATGTCATTGAACTGTCAGATCTACAATGAAACAGTTTACATAAAGATCTCAGCATTAAAAACTGAGTATAAATTCTAATGACTCAATTTAAACAGTCAGAACAAGTCATCTTAGATGTCTTACTTGCTTTATAATTTATTCTTAATGACTTATAAAACAATCACATTAACCTTACAGCTTATGTGCAAGCAATGATTTAAAATGAAAGAAACACTGACTTATTTATGTTAAATTAGCTGTCATTAGTTTAAAACAAGCTCAATTCTAAACTTTAATGTGATGTTCTGCAGCTTAGATATGACACAATGATGACTAGCTTTATTAAACAGCTAAAGAAACACAAAGATATATAAAAATATCTGTTTAGTTAGTCTTCATACTGATATGAACAGTAAGACTATGAATTGCAATCTTAAAGTTAATCATCATTATACAATTTTGCTGATAACAATCAACAGTCTTATCACTTTAACTACTTGTCAAATAATGCCTTCAAAAATGCTGTGAATTGAGACTATAAAACAAATAATTGAGACTATAAAACATAATAATTAAATTGTATATCATCATATAATTTTACTAGTAATGACTGACAGCTTTGTTGCTCTGAGTATTTAAATGATTAATAAAATAAATTATAATTTAAATGTTGAAACAGAGTCTTATTGTTATCTTGTCTTATCTATTTCATTGAAATAAATAAGTTATATAAAGTATATAAGTCAAATAATACATTGTCTGCTAATAACAACATTAAAAATGAATCTTTACATCATATCAATATCTTTAAATCTCTACATCACAGTAATGTCTTCTTTAACAACTCTGTGCAGCCTACTCAATATGATGATTCACTCTATTCATGTTGTTTATGTAAAATGTCTCTAGAAACAAGCAAAAACCTTTGAAATTACATTTTTAATTAATATAAAGTTGACACTCATTTCAATATCACTAGAGCAGCTACTCAGCAAGTTAATTATATTAAGTACACTCTTTAAAATGTTGTTGTCATCTTACAATCATCAGTTCATAAATATACTGCTGTTAAAGCAACTTTATTTTGACATGATGCTGAGCAGAAAATGACTATTTGTCTAGATACTAAAAGCACAACTACATTTATTGATCAAAGTCTAGTGAATAAGGCTAAAATTAAATAAACATTTCTTATAATGACAGAAGGCTTTTTCAGAAAGCAGATACTTGATTAATTGATGAAATTATTACTTTATATAGTCACATTAACATCATCAATAAGGCTAGATATCATAGTCTATCTAGTGAATAATCTTCACATCAAAGTTCTATTAGAAATGAATACCTTAATAAGAGAAGAGATTAACATTGATTTAAAACAAAATAAACTTACTATAGACTATTAAGAGACTGATTTAGTCTTTAAAACATCTTAAAACTCTATTAATATGCATATCATTACACAATCTATTATATACAAAATTCTTCATCAACAAAGACTCAATTACATCACTCTTTTAAGTCAATTTCAAGTTAAAACATCACTACAACAAGATAAATTGTCAGCTTTGACAGTCTTAAGTATCTTATTACTCATCTTACTATGTAAAGATACTATATTAAATCATCACACAAACATCATATCACATCTTATTATTGTTAACCTATACAATCATTTTCATCATGACACAAAGACTTCACAAAACTTTATATTTATATAAAAAAAGCTCATTACATCTTCTTTTTATAGCACAAAGTCTTATTTAACAGTTCACAACTTAAACAAGCATTTTACTCACACTATTATTTCATTAACATCTCATCATTAAATCAATTTCAAGATATCTTACTATCACATCATCATTGAGTCATCAGTCATAACATCTCAACATTATCTTATAAGCTCAGCATCATCATCACATTTTTAAGTCTATAAAGCACAGACTATTCAGACAAAGATATAGTAATAAGAACATTGTAGTTTCTTTTATTTGTAATACTTGTTAGAATTATTATTTAATTACAGCTTATCTCATTATTATCATCTTTATCTATTAGATGAATAGTTTACTTAGCTATTTAGTTACATAAATCTGATCATGTACCTTAGTGAGTTACTTAGCTACTATTTAAGTAGTCATTATAGCTCTTACATTTACTCATTCTTCTCTCATCATAGTTTTATCATTAAAGTTATAGCTTTTAGCCATTAGGTTAAGAAGACTGTAACAGATTTATGCTTACAAAATATCTTATGAGTAAATCAACTTAACTATAAAACAAATACTTATCACAAGTACTTTTTGCAACTCAAATTTAAGTTTATAATACAATTAAATAGAGCTCATTCTATCTACTGTATAAAATAAATTTATAATTATTAAATGACTCAAATGATCTCTAATTGCTGAGAGAAACTGATTTTAAAGATCAGTTAAAATGAGTTAAGTAGATATAGATAATTTAAATAATTATTAATGAAATTCTTTTACAAAAGATTATTAAATCAAAAATAATTTGTAATGAAACAGTGCAGTTAAGCATTACAAAGAAAGAAGATTGAGTATTTATATAAAATGAAAAGTCTTAAAAGTTTAAAGCTAAATGATTTGAGTCTTATAAGATATTGAAAACTTATTTATTAAAGATTTATATATTAAAAATGTTTACAGAGCATGTTTTATAAAATTTAATTTATAATAATTAATTTGTGAAAGCACATATCTTTAACATCAATGAATTTTGAGTTAATTCAGAGCTGCAAAGCAGTCTAAAATGAGTTAAATTATTTATGCAGTAATTAAGTTCTGAAGTTAATAAGATTCTTAAATAGAAAAAGTTATCATTGTCTTTTTATAAAGAACTTTTAATCATATTTTGAGTTAAATAAAATCACAAACAAAAAAAAGAGCTATATGAGTTCTTAATAAAGAAGAAAGAAAATCTTTTTTAGAAGACAATTTATAAAATATAAAAACATTATAAATGAGTAAATTTATCTATATCTTCATTACAAAACATTTTAAAAGCACACTAAAGTGTTGTTTTTTTTGAACTGATCTTGACTGAAGTGAATAATGTAATAAATATATGATAAAAAATTATTGAAAGTCAGAGAAATGTTGATGATTTGACTTTAATATTTATAATAGAAGAAAAATGTAATTAAAAGAAAGTGAAAGTTTTGACATTATATAGTATTAAGAAAAAATTAAATCATTAAAAATAATTTAATAAAGATTTATAACAATGACATAATGAGTTAAAGTTGAAGTAAACAAGTAATAAAGCTAAAAAGAAAAATCAAAAAATCTTAACTTCAATAATAATTAATAGTAGTTTGATGACAATCTGTGAAAGAAATATGAATTTATATAATTTATATAAGAGATTTAAGAAAAAGATTCTTATAAATTAAAAAATAATAATATTAAAAGCAGAATGCTCAATTAATTTTATGTATTGTTAATTTTTAAATTAAAAGCAAAACAATAACATACTGAAAGAAGAGTTTTGCAAGCTTTTTTTAAGATAAAAATGATCAGTAATTTTATAAATGCAATTAAAAGCAGACTTTTTTTAATTTAAGTTGTTATTATCTGCACTGAATGACAATAGTGATGTGAAGTAAGATAAAATAATGTAAATGTAAACTATAGATAAAAATTTTACAAAATGTTAAGTAAATCTCTGTACTCATATCAGTGAACTGTTGTGACTGTGCAGTAAAGAAGAATGTAATATCATTGCTTACTCATCTTTTATTAAGTGTCTCTATTTATGTCTTAGTCATCATTTCCTATATATACTCTACATAGTGTAAATGAATAGGAACAACTTTCTACGGATCGATTCACAGTGAGGTGCTGCTGCAGCCCTCATGCAATCGGTAACAGTTCCCTGCTCGAAGAGGAAAGACCAAATCCCGCCCACGCTCTAGCCGATGACAATTATGGATAACGACGAAAAGAACGAGGATGACCTCTTCCACGAAGCCCAAACAGCCTACCCGGCAGCGCTCCCGGAAGATGGATGGTACCTGCTCACGGTAGAACCCGTCCCATCTAGACACACACATGCGAGACCTCGAAGCTGATCAGCGCCCAACCCCAGGCCTCATCATTGATCGCGTGTGGGCGGCCCGAAGTAATTGCAGATCTGTACCTGTTCCTGACAAGTCAGGAACGGTTCTCGGCCTCGGCACAGCGGAAACGCCTGTCGAGGCAACTGAGAGACGTCCTCATGAAAGAGTGGACGTTGGTCGGGATACCGCTGGTCATCACGGCGCTGGCGGCTCTGGCCGCGGTCGAGAAGGAGGAAGATGTGGACGGGGCGGGGACGATGTTAGACTAGCTCGTTTCTTTGCACTCATGCCCTCTCGCCAACTGTAAGCCATTGGGGCGCTTTGGATGGATTTTAACGCTCAGGGTAGGTCTACAGCCCGCATTGACGAAGTTACGGAGCAGCGCGGGACGGCGTTCCTGCAACAGCTTTACAGACAGAATCTGGAGCCGATATTCGCTACGTGGGGCTCGCACCGGGCGGACTTTGAGTGGTTGGAGAAGACGGTCATTTATGGCCTCTTTCTGTCTGACCACACGGTATTGTCTCCAGTTGAGACTGAGCTCGTGATTCTGTCGGCGATCATGTGTCAGGGCTTGAGAGGCCCGACGATATGGCATCTACGAGGTTTGAGGAGACTGCGCGTCAGTGCGGAGAATGTGGAGGGAGTGCAGCGGGTTGTGGAATCGGTGGCAGGCTGGTTAGGGAGGGATACGACGGGATGGCCCACAGTCAAAGATGTTGAAGGGGATGTTCACGACTTTTAGCTCACTTCATCCTCCTCCAATGTATCATGACATTGATCTCTCTGACGACTGATACAATACATAGACGTGTCTGACCCCTGCACATCCATTTAAATCCCGATCTCATCTGGTTCCAACGACCACGATAGCCGAGATTTCATACGCCTGACCACCAGATCCTTTCCCTCGTGTGATGACACAACGTGCACACTGTAGGCTGAGTCCGTAGAGATATCGAAAAAGAGGAACGTGCAAGTATCCGTTCGAATTTACGTGTGACCAATAATAGCACCAGGTACTTGAAGCGCAAAAGGAATGGCGTGTTCTGGAAGAGGCGTTGCTGCAGAGTGTGGACTTCCATCCTGCCCAAGTGCCTTCAGTGATGGCGTAAACCACGTCCCAGGCCAGGAGGTTTCCATGCCTTGGAGGTCTGCCAAACTCAGATTCTTGCACCCACGGACGTCGATGTGGATAGCACGGGTCAGAGAAGAGGACCCTGATGCATTGGGATCTTCCGACATCGATGAATCCTGTCCTTCGCTTAGAGCAAGTCGAACGAGGTGGAACTGGCGAAGCCAGCGAGTTTTCAGAACATTTAGGTACTTGAGGTCCAGCTCTTTCAGACAGGGCATTTCCGTGCCCGCACACCTTACAAAGGTCGAATCTGGGCTGTAACAGCGTCCGCTGAGCAACTGCGGGTTTACCGGCCCATGGAGCTGATGACATGCAGGCGGAATCGGGAACCCCGCAAGGAACCATTCCAGGGCACCAGGGGTAAACCGACACATGACTAGGCTAAGATGCTCGAGGTAACGACAGTTGAGAATAGCAGAGGTTGTCCATCGGCAAATCTGCAGGCCATCAAGAATGAGTTTTCTTAATGAATTGCCAAGGCATTCAATGACCTTCGCCAAAACGTGAACGTTGATATGAACCCGAGAGATGTCTAAGTTGACGAGATGTGGAAGGTATTCAGAAAGACCTTCTGCCCAGGGCGAAGATTGGAAGGTGAGTGAATGAAGGTTTAGAAGCGGTCCACAATGCTGGAGGATATCGACCAGGTCTTCCCCAAACCGACCCCCAATGCTTCTGGCGATAGATCTCCCCAAGTGGGGAATCACGTTGAGGCTAAGAGCCTTGTCTAATCGCACAAGTAATTTCTCAGACGGGACACGTCCGATCGGGAGGTTGATGGATTTCTGCAGTAGTGGTGTAAGGTCGAGATCTTGCCAAAGCAGTGGATTGTCGGCAATGTAATACCACTGACGGCGTTCACCAAGATTAGCACAAATTCAGACTGCCGTAGCATAGAGCAACAATACCTTCGAACAAACTTTCATGCATGAGGTCAAATCTGTGTGTGATAGATACCGAAAGCAGCTCATCCAGAGCTCTGGTGCCATTTCGGAAGGTACTGCCCATGTTGTAGCGGTCAGCTTCGGTGGAGCTTCAGAATCCATCTTCGCTGGTCTCTGTTGGTCAAATATAGCTGTAACCAGGAAGAGGAGACCTTGTCTATTGACCGTGTTGATATGATGAAAGTGAGCGCGTTGTGGTTTTGGTGTGTTAAGCGAGCGGATTAAATATGGGCCCTGGCGCGGTTATATTGAAGCTCAAATGTGAAGCTCAAATGTAGATGGACCGAATATCACAACCTCCGTCACAAAGTGTGAAGCTCTTACTGTAACACTTCCTCAAAAGTCCATTCCTGTGAACTATACTAGCGCCACTTGACTCCGAACATGCTTGTGCCAGGATTCTTCGCCCCGTCATGAATAGCATCAGCATTCTCCAGATATATCCTCGGATGTCCTGGGATTACATCAGTAAGATCCTGTCTCAGGACGAGTGCATAGGACCACCCTTGACATCTAAAGCAAGGTATTTATATTCAAACTCATCTTGACCTGGTCGCTTCACCAAGTGGACGTTGACGACCCCATAGTCAAGAGGGCCTTCGACCTGAAGAGCTGTCAGCATGTAGTGCCAGAGGCGGGACGCAGCTCTGTGTTCCGCCCACATTGAAGTGCATCAGAAAATGATCTGCTCCCGCTCGATCTTTCTGCATGCTTGATCTATTTCCCAGACCGTCAGTGGGATTTCTCTTGACTAGAAGGTCCTGCAGCAGCTTACGCAATTGGTCTGGCTCTTGCCCATTTATTGGAAGTAGGCTCTCCATATGCCTTGATTTTACTGCTGCTTCCCAAGAGCTCCGTGCAGCGTGGATCTTTCTTGATCCGATCAAATGCACGGCTGAGTTGGTTGGTCTTGCTGTCCGCCGAGAAGACATCGGCGAAGAGGAACACTATGACTGCACCCTAAGGTGTCTCAACACAAGCGTTTAAGGGCTCGACAATCGAAACCTACAGTCATGACGACCCCGGTCAAGATGATACCGAGATGGAAAGACTTTTGCGTCGTTCTGGCCACCTTCTCCCGTGCATTCAATTGACCCCATTTCACTCTCCCATCATCGCTCACAACGGTTATCTGCTTTCTCGTAGGCCCACTTGTGCCTCCAAGGCTACTCTGTGTAGCCCTTCTCCGTGAGACCTTGAGTATAAGGATCAAAGGAGTACGTGCAATCCATGCATGTCCGTTTGTATAGGACAGTCTTGATCTGGCACCTAGACTTCGACTTGACAACAACTTCATGGTGCTGTTAGGTCATTAGCATATTCGAGCGGAGAAGCCTGAATGGGTAGTTGTTCCCGCTGGGGTAGAGGCAGTATCAATATTACTAAGCAGTCCCGAACCGAAGGACGATCGGCCAGCTTTGCTTCATTGAAATGCATTGAAGCTAACCCCTAACAGTTCTCCGAAACAGATATTTGATTCTTGATAGTTTCCAGACACGTTGACCAGTCCACAAACTGTATACGAGGTCTCTCAAGATGAATTCCGCAACGAAAGCTCAGTCGCAGAAGATCTTCGAGAAACTGAAGACAAAGCCTGCGAATAAGGTAAACATCTACAGCGAGAGCATTGTAGATGCGCACAGCATGGCTAATCAGAAACAGATCTGCTTCGACTGCGGCACCAACAACCCGACGTGGTCCTCCGTCCCCTTCGGTATCTACCTCTGCCTCGACTGCTCCTCCAACCACCGGAACCTAGGTGTACACATCTCCTTTGTGAGATCCACAAATCTTGATCGTACGCATTCAGATTGCCCTAATCCAACAGCGAAGGCTTATACAAGGTTCAGAATGGCAATGGGAACAGCTACGGGTTATGAAGGTTGGGGGTAACGAATCAGCTACGAAATACTTCCAGTCGCATGGTGGCTCTGCTGCCCTCGCCAGTAAAGACCCAAAAACAAAATACACCTCCAATGCGGCAACGAAGTACAAGGACGAGCTCAAGCGACGCGCCGCTGCGGATGCGCAGGAGTAAGTGGGAGGAGATGTCTGGTCTAGCATCAATGCTGATCCTTCGGCCGTCCAGATACCCTAACGAAGTAATCATCACGGATATCATCGCACCTTCTAGCTCCGCTGGCGACTCCACACCTGCTGGTGAACCCGGCGACGACTTCTTCTCATCATGGGACAAACCTGCGATCAAGCGACCAAGTAACCCACCATCAAGAACCGCAACTCCCCCAGTCATCAGTCGCACGGCCTCCCCGTTCCTCAATCCAGGCGGTAACAGCAACGGTACAGCTCGGCCAAAGTCACCACTGGTGGGGACTGACAACGAAAGCGGCGCAGCACCACAAGCGACCCGGACAACTTCCTCTTCAGCTATTCGCAAGACCGCAGCAACATCTGCTCCGCGAAAGGCGAACATACTGGGCGCCAAGAAGACTCAGAAACTCGGCGTGCAAAAAGCTTCAGGAGCCGAGGCAATCGACTTCGAAGCCGCCGAGAAGAAGGCCAAGGAAGAAGCCGAGCGGATAGAGAGACTCGGCTACGATCCTGAAGCGGAGCAGGCGGCAAGTGTTGCCAAAGCCAAAGCTGTCGCGCCGGCCGAGGCGTCGAAGATCGCCGCTCCCACACCCGTCAGTCCTGGAAGAGCTGGAGGATTCGGAGCTACGGGCGGGAAAGAACGAAGCAGCAGTGACGTCGAGCGCCTAGGCATGGGCGTGGGAAGGCTAGGGTTTGGGCAGGTCGGCGGCGCTAAGAACACCGCCGCGCCGCGAAAAATGGGCTTCGGCTCGACCGGGACCAGTCGATCTGCCGCTGATGGTATTTCGTCCTCTCCCCGGTCCATCCCCTCACCCCGAAGACTAATGAACTTGCAGCGGACGAAGAGAAATACGCCCGCTCGAAATTCGGCAACCAGAAAGGCATCTCGTCGGACGAGTTCTTCGGCCGCAACCACTTCGACCCGGCCGCGCAGACCGAGGCCAAGAGCCGACTGCAGGGCTTCGAAGGCGCGACGGCGATCTCGAGTAACGCCTACTTCGGCCGGCCCGAAGACGACCTGCCCACCGCGGACGAGTACGGGAATTATGGCGACCTCGAGGGTGCGGCGCGGGACTTTGTGCGTAAGTTCGGCGTTACGGCCGGTGATGATTTGGACAATTTGACGCAGGTGCTTGGGGAGGGGGCGACTAAGTTGCAAGGTGAGTCGCTTCGTTGGGGGCTTTTGGTGATTGACTTGTATGTGAAGGGAAGACTGATGGTGATGGCGTTGTAGGGGCTATACGTAATTACCTTAATGGTAACTGAACGGGCAGCTTCTGGTATGGACGATAGCATGTGCGATGGATGATAGACTTTTCTTTACTTGGGATCCGGCTATGTGATCCAGGCGTGCCACTCTGCTAGATATCGGGGTTGTAGGGGGTTCAACTGCGGCGTATAAACTTCCTTCATGCCCGAGACCATCCACAGTTCCACCGGGCTGATAAATACAAAGTTATCGAAAGCCAAGTCTACCGCTGGAGGTTCATGACATCCAACATATTCCAGCATGATCATTACCCTTCGTCGCAGCCCTGTAATTCGCAATCTCAAACAACCAAACGCCCCATGCCTGTCGCAACTAAGCCCAACTCAGCCCCTCCAAATCGCGTCCGCCATCCTCACCACCTTCGCCATCTCCTCAACATCATGCACCCTCACAACATCCGCCCCTCCCTGCACCGCCGCCGTCACTGTCGCCGCCGTGCCCCAGACCCTCTCCCTCGGCTCCTTGACGCCCGTAACCTTCCCCACAAACCTCTTCCTGCTCGTTCCCACCAGCCACGGCAATCCCCTCAGCCCCTCATAATCCCTCAAGTCGCCCAACCGCCTCAAGAGTTCAATATTCTGCGCCTGCGTCTTCGCAAAGCCGATGCCCGGATCCAACACGATCCGCCACCTCCTCACGCCCGCCGCCTCGGCCGCTCTGACGCGCGCGAGCAGCTCGCGCCCGACCGTCTCGACGACGCCGTCCGGGTAGTCGGTCATGTGCGTCATCGTTTCCGGCGTGCCGCGCATGTGCATCAGCACGACGGTTTTGCCCGTCCGCGCGGCGGTGGGGAGCATGTCCGGGTCGAGGGTGCCGGCCGAGACGTCGTTGATGATGTCTGCGCCGGCGGCGACGGCTTCGGCGGCGACGCGGGCGCGGTAGGTGTCGATGCTGATGGCGACGTGGGCGCCTTCGGGCATCGAGCGGATGAGTTTGATGGCGGGGAGGACGCGTTGGAGTTCTTCTGCTTCGCCGACGTCCGGGGCGCCGGGCCGTGTGGATTGGCCGCCGATGTCGAGGATGGAGGCGCCGGCTGTGATGTGTGATTTAATGGTTTGGGTGAGGGAGGCGAGGTCGGTGGAGGAGTGCAGACCGCCGTCGGAGAAGGAGTCGGGGGTTAGGTTCAGGATGGCCATTACGTGGGTGTGGCGGCGTGGGTCTAGCGCTTTTAGTGGAGGGAGGTTCTGGCAGAAGGGTGTGGCGGTTGATAAGGGGGCGGAGGCAGGAGGTAGGGCGTTCAGGTGAGCGCGGAAGGGTTCTAATGAGAGGGGCTTTGGAAGGGACTCCTGTGGTATAAGGCTGTTTGAGTCATTAGTTGAGCTTGAGAGCTGTAGATTTACTGAAAGGCTATCTTACTCGCAGAGTGGTCGTAGAACGAACTCACGCTCTAACATGAGCTTGTGCGGGATGGAAAGCTGTTCGTTCCTGAATATCAGGGCGTCATATAGTAGTATATCTAGGTCAATGTTGCGTGGGCCTTTGTCGATGGTTTTGTTTCTACCCAGGGACTTTTCAATGTCCTGGAGTTCGTTTAAGAGTTCCTCAGGGCCCAGTGTTGTCTCGACCTACGGAGTGGCAGCCGTCAGACTATAGAACTCCTCATAATTTCACCTTTGAACCGTCTCAAGCACAAACAGAGGATATTGATCAATGTGCTTTTATCTATAGGACTTTCACTAACCTCACACGCTCCGTTGATGAATGGGTCTTGGTTCACAACATACATTGCCTCCGTCTCATACAAGAGACTGGTCTGAACAACCCTCAAGCCATGGCTATCCATCACGCGGCAAGCTTCCTCTATGTTGCTGATACGGTCGCCGATGTTGGCACCTAGGGCAACGATGGCACGATGTTTGCCTTGTGCCCGGAGTCTGGCTATTCGTCCGTCAGGCCGACGGCTCAAGTCGGACCTTTCTCGCACGATGACTATGGCCCCTGTACTAACGCCTTCAATATCGGGTTTTCTGGTTATTTTGATGCCGACATGGGTGATGCTATTGTTTGGATACTTTGCATCTGCTATAGCGTAGGCCTTATCTGCAAGATGTGAACCCAATGCCTCAGCAGTAGGGAATCGGGTCGTCTGGGCAAGTCTCGCGAGTTGTTCATGAAGGTTGAAGTCAAGAGCAGCGTGATCTGAGATGGTAGCAGAACCAGGTGTTTGAGGTGATAGCGCGTTGAGTTCCGGCTGTATGGAGTTTTGTGTAGGGCACGATACAGTAGTCCCTTGATACTCGCGCTGTAACCGAATTCCCAGGTTGGTCGATGTTTCCCTTGTAAAGCCTTGCGAGAGGAGGCCCAAGACCAGGCTCATAGACCATTCGGTGTCGCTCAAGTCCAGCTGTTGTGTTACTGTGCCCAGTGTATTCTCAAGCTCCGCCTTCATAACAGTCCGTTTCCCCACACTTAATGATTTCTTACGCAATCCAAATCGACTATTCTTTGTGGTCAACAAGGCTGGGAGAGATCGTATGTGGACAGTGCAGCCTCTGACATTGCGGGAAGAGGTCAGGATGCGGTCATTGAGAGCATGACCAAGGCTACCAAGGTTTAGAGCTGATTTGATGTTTACAAGAGATGCTGCATCGAAAAACTGACTAAGAACGCGGTTGTCTATCGGATTGTCAATAGTCTCAGTTCCGGTCCCCAGTCCTAAGGGTGTATTTAGCACGACTTGAATTCTTTGAATATCTGGTGGGCCACCGACGAGCGCTTTGGTCGCAAGCACTTGCCCCTGTACGATCAGGTAAATCAAGTCTTTGGTCGGAGCTGTGGAGTTATCTCTGGTGAAAGTCATGCTCAAACATCGGAAAACTGTTGAGCTAGACCTAACTCTTGTGGACAATCTAGGCAGCCCTGGCTTAGGGCTAATCAACCGATGAGCCCCCCACAGAGGGAGGTTAATGCATTTCATAAGGTATGGCAAGGAAAGGTGTAAGCCAAAGCTTGACTGAACTTGCAATTAACGGTAGGTTAAGAACTTAAGATGTCAACAAATGATTCTCTCTGTAACTCTGTTTAGACGCCTGAGGTGCGTATACGTACCCGCACGTGGTTTTCTACAACTACCTACCTAGGTAACTTACAGTAAGTTACCAGTACCAGGGAAGGTAAATTAAGGTTTAAGATGCACCATTACAAACAGGCTAGTGAAGCATTCACATTCAAGCCGAGGCAACTCGGTCGATCTGGGGAAGTATTGACTATAACTAATAACTACCTACCTCAGGTAACGACTTTACTCCGTCTCAGATCGTTCTTCTATTCCCTCTGATTATATTTCTTTAACATCTCACTCTATCGCGTAGCCTACATCCCTTGCAGAACCTCAAGGTCGTTATCATCTAAGGACTCATCATGGCCTCCCCTCGTAAGACTTACTGAACCCCTCCACGTCGCAAGCATCCTCTGATGGTCAGTGCTAACTACATCAAGAGCAAATCCGCACAACGGTCACAGACCTGTTGAAAATCAAGCACCCTATCATGCTTGCGGGCATGAACGTCGCCGCAGGCCCGAAGCTCGCCGCAGCGGTTACCAACGCTGGTGGTCTCGGTGTCATCGGCGGTGTCGGGTACACGCCAGATATGCTTCGAGAGCAGATTGCAGAGCTCAAGGGCTTCCTGAAGGACAAGAATGCCCCGTTCGGCGTTGATCTCCTGATTCCTCAGGTTGGCGGTAACGCGCGGAAAACCAAGTAAGCACCTGGTGGAGTGGATGCTTTCCAGCCAAGGTTGTTGTTGCTGATCTCGATGTTTCTTAGCTACGACTACACGAAAGGCAAGCTTGACGATCTTGTCAGTATCATCATCGACAGCGGTGCGAGCCTCTTCGTGTCTGCCGTCGGTGTCCCCCCCAAGCATATTGTTGAGCGTCTTCACAAAGCCGGTGTCCTTTACATGAACATGATCGGCCACCCGAAACACGTCCAAAAATGTCTCGACGTCGGTGTCGATATGATCTGCGCACAAGGTGGTGAAGGTGGCGGGCACACTGGCGATGTGCCTACAACGATCTTAATCCCAACAGCGGCGCAAATGGTCAAGGGCAAGAAGAGTCCCATGACTGGAGACCAGGTCCAGATCGTCGCCGCTGGTGGTCTGTTCAACGGCCAATCATTAGCCGCGGCTCTGATGCTAGGGGCGAATGCCGTGTGGATCGGTACCAGGTTTGTCCTGTCCGAGGAAGCAGGAGCACCCAAGGCCCACCAGGAAGCCGTCCGGACGTCTGGTTTTGATGACAATGTTCGAACAATCATTTTCACCGTAAGTCAACCTTCAGCGTGATGATACATGGAGCAAGCAAGCTCACTGTCCTTAGGGACGCCCTCTTCGCGTCCGCAACAACCCATATATCCAAAACTGGGAGGAGAACCGCGCTTCAGAGATCAAGGAACTTACCGACAAGGGTAAAATTCCGGTTGAGCACGACTTCGAAACACTCGGGGACGATATCGACGATGAGACAATGGATAACGCACGGCCTTTCCTCATGGGCAAAGCCGCAGCTGTCGTCAACGAGCGCAAGAGCGCCAAGGAAATTGTGGATGAGATGGTTGGTGATGCTGTAGAGTGGCTTGGGCGAGGACAGAAATTGGTAGCGAAATTGTAAAAGTGTGCGCTTGCCGTTATGTGGGCCCCGTTACGATGAACACAATCTGAGTCTCTAGTCGGTGTTTGTCTTTCCATACTTTCAATTCAAGGTTTTCATGTATAAAGAACGCCCAACTTGAAGTGTATCTTGACGAAGCTTTGTGAATGTCCATCGCTAGCTGATCGCTTAGGGCTAAGTTTGCTATGTCTCAACATGAGCGTAGCAACAACCTACCTTACTACACAACAACACATTCACTAAATCCACCAAACAAGCTGCAAAGCAACGGACCGTTCAATGCAGGACAAACAAGAACCCTTCCCACAGTGTTATTGAACGCATAAACCACCATGGCACTTCCCCAGCCAAACTCCGAAACTCCAGACCGCGAAAGCCTCTCCCACGGGGACGCGGCAACCATCACTACCGAACACCAGGCAATACTCTCCACTGTACCCCTCCACCGCATTTTCAACCCTTAAGCTAACACCTCCGCAGCTCACCCAATACCTACACGACGTCGTCACAGCCCAACCACACCTCCTCCCCACGATCCGAGAATTCGTCGAAAGCAAAGATATTGCAAACGAACTCGCCAAACCCAGTACCAGTCCGCGTAAACGCAAGAGGGGAGGAACGGAAGACAGCACGTATCTAGGGACGCTCTTCGACTTCCTTGCGCCCGCCCCGTCCGGCAGGGTGATCTTGCGGCCTCGGAAGGTCGTGAAAGACTCTAATAATGCGGTGGCTTGCGAGACGCGTGCGAGAGGGCCGTCGTTTGGGAACGGATCTGATATCGAGACCGCGAAGTTTTCCGGGACCGAATCTCTGGAGAAGCGGATGGAGCGCTGTTTCGGTGTCGTTCCTGACAAGTCTGTCGCGTCACTTGCACGACCTCAGAAGCGTCAGAGGCTTTCCGACGACGGCGACGGCGACACTGAGAAGAATGGAAACGATGGCCTGGCCATGGAATCAATCAAGAAGCCAAAGAAGAAGAAGACCGGGCGACTGGAACTAGTGCACAAAACGCTAACACTCGAGTGGGATTTGGACGCGTCGAACGTAGAGCTCGGAGATATATGCCCCTTCTCGCTCTATCCCACTTCGAGCTGTGCGTGGGGTTCGTATTGTAGGCTCAAGAGTGTCTGCGCTGTAAGGACTCGCAGAATTCGGATTAGGTTGGATGACGTTACTGACAAATGGACACCAAGGGTAAACCGTGCAAGGAGCTGCCCTGTACCAAGGAGCATTTGCGGTGGACGTGTGGGTTTCTGGTCCGGCGCGAACGGTGTCCGATGGGGTCGGGTTGTGTATATGGTCATGATCGGGTGGAGCAGCGCCTGGCGTCGTACGCGAGACGTTTCGAACATTTGCAGACAGGGAGATGAACGCAGTCGGAGAGTAAGAGTTTGAATAGGTGCGGAGGATTAGTCTGAATTGCTGATTGCGCTTGGATGGGATATCTATTGGGTAATAAAGAGTAGCAGCTCCAATAACCATGCCACCCGTCTAAGTATGATAGAAAGCCGCTGATCTCTTGCTGAGAAGCAAATGCAAAAGGGAATTGAAAGAAGATCATGGTGCTAAAGGAAGTATTATTCGCCGCAACCACGTCCATGGGATCTCTTGCTCGCTTTCACTTTAATGAAAAGTCTATCAATCTTTCAGGAAACCCGCCCATTCGACTTTTTCGTGAATCATCTCGACGAGGTCTCGCTCTCGATCTTTCCAGCTTCCATCTCCTTGATCTTCGAGCCACGCAAGGGGAAGTTGCAAGCGACCCAGTAGCCTCGGAACGCGACACCGGGGTGCGGGACGGTCAAGGCGATGGTAGCAATCACAATCATAGCTCCTTCAAGGATCATATATGTGGCCTCCGCATCGTTGGCAAGCTTTCCTTGGAAGCCTCCAGACAGCTCTGCGACACGGTAGATGCAACGGACGAAGACTGTGATCGTTGCGACGCCAAGCCCTGCAGATTCATCAAGTCAGCACTTACTCCGGCAGTACAGGGACCAGTCAGTTGGCACGTACCAAACAAGAAGAACTTGAACAGCTTGGACTCCCTAAGGGCGACATGGGTCGGGTTCAGATCGTGCTTGCTCTGGTGCACTCTCCATGCAAACTCCGCCGACAGGATGATGAACAGGGTCATGCTGGCCACCTGCAGACCGAGACCAGCCAACATGACGTCCACGCCGGTTTGGAGATCCTTCTGGGTGTTCGCAGCGCTCGCGAGGGCACCACCGGCGGCTTGGAAGACGAGACTGAGGACGTCGCAAGCGATGAAGGTGAGGGTGTAGGTGCGCGGCCTGAAGCGGGAGACATGCTCGCCGTAGACGACGATGATGCGGCCGAGGCAGAGATAGATGGCCGCCGCGAAGAAAGCGGGCGCGATCGTAAGGGTGACGATGTACCTGAGAGCCTGCATCAGTCATGCGATACGTAAGGGAGGGGCCCTAACTCGATGGCTTGGGAAGACACGACGTACATCAGGAAGGGATCCTGCGAGAATGGGTTGGCGTGCATCTGCACCCTGGCGACATAGCCGATGATCTCCAAGGCCAGCCCGCCGAGCATGGCGCCCATGAAGCCCCATGTCTTGTACCGGACGCCGAGCAGCACTTGCGGGACGATCAGGAAGGCAAAGATGCCCAGCAAGAGAGCGTTGCCGGCCAAGGTGGGGATGTATCGGAAATGGGCCTGGGCGAGCGTGCAGGTTGCGAGGGTGCAGAGCTCATCGCGGATGGCGGGGTTCGGAACGCCCTCCATTGCGAAAGATGATCGAGTGTGAAAGGGGGTATGAAAGTAAAGTCAAGGAACTGCGGTAGCGAGGCAGCGAGAGCAGACTGGCAGAACACCCGACTCCGTATAAGAGACTTGTAGAAAGTAGGAAGTAGGCAGTAAGCAGTGAATTTGATGGATGATGAGGACAAAAGAAAGACTGCTGGCAAAGGGCCAGCTCTATATAGAAGTACGCCCAGCTCCATGACTCTGCAAGATTCTATTCCTCCGCGTTGACCGCCCTCACGCTCAGTGCGTAAGAGTCGCGGCGGAGTAACGATGGGAATCCTCCCTAAGTAGCGGTCGTTTTCGGGGACATACTCAGCTTACGTTGCGCGGTTGCACTGAGGCTGCTGTTGAACGAGCCGGCCAATCAGAGATGGGCGATCTCTCGTCCGTAAGCTAGAATCGGGCTGGTCCTTGAGCCGCGTATCAATTAAACCTCCGGGCGCCGGACACGATTTCACTCTCGTATCGCTGAGTTAGATAGCTTAGTCATGCTTCCGGCGCACGATATTCTGCATGTTGTTCTATACGTGGGCTCTTTTCAGATCAACCAACACTTTGCCTTCTAACTAACAATCGATACGGTACTAGATGAGGATGTAAAGCCGTATCATAATAATAATCTGTCAAGCCTGCGTTTCAGCACATTCTGTGGTCGATCATTCCTTCCGTTGAGTCACGGTACAGTAGTGCCAAGCGCTGCAACAACCCGATTTCTTTGTCGGACAAATACCACGCCGGCAATGAATCATGATACAAAACCCTCCATTTCCTTTCGTATGCTCCTCGACTTTATTGCTGTTTGCTCTGTTAGGGCCGTCCGTTGGATAACAGATCTATATGCATTCTCATTTTCTCTCCGATGTGGACGCTCATACAGTTGTCGGGGTCTGCCTTCCGAAGCTGAAGTCGGCAGCGCTTGTCGATGACGACGGATCTCCAGCCGGAGGGGAATCATACCCATCGGACATTGGCTTGAAGATGTTGACCTTGACTGTGTCGTTTGCAATGATCCATATACTGCCATTTGTGTAGAGTATCTTCACGAGGTTCAGATCTGGTGGTTGGACCTGGCGACTACCAAGGACTTGACGACTAAGTGCCACGGGTTGAGCTATCATCATGAAGCGATCAGCATTACTAGAGGAGACTTCTGTCAGCTCAAACCTCCTTCAGACTGTCTGCTAGACTGCTCTGATACATAGCTTTTGTCTTCTGGATGATTTGAGAGCATTGAACCTCATTCGGAAGTTCTCTCCCCATTTCTTCATATGCTGCTCCGCGTCCGTATCTTGCTAATAGGAACAGCGCACATTTCCCTCTCAGTGGAGGATCTGAAAGGGAAATGAGTAGTGATGTGTCGTTGGTGTCTGAAACACTTTCCATACTGTGTCCAGCCAGGCTTGAGCTGACCATGCCACCTTTAAGGCGAAAGAGTATGTCGTCAATTTTATTGTACTCTGGAGCCAGCCTGAGAGCTGGTTCTCAAGTCACATTTTCAAAGCCCGTTCCATTGTTGCTCAATCATCAAGGATCAACTCACCTCATTCACAGTGTTAGCGTGCCACGAACGCGATATGAACGACTATCATTCACTGCGCGATTCAGCATCATAAAGCTCATTTCATGGCTCACAGAAAAAGCAACATCATTCAAGCAAGGACTATCAGACGAAAGGTGTTCAAAATACAACCAACATGTCTAACATTACGGACATTCTCGCCTATTATCCTATCCTGTGCTCGGTCATCAAGAACCTCACCACGCGTGATCTGTTGCACCTGGCCAGTGCAGCCAAGTTGATCGCCGAGATTTGCCACCTCGGACACGTTTCGTTTGACGACCTCAAGCGGTACACGATATGCGATGGCTCTGGTGCCTGGGCTAAGTGGACCTGGTACAGCCGCCGCAATGGTTCCACCTATAAGTACCGAGAGTCCACCATACGTGGGATGTACATTGAATCCGACGAACACAGCATCTTACTTACGACGCTAGGAACCCTCGTGCGGGCCGAGTTGGATTACACTACTTGTTTTCGGATGTTTTCACGGGACCCCCTATTTCGCTCGTCGAAGGGCAAGTGCTTGCAACTAGACCCGCAACCTTGTTCCAAATGCAAGATCATGGTGTGCGAGGTAAATGGTCATCCATTCTGTCAACGTAAGCCAGTAAGTGAACTGACAGTGGCAAAAAGACTTGTCGTCAGGTTGATCGGCCCTTTTGAATCAAGCTAGGCCAAGAGATCTCGAAACGTACAAGAAAGAAACCCATTTTGCAAGACTTCGGTGCCTCTGTCGGACGTGCAAAGATGTGGTCAATCTACAGCCACAAAAAAGGATCCGGAGATGCAACTGTATGAAAGCTGATCGTTGGATCTGCTTGCGATGTTTCGGAAAAGAGGTCGATAAAGATGGTGGCTACGGTCATTCCTCTGCTTACCGCCTATTCCAGGATCGAGAAGAAGTAGTAAGCTGCTCCGACGCCCCATTAGCGTCCATCGCTAAGTTCAAAATCAAACACAGGACGACCAAATACTAGACGAGCTTTGTGAGTGCGCAGTCTGTGGGGAGAATAATAGGCAGCAACATCAGACGGTATGCAGCTGGTGCTGGAGTCTAGTTTGTGAAGCCTGAAGTGTTGGGTGGCTATACATCGGCCGGCAATGGCGGTCTTGTCAGGTGTCTTCTCATCCAGTTATTCGACATTGCAGCATAGCAGCAGTGTTTCAGCTATCAGGTCCTACACCCTAGAGTTCGACTATGAGGCGTTGACTCTTTCGAATCTCGTTGCCAATGCACATATCGGTGTCAGGGTTGATGAAGTTTGACGTACTACTGACCGAAACACTAGTACGGAACAGGCACTGATGGACACATAACAGAGCCCTTACCCACAGCTACATTCTCCCTGATATTCATTGTTCACACCATCCAATACCCTACGTTCACAACACCATAGATATCTAGGCAATCTCATCATCTATCGAACCTGGTATTACCCCGCTCAATCCTCAGCCCTCTCACTCCACCTCCATCCACCGCCAGCAAAAGTGATAGCAAAATAGCACGCACAGCACCCCCAGCACCCCCAGCACCCTCAGCACCATCACTCTTACTCGTTGGTCCCTGTTCCATCTCTTCAGAATACCATCATATCACTGATAGACCTCTTCGATTCCGATCACAAACTTACCACTCTCTACCCTCCCAACCCTCGCCTAACTTATAATCAAAGGAGGAACAGGAAGAGTAAACAAAGGAGAAAGGAAGAGACATTATTCAGCTAGAAGAAGGGGAAACGAAGAAAAGGATTTAGAAACGTTTGCGGAGAAGATCTTCTTACGCGGATAGTGTCAGTCGGTCAATTGTGAGTGGTGGGGAGAGCGACGAAGGCAGGAGTAGATTAGAAGGGCATGGAAGTGCCGCCTTCACGCACGTCTGGGCTTTAAGGTGAGGGATAGGAGACACATGTACCTCTATACAGTTGATGCTTTCGCCTGAAGGAGACTAAACAGAGTGTGTTATATGCTTGCATTAATCTGAACTACCCGGTCCCCCTAACCGCGCGGCTCCGCTGGTCAATAGTCATGAAGAGCAATCCCGCCCGCACAGAACCTAACCCAAATCTATGAAAGCCCGACGATTTTCCCGTCCCGAGGCATTCACCTTAGCCAGAGTACACAAGGAGAGAACGAAAGTCCAAAGAAAAGTCTCGTCAAAAGTAACCAGAACGGCAACCCCCCTTTCCACTCCAACTAAGCATGAATCATCTGCTGTACGCGCGGGTACACAGTAATCATCCTCTGATAAAGATCCGGATGATCCTTCCTCAGACAATCCGGATCCCACGCCATCGCCACGAACAGCGTATCAGCTCCGCTGCCGATAGGCGTCATGAAGATCTGGCAGACCTGCAAGCCGATGAGGAAGGAAAAGGCCAAGACGACGGGCGTGTAGGCGCCGGAACGGTTGTACTCGGGCTTGGTGAACTCGAGGTAGAGGTAGGCGAGGAAGGAGCAGAGGTAGGCGACGAAGGTGGAGCCCATGGTGAGGACGGGCCCGATGAGGCAGTCGTTGACGAGCGCGTCGATGCCGCGGTCTTTCATCATCGTCCACGTGTCCTTGGCGGCGGGGATGTAGGCTTTGCCGTAGAGGGCGATGTAGCTGAAGGCGTACCGGTTTCTGGTAGAAGGAATGTTAGACTGGATGGTTTCGAAGGGCGGGAGTGATTACTTACATGAATTGAACGGCCCAATCTAATAGACCGATTATACAGCCCAAGCAGCAGAAGGCGATGGAGCCGATGATGTTGCCTTGTTGGGCTTCTTGCTGCTGGGCGATGCTGACTCCCTGTCTCAGCATGTTGATGAGGGCGACGACTAGACTGCCGAAGCTGATACTGCCAAAGCTATATGTCATGGCTCGACGGAATGCGCCTCTTGTAGCACCTTTCGGCATTCCCCCGGGCTTTCCCGAGCAGAAGAACCATGTGCCGTAGATTCCGGCTATAGTCGTGTGGATGACATTCTTGATAAATTCGGTGATCCAATAACCCGCAAAGGTGATGAACACTATCAATCCAATGACCTTTGCGCTGGAACAGCCGCCGTGGGAACAAGCAGGATTCGACCCGTGATTGTTGGGTTGGTATTTGACGTAGATTGACACCAAAGTGACGGAAAACCAGGCTCCAAAGGCCAAGGCGGCGAGTCCCCCGAGGGCGCTAACCGTGAAGACGTGACCGTACCCTTTGGCGACATCCATAGTGGTCTGCAGCATGAGGACGGAGAAGGGTATCCTTGGAATCCAGGAAACAAAGCATATGATGGTGAAGATACTGAAGATTGCGAACACGATCGCGGCCGAGTAGTAGTGGCGCAGGAAATAGTAGACCGCAGTTCCAATGCCAATCACGATATTCAGTATGCCCGTGATCCCTATTTTCATCTTATTAGTAGGAGTTATGTAGACTCGAATGACGTTGGACAGTTCCGAACTCACAGATGAACTGTTTTGTAAAGGCACGGGCCATGGTAAAGTAAATCCACGAGGAGACGAAAGCGAGGGCAAGGACGAACGCGAAGAGAACAACGGTATTGGTGTTGAGGGAGAAGTTATTATGATTCCCATATATCCCGCCTCCGTTGTAACCCTTGTTGGAAGCATAGCCCTGTATAGACAGAGCAGAGACGGCGACGAATCCGAGAAAGGTAAGGATCAACTGCAACGGTCAGGTATTAGCAGGTAGACCTCAGGCCTAAGTTCGAGAGCGACGTACCAGTATGCCAGCCCATAGATCGTTGTACTTTGGTCGATCCAGTTTAAAAGTTTGGGCAAACGTCGGCTTGTCCCCCTGCATTGGCGGCGCGCCCTGATAGTTCTGTCCATAAGTCGGCGGCGCTTGTTGATATTTGGCCTCCGGTCCGCCTTGATAGGGAGCTGGATTGCCATTGTTGAAGGCTTGCGGAGGGTACTGCATCGGTTGCTGGCCGTTGCTGTAATAGGTGTCGGCCGCTCCGCCGTGCTGAGGCGCGGCCATCACTGATGGCTGTCGTAAGGATGGGTTTTGAGTCAATAGAATGTTACGGTTGGTGTAAAGTAAAGGAAAGTGACTGACTGAATGAACGTAAGAACAATCCGATAAGATGAACTTTGGTTGGAATTGGGGTTTGGTTGCGCGTGGGAATGAATATAAATAAGTTAGTTAGGTAACTTATGATGCTGTTGTAGTTCGTCCCAGATTGGTTTAGTACGTCTTTCGCTGCCCTGTTTGGGGAACTTGTTGTTGGTTGTTTGCTTAGTCATCTTTCCGCACTTACCTTGCGTCACATTGCCATCATGATCGGAGTACTCCGGAGTTATTTCCGTCCTACCTTAAGCCAAAAAACTCCAAAGCGATCTCCAACGAGGCTCTGCGGGTGAACATATAGACTGCTTCTTGCTCTTACAATAGGGATGGCTAGATTCATAGGTTACATAGGATTCCGACAGCAAGGCTACTAGAGTCAAAAGTCGTCTACTAGTGCGCTCAAACCAAAGCAACGTTCAAGGGAACCATGCTTGAATCCATTTAGATATGCCCTACACTGCCATCACATCGTTGTAAACGCCAACGACCACTGCTCCTTTTTGAAGTCTGCTATGAAGTAGCAACACTACCAGCCATGATAAACGCTATTTCCATCCAGACTTGGCCGCAACCCACCCCGCAAACGACGACGCCATGCTTCAAATGAACGCCCCTGGCCGAAAACAAAAAGGGTGATGTACGTAGTGAGACTGACAACGAAGGAACAGACGAGTCCGAACCAGCGATCTTGACAGTCTTCCATTTGCTAAAAGCCGTCATCTCACATCAATCTTAGGAAATGTCTTGCGATCCTGGATGTTAACATTGAACTCGAGGATGCCTTCTTCAGTGCCGACGAATCTGCGGTGTTGGATAAGCACTACCCCCACGGCCAACGAAGCTCGAGCATTGGCTTACAGTTGTCTGCCATCCCCACTCCATCCGAGACCCGTCGTCCCGAGACCGACATCGGGATCCTGGTTGCGGTATCGTGCCTGTCTCAACAAACCCACCTCGTAGCTATCCAATCCCTCCCCGCCCCCATCGTATAGTTGACGTATCCTCTGGTTCCTCGTGACCTCCATCCTGGCCCACTGTTGTTGTCTTCGCTCGAAGTTGGCTTCAATGGCCGCTTCGCGCTCCCGTCTGAGGCGAGTGGCCGCATCGGGAAGAGGTCCGGATTGCATCGCCGCTTCGATGGTCAGCCACGGGTCACTGTTCGAAATAGGTGGAGCCGGAGGATTCGAGAGTCGAGATGGAGACACGGTGAGATTGGACGGGCCGGTCCTGGAATCTGAAGGGGATGAAGTGGGTTCGTTGGCGTTGCTGTTCGATATGACGATGGAGCTCCGACGACGGGGTTGATAAGTACGATCGCCAGTACGCGAACGCTCCAGGTTGCGCTCACGAATATAGTCACGTAGCGTCGCGCTGGCTCGCGAGTTGGTGGCTGAAGATGTGGTAGGATGCCCCATTGTGGCCAGGTACTCCTCGTAGGATACATCCTCGGTAAGCAGGCGAGGCCAGCGAGGGGGGGGTATATGGTTGATACTGAAAGGGCTTTGCTGTTGAGCCTCTGCTCTTTCTCTCTCATTCATCCGTTCTCGGGAAGTACGTAGAGTGTCTAAGAGCTGTCTTTCTCTGTCGGTGAGGCCTTGTGAGATTGCCTCGGGGTTGCTCGGTCCACGAGCCCTGACTTCACGTTGCAGTCGACGTCGTTCGGCGGAGGCTTCGATATAATCTGCCGCATAATTGACTGCTGCAGCGTCGTCTTGCGCATCTCGTGCTTCTCGATATTGCCGGACGAAGCGAGCCTCAGTGGTCAATGCTCGCAGCTCAGGATGGATGAGGTCATCCGCAAGGTCTGCGATTTCGGCGCGGTCAATTTCCGGGTCGTCGACGTCCAGAGCGATGGTCTGTCTAGACTGAAAAGCATGACGGACATCCGCAACACAAACTCTTCCATGGTCCTCTGCCCAAGCCAGTAAATCCCACGGCGCAGGAGAAAAACTCATGGACCGAGGTGCAATCTGGTCGACCGGTAATCGGGATAACGATCTTGAAGACCGGAAAAGCTTGAATACGGCCTCATCGTCATCCTCGGCGGTCTGTATCAGGCTTGTATCATAAACCGTAATGGTTCCATCCTGCGAGCTAACCGCGCAGATGTGACCGGAGGGCGAGAATGCACTTGTAAAGCACATGCCTTTGTCACCCGAGCCTGTTGCTTGCAGTACCGGATTGGCAACTAGCTGCCACTCGTGGCGTACGAGGAACGAAACATCATCCAGTTGAATCCTTCCCGCTGCCACCCGCCTGTAAAAGTAAGCATGTGGCTCATCGCCAACGGCAACCAGTAAGCTCCCGTCAGGCGAGATGGTGGCGTGGTTCATTGGAAATGGAAAGTGGAGTGTGTCCAGTTCCCGAGACTGCGTTAAGGAGTATATACGGACGGTGTGGTCATTGTTCGTGAAGACCGCAAGTATTTCATCTTGAAGCTCCTTCCCATTACCCCGCAATCGATATATCGTAACAGAATTTACGATTTCTGCTCCCAGCTCCAGCATCTGTACCTCAGCTTTCCTGCCGCTGACCAGATCGGTATCAGACCTACTCCCAGCAAGGAACCGATGCGCCTCGAATCTTGATTGTGGATCAAGGTCTAGAGGCAAGAGTGCGTCAACTTCGGCATGACGCCGTGAGGCTCTCAAGCTCGACTCATCCGGCCCTTCGGTCCTGACCTTCACGAGAGCGCATCGTCCTTTGTCACGCCCACCGACCACGATCCAACCGTATGCTGCTGCCAAGCATATCGGTGCCCAAGGTAGTACAGCGATTAGCTCTCGCTTTCTTGTTGCGGTGTGTAAGCAGTAGATGTCCTTATTCGAGGCATAGTAGATGAGACCTGCATCGGTAGTGCTGATATAATTGCGAAGTTGGAAGTGTCTGGAGATAGTGGAGACGATGAGCAAATCCTAAACAGTGATGTGGCGAGGGCTGGCTCACTGTGATGGTATCTTGATAGGGTAGAATGTTCGCTTTGCGGGCAGGATAAGAGACTCCGTTGCGTGACACCTTCGAAACGTTAATATATATGAAAGTAGGAGGTCAGAATCATGACGCACAAGGTCTCCTCAACGGTCATGTTGCTTTGCTGGGCCTCTTCATTTATCAAATCATCAGTCACAGCTGTTCCGTTGGTGTGTTCGCTGCTCCGCCCTTAGACCGAGCTTCGAGGTGCGGCGTCATGGCCTCATCTTGATTCGAGATATAAGTATTACATAATCATTCGCTAAAAAGGGTTATATATTAATATTACGCCTCATTTTCTCACCGAGGGTAATATTGCAGAGTGGAAAACCGTCTGATCATTACTGCGGGCCGGGCTTCGAGAGCTCTATCTACCACGTGGAATTCGTTGGGCCAGTGTTCGAGACACCCTAAGGCAAGTTGATATGTAGATTTATCTACATATCAGCTTGAGTCCTTTTGCCAAATTCTAGATCATCTATTATTTTTATTTTGAGTTCTTTTGTGTGCTTGGTGTCGGAGGATTTTTGGAGCATTTCATTCAGGGTAAGTTGAGCATGTTGGTGTCGTACGGCAAAAATATTACCTAATCTGAGCGGCTCGCACCGGAACTTCCCGCTTCTACTATCTTCGACGCTAAATTTTGTTCTTGACTTCATCTACAATTTCTACCTCCGACTCTTCACAGTCTTCTAGTCGCCCCTTCTGACGCCCCGAATAACTGTGCTGTTGTAGCATTATACCTCCTTCTCTTCTACTAATACATCATACAAAGATGCTGCCCTCCAGATTATCAAGATCGGTAGGCTCAACTCACCTGAACTGAATGCGTTCTCATCTGACGACTGATGCCACAGCTCCCGCGGGCGACCTCCGCCTTCTCGCGCTTTCATGCGATCCGTTCACCCCTTGGCTCATCTTTCGCGCGGTACAATTCAACTGGCGGCGAGGAGAAAGTCAAAGGGCAGGTAATCGGTATCGACTTGGGTAAGTTGCTCGCCAGCAGCTCTCGTCCAGAGCCTGAAGCCTGTAACCTGGAGCGTTCACTGACATATTGGTAATATAGGTACCACAAACTCTGCGGTTGCAGTAATGGAAGGCAAAACGCCGCGGATCATTGAAAACGCGGAAGGTATGTCGCAGTGGCAAGTCTTACTATTGAAACCGGACTAACAACGATATTCTGCAGGTGCACGAACGACACCATCAGTCGTGGCCTTTGCGGCAGACGGCGAGCGATTAGTTGGTATCTCTGCGAAACGGCAGGCTGTCGTGAACCCTGAGAACACCCTCTTTGCCACCAAACGACTCATCGGTCGGAAATTTTCTGACGCTGAAGTCCAACGGGATATCAAGGAGGTCCCTTACAAGATCGTGCAGCATTCGAACGGTGATGCGTGGGTTGAGGCTCGGGGCCAGAAATACTCGCCATCGCAAGTCGGCGGTTTCGTACTTCAGAAGATGAAGGAGACTGCCGAGGCTCATTTGAACAAGAACATCAAAAACGGTGTTGTCACTGTACCGGCCTACTTTAACGACTCGCAGCGGCAAGCAACGAAAGATGCTGGACAGATTGCCGGTTTGAACGTTTTACGTGTTGTTAACGAGCCTACCGCTGCAGCTCTGGCTTACGGTCTGGAGAAGGAGCAGGATCGTGTGATTGCAGTATACGATCTTGGTGGAGGCACCTTCGATATCTCGATTCTCGAAATTCAAAAGGGTGTCTTCGAGGTCAAATCCACCAATGGTGACACACATCTAGGTGGTGAGGACTTCGACATCACCCTTGTCCGCCACCTCGTCCAGCAGTTCAAGAAGGAGTCTGGCATCGATCTGTCAAATGACAGGATGGCAATTCAAAGAATCCGTGAAGCCGCCGAGAAGGCTAAAATCGAACTCTCATCTTCCCTTCAGACAGACATAAACCTGCCATTCATCACAGCGGATGCGTCTGGCCCCAAGCACATCAACTCCAAGCTTTCGCGGGCACAGCTCGAGAAACTGGTTGAACCCCTAATAACCCGGACAGTCGACCCGGTGCGGAAGGCATTGAAAGACGCCAACCTCCAGGCAAAGGACATTCAAGAAGTTATCTTGGTAGGTGGTATGACCCGCATGCCGAAAGTCACCGAGTCAGTCAAGAGCATCTTCGGCCGCGATCCGGCTAAATCGGTCAACCCAGACGAGGCCGTTGCCATGGGTGCGGCAATTCAGGGTGCTGTCCTCGCTGGCGAGGTCATGGATGTTCTTCTCCTCGACGTTACCCCTCTCTCCCTCGGTATCGAGACTCTCGGCGGTGTCTTTACCCGCCTGATCAACCGAAATACAACCATACCTACCAAGAAGTCGCAGATCTTCTCCACGGCGGCAGACTTCCAGACTGCTGTCGAGATCAAAGTATACCAAGGAGAGCGTGAACTCGTCCGAGACAACAAGTTACTCGGTAACTTCCAGCTCGTCGGGATTCCACCCGCTCACCGCGGCGTTCCGCAAGTTGAGGTTACCTTCGATATCGACGCCGATTCCATCGTCCACGTCCACGCCAAGGACAAGTCAACCAACAAGGACCAGTCGATCACCATCGCCTCCGGTTCAGGCCTCTCCGATGCTGAAATCCAGGGCATGGTGAACGACGCCGAGAAATACGGAGAGCAGGATAAGGAGCGCAAGGCCGCGATCGAAGCCGCCAACCGCGCCGACAGCGTCCTCAACGACACCGAGAAAGCTCTCAAGGAGTTCCAGGACCGATTAGACAAGACCGAGAGCCAACAGATCCAAGACAAGATCACGACGCTGAGAGAATTCGTGGCCAAGAACCAGACCGGAGAAGGCACCGCTACAGCGGCCGAGCTGAAGGAGAAGACGGACGAGCTCCAGATGGCGAGTCTGAACTTGTTCGACAAGATGCACAAGGCGAGAGCGGACGAGCAGACACCACCGTCGGGAAGTGCGGGCGAGACACCGAACGAGGGTGCTGATGGAGAGAAGAAGCCATGAGTGTGAAGGGAACGATGAATCTCTTTCGATATCTCTGGGCCTCCTTTTGTAATAGACCTTGTTTTTTGCTCTCCTCCATCTCTGCATCTCGTGCCTGTACAGTCCATATCCCTTCCTCATAATCCGGTGTTCTTCTGTCCGCTGTGGCCCGGCATCCGTTTCTCCCCGCTGTCTTCTTGAAGCTTTTGACATGAGAAGGCGTGTGCCTTACAAGACACCATTGAGCGATGTCTTCCTCTTGCTCCTTCCATACCACTCAAACCCCTCTTTCCTCCATCTCTTTTCTTCTCTTCTCTTCTTTCTGTAATTATATAGGATCTGTCCCGACGGAGTGAGTGGAGTGAGTGAGTTTAAAAAATAAAAGTGGCACATTCCCCTCTCAATATCAAACCACAACCGTCGCAGTGTGTTCTCGGGTGATTGACGCCTCTGCCCCTTTGCAAAAACCCAATGGGCACGGGCAGGCCCTCGTTCTCTACACTGTGCATTCTGTCTTGAACGTCTACATCCGCACCGCCCCCTCCCTCCGCGACCGAAGGGAAACCTAACACAACCCAACCCACCTCGCCCAATCCGACCCACAACTTACTCACTCACTTACTCACTCGTATCCGCCCCGTCCTCGCTCTCGCTCTCCCTCTCCCTCACCTACCTCCCTACCTCCCTACCTACTTTATCTAGATGGAGACTTGTACGCAGCCTTCCCGTCCAGGTGTCCGCGCACGCCGACGGATCGGATCGGATACTTGGACTTACCTGGGCACGGAAGTCACGTCTTCTGTTTTGTCGGACGGAACGGACAGGGCTGACGGACTGGACGGGGCTCTTGGAGGGAGAGATGGAGACGTGCGTTGTTGCGGGTGGGAGGGAGGTGGAGATGGAGATGGAGATGGAGTGGTGGGTTGCTTCGCGTGGCTTTTCTGCTGGGGTCCTGGGATATGGAATGGATTGGATGGATGGATAGGTGGATAGGTGGATAGGTGGATAGGTGGATAGGTGGATAGGTGGATGGGTGCATGGGTGCATGGATGGAGGGATGGGTGCATGGGTGGGTGGAGGAGTGATACGTACGACAAATTGTGAAAGGAAGGGCGTAGGAAGGGGGTGCGTGATGGATGCTGGATGATAGACGCTGGATGCTGGATGCTAGAGGATAGATGCCGCGCATGGAAATGAGGATGTGCGGCAGACGACATGCATATTTTGAGGGCGAGAGAAGTGCTTGGGGGTAGTGAGGGCGAAAAGAAGTGCTGGGGCAAAGTGGAGAGTGGGGCGTGAGGTAGGAGGGATAGGGATGGCGAGAGGGTGTCAGAAAGATGGAGGAAGAGAGGTGGACGGGGAGGTGGACGGGGAGAGGGGACGGGTTGTGAGAGACTGATTGGGAACAACGGACAGGTAGAGAGAGTGTGTGTGTGTGTGTGTGGGTGGTGTTCGTCGCTGTGGTGGGTTAGGGGACGTTTGATGGGACGGAAGGTTTGGTCAGGTGGAGGGAAAGAAGGTTCGGTTGAGTGGAGGGAAGGAAGGAAGGTAATGAACGAGATGGTGTCAGATTAGGTCTTTCGTTCTTCTATCAATGTTGATCGTGTTGCACCGGAGTAGAGATGACAAGTTTGTTGACATGGTCGGTCACATACCTAGACTGAGCGCATAGTCAACACTCAAAGTCCAGATTGGTAACTTGAGTCATAAGAGGCCAGCAGCCATAAGCAAGTTACCAGACCAACAGTGCGACTCAGTGTTGAGCTTGTAATGGGAAGCTCGACGTTGAATTAGACAACTGAACATCCCTGACTCGACTAAAAGAAGACTTTGACCACGCCCCGCGTGTCCCTGTCCCTGTCCTCCTCTTTCCATCCGTTCCTATCCTTTCCTTTCCTTCTAGCAATGGGCTGTCGGTGTCTTTTTTCTAGTTCCCTATCCTGTCCAGTCTCCTGCCGAACCCTAATAGCGCCATAAACATGAATGATACCATTTCCGATTCCGATTCCGATTCCCCATGCTCTGTGCCGATGCCCATCCCATTGCCCGATGCCTATCCTGACGCTAGTTTCGAAAAGTCTCAAAGCCCATGATCATGGTTCCCGTGAGTCCGTAGCCTGCCTTCCCGTCCGCGCCGTCGCTCAAATGAAGCATTCCAAGTACTGATGACCAAATTAAGAAGGAAGAAAGAAAGTAGGAGAGTAGAGACGCAAAGGCGAAAAAGAAATCTATGACGGTTGCCGAGCACGAAGAAGGCAATGAACAACTGTCGATCATTCCCACACCAGTGCCGGAATTCCAAGTTTCCATCTGAAGATGCGGGGAAAAACCGGAGTCCTTCAGCCTACAAGTTCAGACTGAAACCAAGAAATCCACAATAGCAGAAGATGGTCCTGTGACTAGGTAAGAGCTGTGCATCTTGCCACCTCTTGCGCACTTGTAACCTGGAAATTCATGATGGCCGTGTAAGTCTTCGACGACGACAAAGAAAATAGATAGAAGTGGCTTCCTCGCCAGAGGCTCTGCAGCGTTAGGCAACATTACTGCCTACCTACTACATGTCGATATAGTAAGCGTGATGCTACAAAGTCGGCATTTCGTAATACATGGTTCGACTGCTGTTGAGCTGTTGAAATTTCCCACATCGACTGCCGGTTCCGGCAGGATCGTTGTACCAGGGGTTAGTCAATGGTGGAGGATAGGCGCCATTATGAGACTGATGATGTTCATCCTTGACAGAACTTCTTGGGTCGTGAGTCTTCGTCATATATCCGAACGGCGCGTCAAGACGTGGAGCAGGATGTTGATGATCGTACCTGTGGGGTGCGGAAGTGGGAAGACTGAGAGACGGCAAGTGCGTTCGCACGCCATGATTCGCAATGGAGGAGCCATCATACATTGGCGAAGTATAACACTTATATCTGGAGTAGTCCTCAACCGGACAGCCTTCTTCGGTCGTGAGTGCTTGATCTGCCGGATGGTCGGTTGTTGATGGCCCACCATACGATGATGAGGAGGAGGAGGATGAGGGAAAGGATGCGCTACCGGACGGTGAGTTGCTGTAGGACATGTGATGAGACTGGTAACCACCTCCCCCACGGAGGGTGTTGCTGTTGTAAGTGAGACTTGGCAATCCGGTGCGTGCGCCTGAACTCGATCCAGCAGATCCGAGGTTCATGGAACTTCCACCGCTCTCACTACTGTCGCCACCGCCTGAAGGGCCGCCAGGTCCACTTGACGCCGAGCTTCCTCTGCGTTCGTCAGAATAGTGTCCAGGGCTTCTTCCTCGGACAACCATAGGCGCGGATATTCTCGTGGCCACTTTGACCCATCGGACATCGTTTGATCCAACATTGCCGTCTAGGATGCCAGCGTAGAGTTCAGCAACAAGGTTGTAATATTGCTGTGCCGCCCTCCGCTTGCCGTTATTTGCCGTTGCGTGTTTGAACTGGATCCGATCAAAGTTGGCCACCGTCTGATCCTGCGATGAGCTCGCGCTCGGTGTAGAATGCGACTGGTCATATTCAGTGCCTGATAGGTGCGACCCTGTACCCGGTAGCGGCATACCGAGAGCGCTAGGGCCCGATGCGGGCCCGGACAGCACGCCGAGCGACCCAGTGGAGTGCGGGAGTAGCTTGATCTTGTCGGGACTATTCTTCGCACCAGTATCGCGCTTGGGAGTGTATTGAACCAGCTCCACGGGCTTTCCGCCTTCACCGTCGACGACGGCGGATATGGATATGGCAAACGCCTGAATGGTCTCGGGATTGGAACTCGGTCGATGCAGGTACAACGGCTGAGAGTCGAGATAGGGAGGTTTCAGGGTGTAGGAGCAAGCGATCGAGAAGTAATTACGGCGGTAACAGGTCCAGTCCTGATCGGCTTTGAAAAAGCCCTTGTCGATGCGCGCTTGGATGTCTGGATGAACCGGCTGACGGTCAGCTGTAGTGATAGGGTAGAGGCATTTCGTTTTCTCAAAGGGAGGAATGTTTCCAGCGTCGAAGGAAAACCGTGTCGCAGCGTCCAGTTGCATCGCGTTGCCTGTGTTGCTGAAGACGGTGTTGGGTGATGGAGTGAAGATACCGGCGGATGGATCGCTGTGCTTAGGAGTCGCAGCCATGGGCGGGCGGATCGATCGACACATCAAATCGGGACCGTTGCGTGGTGGAAAGGTGTGTCGGTTCATGTAAGGTGTGGCAGTCGTGTAATTGTCTCTCGCGGTCGCGCTCAACGATGGTGACACAGAGCTTGGGTTCCCGGGCGAGCGTGAGGGTGGCGGCATACCCGAGGACGAATGACTAGGTCTCGAGGTGAACGGTCAGACTCTGGGCGGTTCATGGACACAAACAAAAAGTTGCTTCAGAACAGAGGACTGCGCGACAGAGACACACATTGATGGCATCCTGGGTCTAATCTCGGACATGTTCGTCCCCAGGCTAGCCGTCGGCGCGTACAGGGAGGTCGTCGGTGAATAGGTCGCGGTACTACTCAGATCGGTCTGATAGATATTCGTGAGTGGGGAGAATGCGAAGGACGAAACGGCCGAGCTTGGACTGGTCGAAACCGAACCACGGCTCGAGTTCACCGGACTCATGGAAAAGCCAGATCCAGTCTGGAAACTGATGTCTCATTATCACGCCAAATCAGCCAACTTATGCAGGTTCAGCGGTAACGTAGATGTCAAAACATGGTGGAAGATTTGTCCCAGTGCAACACCAGCGCGGCTGGACCGCAGCTAATGCATGGCTAGAAAATGATATGGCTAGGGTTGTCGTGTGATCAGAGGGAGGAGCCACGCAGGTGGTTACGATAGGCTTTGTGTCGAGGGCAGATGTTGTGTAATCCATCTTGTTGGGTCCGAAAATGAGGGAGCAGCAACGCAGATCCCGCAGCACGGTTTCTGATGGGGGGGGGGGGGTGAGAGATATCGGTAGGGAGACAGATGGGGCCGAAGCGAGCAAAGAAGAGCGGAAGACGAAACGAAGAAGGTGCGTGCATCATTCCAAGCCATAACGAAAGCGGTACTTACGGCACATCCTGCACTGCAGGGTAGTGTGTTTGCGTAATAAAACGGAGACTGTCGGTGGCAGGTAATAATGGAAGCGGGTGGGCCGATGACTGGCCCAGAGAGCCGTCACGACTTTGTTGCTCCGCCCCACTTCCATTGGCGAATGGGGTTTGACTCGAGAAGTGTCGGACTTGGTCGATACAATCGCTCTCGGCTGATAAAGGATATCCGAAATCCAAAGAGTCGTGGGAAAGCGCTGTTGACGAACGCATCAGCACAGCCAACAGAACATCCCGGATGTCTTACGGCAGTCCCAAAATAGGAGCCAAAGAAAGGAAAGCCCACACCGTGGGAGCGAACACGAATTCGACATGAACTATGCCGGTTGGAACTTGGGAAATGTCTCTCCAACCCGGGGATAAGCGGACGCTCCACGGACATGAGTATAAATCGGGTGTACAAAGCAAAGTAAAGAACATTGCAGGGACCAATGATGATGCGCAGTGTGGAGGCAATGACCCTGCTGAAACTCAAAAACTCCAGGGGCATGAGTTTCTACGAGATGAACCCCAAGCGTCGCACTTCGTTAGGAAGAATAACATGTAGAGCCAAACTCAACAAACACTTTAGGCTGTGCTGTTGATGCCCCCATCCAAGAGGGGGGATGCGCGCTTACTGTGATGCATTTGATGAGCAACCATCAGTAGCTGACTCAACGAGTTTTTAAACCCCGTCGCACGATATACTGTTTCCTTCCTGCTTTCCTTCGGAAACAGGATACCGAAGATGGAAACGTTTCCCGAATGTCGAGAACCGACCTCACTGAGGCGGCTATTGACGCTGGCGATTACTATTATTATTGTTATTATTAATCTCGAGATCTCGAAGCTGTCCACTCGGCGGTCGCGCGATTAATCTGCCGCGAGAGTTTGTAACGCTTCGCGGGAACGGGATAGCCGTCCGCCCGTCAGTGAACTAGCGTTATGCTTCGTCCGTTCGTTTGTGGGCTGGATCGAGAACGGATATGACTTGCGCCGGGAGCGAGATCCCCTTCGGTCGAAACTAGGGATGTTCAGGCAAGGAGGTAACAGCGGCCCCCACTAAGCCTGGTGGACACATCGACCAACGGGACAAGCTGTGTTGAACAAGACCGTTGTCAGCATTTATTTATAAGCAGACTAATCAAACAGGGAAGAAGAAGCCTTACAAGTGGTGTGGTAAGCTTGACTCAACAACGCGCAGCGACGAAGATGGGGCGGGCAACGTCAGATTGTGAAGCCGTCGGCGAAGGCGCCTGGGGATATTCCTAGCAAAGTGTCAGCAACAACTCGTCTCCGGTGTAGGGACGAATCAGCGGTGGGGATACTTTGTCGCTGGCGTTATGAATGGCTCGGGGTGACCAGGGTGCTGCAGGGCGCTTGAAGAAGGCGATCAATTGCCTTGCGGCTAGAGCTGGGGAGATCCTCGGGGGAACCTTGGCGTACTCGGCTGAGGAGCTGACGAATGGCGGACGATTTGCTTGGGTGCAAACCTGGGTCCTGGAAAACGGTGTGGGAACTGCTCTGACGAATAGCGGTGATGGCTTCGCCCACCGGCGAAAGTGTCCTGATCTTTGGCCGACGTTCCAGTGTCTGATAAAATTTGGGAGTCAGACTCTGAAGGGTATCGTGGTGTAGTTATAGATATGCAATATGGTTATAATCTTTTTACAAATACCGCTCCGAACGTTTCCTTCGCACACTTTTGGGGCTGGGACGTCAGCTGCACTGACGTGGGGTTGTGTCTGCGGGCCTCGCTGTCGATATTTCCTGCAACTGTAACCTGTCGAGGACACCATAAAATGGATATGGTATGGACTCTGATCCAAGACTTTTGAGTTCGGCTTTAGCTTGATATTGCTATCAGATTGTGTCTTTGGCGACGATGAGACCAATGATGGATTCGGCAGTGGGTCCAGAGAGATGGGATTGCCGGCACCTGGGTTTGCCCTGAGAGTTTCGCGGAAGGGGATCAACGGCCGTTGATATCTACCCCATCTCCAGTCTGGCGGATAGATGTGCTTAGGCCGCTTTGCAGGTTAGAGTGCGCCATACGACGGCAGTGGAGGTCGAGCATAGTGCCCTCCATCACGACGTGCCGAGATGGCGCATATTGGCCGAAGACGTCCTGGATTGATTCGAGTCTGGCAACGTCACCGCTGCCGAGTCCTGCTCGTGTTGAGCATGTCAGACAGAGCTATTCCTGCCGGCAAGCCTGCGACGGATAGCTGCAGGAGCCAGATTGCCTAATCTGTTCAGGCGATCCACCGGCCTGAGATTGGCTGAATCCAGGAACACGCCTTTCAGCCTGTCACTCTCCCTGCGCTTCCAGAAGTCACCGGCTACGAGGGCTCCATGACTCGAACCAGGTCCGGGTCCGTCCCGGCCACTTTGGGCCAGGGAGCTGCAACGTGAACTACATCCAGTGCAAAAGGGAAAGGGAAAGCCAATCATTCCTCCAGCACTTCCAGCCAGCTTTGTGTGCTGGGCAGCTGAGAGAATTGGAACATGAAGAATAGATAGTGATCTCGAATAATGCAGGAACACGATCCAAGCGGTGGGGTCCTGGTCATGGTCCGGACCGGACCGGACCGCTACAGCATCAGCATCAGCATCAGCATCAGTGTCAGCGTCAGCGTCAGCGTCAGCTTGAGCGCATCAGCTCAGAAAGACTACCTTAAGGTACCTAGGTATCTAGCGACCAGACAAAATGACACCGTACCATCGAGCCAGTTCTGGTTGATAATGCTCAGTGGTCAGCGAAGTCGATACCTTACCAGGTAGGTAAGGTAGGTAAGGCAGCGAATGAATGGTACGAAGGTTTATGCTCGGCGATCAGGACTCAGTAGGTAGGTAGGTATTCGGGTGACAAATGATACAGTCAATCAGTCAATCAGTCAAGCAGTCAAGCAATCAATTGATCGATCAATCACCATCATCATCACCCTGAATATCATCATCATCCGTCTCGAGCCCAGATGAGGCGCGCATTAGCTTTCGCATGAGCAATCAATACCTTAAGGTACCTATCGGCTTCTCAGGAGTGCATCTAAGATGCAGAATAACCATGCAGGTAACGTTAAGGTTGTTAGAGTGAGTGAGTACCTAAGGTACGGAGTACACGTCGCGCTTTCATGAGGTTTAATTACCTACCTTACCTAGTAGGTACAGGTAGGTCGACTAGAGCATATATCTTCAATATCTTCAAGGTGTTGTACCTCCCTTACCTCCATTATGCCTTCACTACTTCGTACAGCGTTGACGAGAAAGGGGAAGAGGAAGGGGGAGTGGAGCCTGAAAGCCATGGCTACCTCATTAGTATAGGTTATGCTAATCAAGCTGCATGTGCTGCATGTGCCGCATGATATATAGGTACCCTAAGGTATTAATATTGATGACTTGACATTCCAGCCTTTCACTTAAACCTCTAGCGGTTGTTGATCTGATCAGAGGTTTGAGGTCAAGGTTGATATGTTGATATTGATACCCACACATACAGGTTTGTTTACCTGCCTTGGGTAGAATACCGAGGCTGTATTTTATCTTACTTCGCTCCTACATACCTTTCCGTACCAATCTTTAGGTTATAGAAATTAGGGTAAGATAAAATTGATATAAATAAATATAAATAAATGTAAATAAATATATATCCATATTGTTATATAGTTATTGTTAGCGACGACCATCTTCCAATCCCTACCTGTCGTCGATCATACCTCAAGGATAAGTATACCCGATGCCTGCATGCACATATTGTTCTCGGACTTAAGGTGTACACTCACTACAAGCAGCAACCGCCTTGATCTCTTCCCCACGACCAACGTTGAGACTTCGGATCTGACCCGAAGCCCGTCAGTCGTCAATTTCATTGAGTGGAAGTGCTTGCCAGGGCATCCACTCTGTAAGCCACTCGCCACTCGATAACGATGTTGATGACGAGAATGATGAGGTAAAAACAATGAAGACCAAGGTACTCCGCTACATCTTTTCACAGCTAGAACCTAACCAATGCCCAGTCTACCGGTACCGTTGAGCCTCTGAGTTATCTTTTCATCTCAGCTCGGCGCACTCGACTCAGCCTACTTCTCGATTGGCAGAGCAGCAGAGGGCTTTGTAACGTACCTTACCGTCGTTTCAATCTATCGCCGAACACATCTATTAGAGTAAGTTACATGGGGGTCGAGTCGAGGGAAAAGCCCATGTGTGGTGGGACGGGAACAGTTGCCCTATCTCTTCCCTGCCTTTTCCTCTCATCCTGTTTCTCCCTCACATGATGCTAGCTCCGGTGCTCCAGGGATGCCTTATGCATGCAGGTCGTGCAGTACCTAGGGAGTCTTTACCTATTATGCAGACATGTCGCGCATGACATGGGAAAACCGTGCGCTAGACCCTAAGGCACGCACCCAAAATCCTTTACGAGGCATCCATACAGTACCCAGCACACACACATACCTTGCTCATCTTTCGCATCCCGTGGCGGATGCGCCTACAGCTTCCGTAACACATATCGATGTCTCTCTTCCAGCAGGCATCACCATTGCGTCGCATACTGTGCTGTGTATGTTCCGAAAGAGATATTTTTGGCTAAAGTCGATGCAAGACGCAATCCATTGTCCGATCATGTCCTTGGATCTGCGCGCAGTTTACGTGTCCTTGAAGATTCCAAGAATACTCCTTTTTGAATTCGAGACAGCTTTGCAGCTCGATCTTCAGCACAGGCGATTAGTCGAATCAGAGTCTACCGGGTTGCTAGAGTCAGAGGCCAACGGACAGGGGCAATAAATAATACTCGCTGATCGTCCCGGGCACATCTCCAATACCCCTAGCACTCTAGCGTGTACCCCAAGACTTATTTCAAGGTACGGAGAATGACTTCCATATCATGCCTCATGGCTAAAAGACACATCTACGTGTTCAATTCTGCAGACCTCTAGCATTCTTCCCCACTCAGTGGCATTAGTCACAAGAGGACGATCCTTGATCAAGCCTCAAAATCTTACCCCTGAGTCCGTTATGCGCGATATCGGACCTTGGTTGGGAAGAGTCCCGAGGACGTTGAGCATATCAACAACCTCCCTTTCTCTTGCTCTAAATTTGCTGCTGCACTTAGCAAAGCTCTATGGCGCTCGACATACGGATAGTGGCAGCAAAACAACCCAGGGCTGTGACGACAGTTCATCGCATCTGGCTGACACTGAGGACCCCTCCGTCCCGTTCTTTTATGCCAAGTAGTAAGTGTGCTGGGGGCGTCAGTTTCGGGAACTACATCCCAAGCAGGAGGTCGAGTCCACGTTCTCCTGCAGCTATCCGCTATCTGAGACAGACACGACCACCCACGATGAAGCCGGATGCCTCGCTATCACGGCAGAATCACTCCAGGCCTATCATTCGCTAAAGGCTATCAATAGTCTCCCCGGACCGCGTAGTGCTTGCAGGCCGAATCAAAGCCTATTGTTCGTATCTGGCGGGAAGGACATCTCTTGTACCTCTCATGCTTCGACCAACTGTGTTTCTACTCTGACTGCTATTGCGGGCTCGCTTTGCTGAAGGCATTCAATACCCTTCTAGCAACCGCCAAGGCAGCAACCACCGGATGGCCTGGCCTGCCGGCATTTTGAAGTCGTTGCTCTCATCTCAGCAACGATACATTGATGTCTCAATATGTTCTTACTTGTTCGGATGTGTCATACTTATTTCATCCTATCTAATCGATAATGTAAGATACCAATGCAGCTAAGATGACCCGCCATGGCAGGGCCCCTGGACTCGCGGTTTCAAGACACCGCAGCAAAAAGCACACCTTTCAGTCACATAGCAACAAGTAGCGGGTGACAGTCCGAGGTAGGGGTACGTACGAACGGTCCTTTGGGTCCGTGAGGGAAGATAGGCCACTGGCACTACCTTCAAACAGATACGGAGGGGGCCGGATGGGCCGAAGAGAGCCTTGTCGATGGGTAGTACCATTATTACCATTACCATCAGCACTGTCAATGCCCATTGTCAGTACATGACAATGGAACTGGATTAAGATTTGCCTTGGAGGACACGGAAAGACGCATCTAGGGCACTGTATTCGATGTGACGTTACCTTTTCTCACGGCTGTCTGCTTCTACCAACGGGATGAATGACAGGAGTTCGCAGGAACTCTGTGATCCCGATCACCCAGCCATCGTTTCAAGTTTTTGCTTCCGCCTTCTCTTTCGCCCTTGCACATTTAGCGCTCGAACTCATCAAGTTCTGAACCTCTCAGCTGATCAACAAACCACTTACATCTCTCCCAGCCACTATATGTACGTCTGCACGGCTTTTTCATCACAGATCCGAAAACCGGAGATGCAACCTACTTCAGACGTTTGTACAAGCCCTATTACATGCACTAACGGAGCGTACTTGACAGAGCACACATGTAACCTCACGACAGTCGGCCTCGATCAGGACGATTCTTGTCATCTGTTTGCGATCTTCCTCCTCTATTCTCCGCGGCCGGTTCTCTGTGCTTGATGAGTGGGCGAGGCCGACAGGTCCGTGCTAAGCTCGAGTATCGGCCGGCAGCGAACGCTCGACTCTTCATTTTGCCCAGAAAACTGGAAGAACAATCCGACGGGCTGTACTGAAGATCGACGGAGGCTGCAGATTTCTCCGCAATCCTACGCGGCGCAGTGGACATCTCCCGTCCCGTCCCGAATGTGAAAGAATAAGCACGACCAGGTAGCCGACGCCCGATCGAAGCAGTTTCCTTCCAGCTAACGGCAACATGACCGCGTCACCGAACATGGATTCGAATCCTCTCCCAGATCTGTCCCACTCGCCACCGTGTATACGCCACTGCAACGCACACCTTTCCCGATCCCCCTGCGAGCAGAAGCTGACATCAACACTTCACAACGCACAACGCACGTCGCTCGACGACCACGCATCCACGCACCCGTCCGACCCTCAGCATCGAAGGCGGAGGACCGCTCAACTCTCTGTACACCATACACCATTACCTTCACCTTCACCAGCACAAGGGGCCAGTGCAGTCCCACAGGGCACGACTTGCTACCCAGACCACCCGATCGCGAGCAATTGAAGCCCACTCAAACCCACATCTCCCGTCAACCCTGAAAAAGTGGACTGCCCTTCCTCCCGTGCGACTCTCGTCCCCCGCATCATCACACGACCGACTGACCAACTGGTCGTTCCTGATCTTACAGCCGGTGGAAACGGGATGGCAAACTGACGTGCCAGACTGCCTGCTCGAACCCTCCTCCTACCACTTCCCACATCTCCACCAACCGCCCGACGCACGGTGCTCTCTGAACCTATTGACGATATAGCGCGAGAGAGGAAAGGTCTTTGTTTATCTACCTGCCCTACATCTACCTGCCAGCCCACCTGCCCACCTCCCTCCCCACACCCACCGCCAGTCTGATCGATCCACACACTAAACTCACCACACTCGAACCAAGCGCTCAATCCATGCTCCGTCCGACGCACATCTCCTCTACGTGCCTCCAGCACGGTAAGCCCTCTCTCCCTCATGCGCTGCGTATAGACCGGTTCGAAGACGGTAAACGACCTTCTGTCGTTCGAAATGAGCATCTGCTGAGTGTGCGTCGTTCGACACCGGACATCTCTTCGTAGACGGAAGGAGGGATTGAGGGGAGTGGCGTGCATCAGGCGTGTTTTGAAGACCCACGTCCTATACTGAACTAGGGAGAATCTACATGTTTTCTTCGATGTGTGTAGATATGGGAAGACTGAGCATTGCCATCCCAGTGTCCTGTGTTAAATCCCATGGTGTGGTGGGGAGCTGGGAACAGGAGTAGAGAGATTGGTGCGAGAGGTTGACCGCCGCTCGTGCTGGGGACTGTTCGGGATCCCAGGGCGACGGCGGTGAGCGTTGGTAGGATTGTACGGTCTGGTATACCTGGCGATGCGTAGACGGAAACCGACAACGAGAGACGATCAACACTTTTGATACCATTCCTTCAGATCATCACAACTCCTCTATACCGTACACAAAAGCCCACGTCCACTCTTCCCAGCCTCACTCACACCCCTAACCCCACCTAACCCTCATACTCCAACCGCCCCAACTTCTCCCTCAACACCTCCATCCCCAACCTCCACAAACTCTCCCCCAACCCCTCATCCTCCGCCTGACTACTAACACTACTAACCTTCCGATCCGGCACAATATACTCCCCCACAATCCCCTCCTTGACCACATCCTCCCCCGTAGCCGCAAACAGCGCCGGCCGACACCCCTGCTGCACCGGATCGGCCATAAACGGCCTCGACACCGCCGTCAACACGGTCCCCACGACCCCATACGCGTCCTCGGCCTGCTTCTGCTGGTCCGTACTGACCGCCCCCGGGTGCGTGGCGTTGGCATACAGCAGGCCGTCCTTGCCCTTGTGCGCGACGAAGCCGAGCCGCGCGTCGCCGGCGGTCTGGCGGCGCACGAGGGCGCGGATGAAGAGGATCTGAGCCAGTTTGGAGCGGTTGTAGAGGTAGGCCGGGCCGATGTCGGTGTTTATTTCGGAGAGCGAGGTGAAGGTTATGGAGGAGGGGGCGGCGCGGTGCAGGTCGGAGGATTGCCAGACCAGGCGGGAGTGGGGGGTTGCGAGGAGGTTGGGGAGGAGGGTGAGGGTTAGGTGCATTTGGGAGAAGAGGTTGACTTGCATGTGCGAGTCTGTGCGGTGGTTAGTGGGG
>JAABUJ010000743.1_pt1 | contig 58920 bp, 48 predicted proteins | sample 5559131 | NCBI WGS metagenome assembly JAABUJ01 (sample SAMN10711875, study PRJNA513366) | rock metagenome | isolation source: Antarctica rocks | place: Antarctica: Victoria Land, Mt New Zealand nord | collected 2016-01-07 | reverse complement strand
GCGCCTCCTGCGTGGGGTCCTGGCGCAACCACACCACCGTCAGCAGGATCTGGTCGCGCGGGCACAGCGCGAAGGGGTGACCGCCCCCGATCGCCCGCTTGCGACCGGGCCGATTCAACCGGGCATGTGCCGCCGCAGCGTAGGCCGGGAGCAGATCCCGCACCACCTCATCAAACACGGCCACCGGCAGCCCGATCATGGTCAAGAACACGCGCGGGTGGCGCGACAGGTAGCCATAGCGCAGGATCATCGCGGCTCTCTCCTCCCCTTTTCCTTTCACTATACCCGCTCAGGCTTTATTGCTAAGATGAACTAATAGCTGACGGCTGATCGTTGGCGGCTATGCGTCGCTATCGATACGCCCCTGCTCCTCCTCCTGCTCGCCCTCGGCAGCGTGCGGCAGGCGATCGAAGCGGACCACGCGCATGTCCGACTTACGGCCGGAAAAGCCGTTGTCGCCCCAGTCGGGTTGGTCCGTGATATCCTCGAAGCCGGGGACGCGGGCGTTCAACGAATCCTTGAAGCCGATAGGCTGGTCGGCGCGGCCGACGACTAGGTCGCTGGCGTTGCCTTGCCCCCCCTTGCGGCTCTGCACCTGATAATCGACACCCGGCTCGCTACCCTGATTGTTCGACATATGTCCTCCTGTTATCCTCGTAGACTTGTTCGATACGCCGCTGCTATCTGTAGTCTTATCGGCGTCTATGCGCCTATTGTACCGGCTTCCTCACTTTTTGCCGGGTTTTTGCCGTTGACGCGGGTAAGCGGGCGTTTTCCCATGCGCGCTAGTGGGAGGCCGTCCGTGACTGGGCGGATGGATCGCGTAAGCCGTGTGGACAAGAGAGGTTGGGCGCATGGTATGCAGCAGCAGATGGCCGTGGAAAGGGCCGCTTAGATGGTAGTGTAGCGCGGCCACGGTGACGACAACGGTCGTCGTGTGGCCGGCAGTCTCGACATCCAGCGTGAATAAGACGGTGCGACGCCCAACGCGCGCCGTGCCCGTGACGAGCATGCCGTGTTTTGTCGTACGCGGGCGGTCAATGCGCTGAGAAGCGAGGACGAGGCGCGCCGCATCGTCCCGCAGGCGTAGCTGGCCCCACACACCTCCATTGCGTAGGGAAACGGACACGGCCAAGGCGACGCGCGCGCGGCCTCGCCACACCTGGCCGCTGACGGTCATGAGTGTCGTCAGGTGGGGCTGTGCCGTCACCGTCGCATGTTTGGTCGACGTCGTTCGACTCGTTAGTACGGGAAGATGCTTACCGGCGGTGGCGCTAGACGCTGTGCGCGTGGGCGTGGAAACCGCGGTCGTGGCCGGGCCACGCGACGCCGTTGTGGCCGGTGTGGCCCGTACATCCGGCGCGATGGGAGAATTGGTGGTGGGCGGACTATCGGGGGTGAGCGATGGCGCGGGGCTGGGTGTTGCGACGGGCGCCAGCGTCGCGTCGGGTTGTATTGCCGGTAGCGGTGTGTCGGATAGAGCCGGCGCCGGTGGAGCCGCCGCGCCGGTTGGGTTTGGTCCCGGCGCGACGGCCATAGTTGGGCTCGGCGCTGGTAGCGGCGCGGCCGGTGTGGGGGACGGCTCTCCGGGCGTGGTCGGGGTGAGTGTGACGGCCCCTTGCGAAGAGGGTGTGGCGGGGGTTGCGGGCGCCACTGTCACGGTGGGTGTATTGGATGGCGTGTCCGTCGCGGCGGGTGTATTGGATGGCGTGTCCGTGGTGGTGGGCGTGTTTGTCGTGGTCGCCGGCATCGCCGTGGCGGTCGCGGTGAGGGTCGGCGCCGTGGGTACAGCGTTCGGCGGCGCGGTGTTGGTCGGGGTAGGTGTGGTCGTCGGGGATGGGCTGTCTGTTTGTACAAGCACGTCATTCAACGCCGTGGTCCCGTTCAACGAACACTCGAACCTGCCGGGCCGCATGAACTGATAGCGCCCCGTGTCTCCGGGCGCGATAGGCCCGACGGTGAAGGCGCCAAACTGCCTGACTGTGATGGGGACGGCCTCCCGGTTGAGCCAGCCTACGACCGAGCCGACCGTTACGGTGATGGATTGGGGATCGAAGGCGCCGCCGGAGACCGTGACGATGGTAACAGGGGTGGATAGGGTGTTCGTGGCTGTAGGCGTCACCGTGGCGGAGGGGGTGTTCGTGACCGTCAGTGATGCTGTAGGGGAGGCTGTGGCGGTGGGAGTTGCGTGGCCGTCAGTGACGCCGTTGCTGACGGTTGGCTCGCTCCTGCCGTCGGCTCCGCCGCATCCGTCGCGGTCGCGCTGCTTGTCAGGGTGGCCGTAGTGGTGGGGCTGGACATGGTGGTCGCGCTGCTTGTCGGGGTGGCCGTGGCGGCGGCCGGCGACGCGGTAGGGGTGCTACTGGGTGGAACGGAAGTGTCTGTCGGCGATATTGGTGTGCCGGTCGGCGGTATTGGTGTGCCGGTTGGCGATATAGGGAGGGTGGTGGCCGTAGAGGTAGGGATGAGACCGGCAGGCTGCACGATCACCAGTCCGGATAGACTTGTCCCCTGGACATAGTACGGATACCTGCCGGCGAGATCGAATTGGCGCCGCGCCGATGTTCCCGGCGCGATGGGGCCGACGACAAAGCCGCCGAATTGTGTCACGACGATGGAGGATGTCCCCAGGTTGGTCCACTGCACGTCCATTCCCTCCGTCACAGTGACGACGGTCGGGTCGATCGTGTTGTCGTCGATGGTGATAGGGACGGTCGTGGCGGGCGGTGTGCCCACATCCGTTGCCGAGGGCGACGCGGCGCCTGTCGGAGATGGCGCCCCTGTGTCCGAGATCGTGCCCGTGGCCGAGGGACTCGCGACAACTGTCGCGCTGGACGTCCCTTGCGCCGTGGCGCTCGCCGGGGGTGTTGGGCTACTCGTTGCGTTAGGCGTGACCGTCGCGGTGGACGCAGGCGGCTGGGTGTTATCGCGCACCACGATCGTGCCGGTGACACTGCTGACGCTGTTTATGTGGTAGTCGTGCATGCCGGGTGGTAGCGAGATAGCGGCGCTCCGGTCGCCGTCGTTGATCTGTAGCGGTCCAAAGCTGCCGTCGTCCGCCGTGATCGTATGTGGGATATCATCACGGTTCCACCACTGGACAACCGACCCTGTGTCGACAGTCAAGGCCTGCGGCGTCGCGCCGGCTCCGTTGATGGTCACAACTACCGGGCCCGTCAAGGCGCGTACACCGGCACGCGATGGAGTGATGCTCTGAGACGCGGTGAGGGTCGATGCCAAGGTGATGGGGGCGGCAAGGGCGAGTACAAGGGCAACGGCGAGTATGGGCGCTGTGAGCGCGCGCATGGTGATACGCTCCTCTGCTACGCTACGATGAACGGAGTGGGCGCGAAGGGCGCGGAGCCGGGGGGTGAGCGCCATGCCGGGAGCCAGAGGGGCGCCGGTCGTGAGGGGTAGATGCGCCGCGAGGGGTGGGCGCGGGAGTTTGACGCCGGGCGGTCGTGTACTTCAAGAGCACACTATGTTGTACGGATACCGTACCACATTGCGTGGCTTTTTGTCACGTTTCGCCACGCGGCGAGAGCGCTCAACACATCCAGTAGTATACGCGAACGGATGCCGCTGCGGCGGCGCCTGCTGCTGCCTGATCCCTGCGCCGCATCTCGTGACGTTCGCGCTTTTCTCCCGCCCCTAGCCTGTCGTACGTGGTTGAATCGGCGCGCACTGGTTGCGGCGTTGCCGCGCGGGGAAAGCCCGGATGGGGGATGGCGGCCGCAGGGCGGCCACGTCTACTGTGATAGCGAGGAGACTTGTCCCGATTGGAGAGCGTATGATCATCAAAGAACTCGACCAGATGCCTGTCCTGACCGATCCCATGTCCAAAGCCGGGCGCGCGGCCGAGGAGCAGATGGCCTTCTACCTGCGTCGTGCCTTCGCGGACGACGCCACGATCCGCGTCCTGAACGGGCTGCGCGTTGTGCACTCTGGGGAGGTGGCGCAGGTCGACCACCTTGTGCTCCACCCCTACGGGCTGGTCGCCATCGAGAGCAAGAGCGTTACCACCACGGTGCGCGTCAACGCCCATGGTGAGTGGACGCGCTGGTACAACGGCGGCCAGTGTGGCATGCCCTCGCCCCTCCTACAGGTGCAACGCCAACTCGACCTACTCGACCGCCTTCTGCGGGCGCACCCGGACCTGCCCTACCACGACCTCTTCCGCTATGTCGTGGTCGCCATCTCGGATCGAGGCGTCATCCAACGCCCCCGCAACCTCGACCTCGACGAGGTATGCAAAGCCGACCAAGTTTCCGGCCACATCCGCGACCAAATCGCCCTCTATGGGCTCACCTACGACAAGGATGGGCTCGGCTTCCTCGCGTGGCTGCCCCGCGCGTGGAGGGCGTCAACGCGCCTGGACGGTGTGGATCTCGACCGACTCGCGGCGTTCCTGGTTGCGCAGCACCGGCCGCACCACTCCCAGCACCCCCGCGAGCATCCCCCGCGAACGGCGCCAACCGCCGCATCGCGCCCGACGCCCGCGCCGTCGACCTCGGATCAGGGTCAGATGCTCCATCGCTGTCGCTACTGCGCGGGCGACCGGCTGACGGTGGCCTACGGTCACAGCTACTACTTCAAATGCGTGGGCTGCGGCGGGAACACACCAATCGACGCCCGATGCGCGACCTGCGGTGGCCGGGAGCGCGTGCGCAAGAGCGGAGATGACTTCTTCCTGGATTGCGCGCGCTGCAAGACGTCCGTTGCGTTCCACATGAACGCGCTAGTAGATACGCCACGCACGCCGCCAAAAATGGCGCACCGCGCGGCCTCGAACCTATGACTACTCAAACCCCGGCAATCCGAGTTGCACGCCGAACTGGGCGGGCGTGGCGGCGCGCTGGCGGGTCAGGCGCGCGTGTTGTACGCGCGCTTCGATTGGTTGCCGTCCGTCGATGAGGACAAACGGCGCCGCGCGGCCGACGGCGACACCGGCGCGCTTGAGTTGCGTGAGGTCGGTGAAGCGGTGGGCGCGGCGCAGCGTCACGATGCGGTCGGCCGAAACGGGGCCGATGCCGGGCACACGCAGCAAATCTTCGCGCGAGGCGTGGTTGACGTCGAGCGGGAAGCGCTCGGGGCGCGCCAGCGCGATAGAGACCTTGGGGTCGACACCGAGCGGTAGGTTGCCCCGCGGGTCGAAGGCGTCCGCGATGTCGTCGTGGGGCAGGCCGTACATGCGTGTGAGCCAGTCGGCCTGGTAGAGGCGCGCCTGACGGTTGGGGTGCGCCGCGGGGCGGTCGACCAGCGCGTCGTCGGGCGAGGGCCGATACAGGCCGAAGTAGGCGCGCCGCAGTCCCAACTCCTCGGAGAGCCAGCGGACGCTGGAGACGATCTCGCGGTCGCTCTCGCCCGCCGCGCCGACGACGTACTGCGTGGAGACGCCGCTGGGCAGGTTCCCCTCCTGCTCCATACGGTGCAGCAGGCGCATCGGACGCAGGATATCGCGCGCCATGTCCTTGCCCGTGCCCAGGTGCTCCAGATAGGCGCCGTTGGGCGCTTCCACGTTGATGGAGACGCGGCTGGCCAGGCGCGCGGCCAGTTCCACGGCGGCGTTGCTCACGCCCGGCAGGAGCTTGAGATGGATATAGCCGTCAAACTCGCCCCAGGTGCGCATGATCTCCACGGCGGCCAGCATGCGCTCCATCGTCGCGTCGGGGGTTCCGTCGACGGCCGAGGAGAGGAACAATCCGTCGACGATACCGCGGCCATGCATGTCCCTGAACAGGCGCGCCAACTCCTCGGGCTCGAACGCGGTCCGGCGTCGCGGCGCCGAAGCGCGCAGCGGACAGAAGTGGCAGTCGTGCTCACAGCGATCGGTCATGAGCACGCGCAGCAGTGTGGACCCACCCTTACCCGCGACGTGACAGACGCCCGGCGCGGGGGTAGCCTTGGGGCGACGGGATGTACCGCTGCCCGAACCCGGCGCGGCGACATCCAAATCCGCCGCGGCGCCCAATTGGCGCAGTTTATCCGCTGTATCCATAACACGAAGTATAATGGTCGGAGCGGGAATATACATCGCCCTGTGCGCATGATTCTTGCTCATACGTAAGGAGGTAATTAGCAGTTAGCGCGTTTCAGGGACATTGTCGTCGTTGGGTAAGAACAGTCGCGGCGACCCATGGCGCACTTTGCTGCTAGAAAGCTAATGGCTAAAAGGCTAATAGCTAATCGCTGAACGACACAAAGACGTGTAGGAGTGAACAGTGACAGAGACGCTAACCCGGCCGGTCCCGGCCAAGCCCAATCCTTTTGTGACCGCGCAACAGCAATTCAACCTCGCCGCCGACTACCTCCACCTCGACGATGGCACGCGTGCACTGCTGGGCGACTGCCAGCGTGAGTTGGCCGTGCGTTTCCCGGTGCGCATGGACAACGGCAAAGTGCGCGCCTTCACCGGCTACCGCGTGCAGCACTCGCTGCTGCGCGGCCCCTCCAAGGGCGGCATCCGCTTTCACCCCGACGTCACGCTCGATGAGGTCAAGGCGCTGTCGATGTGGATGACCTGGAAGTGCGCCGTGGTCAACATCCCCTTCGGGGGCGCCAAGGGCGGCGTTATCTGCGATCCGCGCGAGATGAGCCTTAATGAGATCGAGCACCTCACTCGCCGTTACACCAGCGAGATTTCCATCCTCATCGGCCCGCAAAAGGACATCCCCGCCCCCGATGTGAACACGAACGCCCAGGTGATGGCCTGGTTGATGGATACGTACTCGATGCAGGCCGGCTATTCGGTCCCGCCCGTGGTGACGGGCAAGCCGCTCTCGATCGGCGGCTCGGAGGGACGTAATGAGGCCACCGGACGCGGCGTGATGATCGTGACCCTGGAAGCGTTGCGACACCTGAACATCGACCCCCATGGTTCCACCGTCGTCGTGCAGGGCTACGGCAACGTCGGCTCCAACGCCGCGCACGCGTTCGCCGAGCAGGGCTGCACGGTGATCGCGGTGAGCGACCAGTATGGCGCGATCTATAATTCTATGGGGCTGGACCTAACGCTGCTCGACGCGCATGTGCGCGAAACGCGCTCGGTCGTGGGCTTCCCCGGCGCTGAGTCGATCGGCGGCGAGGACCTGCTGACGCTGCCCTGCACGATCCTGGTACCGGCCGCACTGGAGAATCAGATCACCGAGTTGAACGCGCCGCATATTCGGGCACGGGTCATCGCCGAAGGCGCCAATGGCCCAACCACGCCGGCGGCCGATCGTATCCTGTTCGAGCGCGGTATCCTCGTGCTCCCCGACATCCTGGCCAACGCGGGCGGCGTCACCGTGAGCTACTTCGAGTGGGTGCAGGGGTTGCAGAGCTTCCTGTGGAAAGAGTCGGAGGTCAACGAGCGGCTGCGCGACATCATGACGCGCTCGTTCAATGAAGTGCTGCAAGAGGCCGAGAGCCGCCACGTCAGTATGCGCATCGGCGCGTATATCCTCGCCGTCGATAAAGTCGTGCGCGCATTGGAGGTGCGGGGGATTTATCCGTAACACGCGCCCAGCGCCTCCTATTGTAGAACCTGCGGCTGAAGTCGCAGGCCCTGGCTGTTTGACAGATGGAGTCTCTTTCCAGTATAAGTTGGCTAACTCCGCATGCTCGTACCCAGACCTGTGCCGCCGCATCGATGAGGCTGTACTGATCATCGCGTTGCTATTTTCTATCTTTAGACTGCTGTGACGCTGCACAGATTGGGTAAGAGGCGGTGTAGTGAAGGGAGGTACGACTACTCTAAGGATGTTCGCCGGCCGCTTCCCGTTCATCTAGGAGTACCATACAAACGATGCTAGGGGAAGCTTGCGCTATTTTGCGCGCGTTATGTCAGCACTCGCGTCCCTGTCCAAACGTACGAATTGTTACGACGCTATTTATCAGGAGGACTACATGTCTCCACGCGCCGCACGTCTCAGTAGTGTGCTCGCCGCGAGCACGATGCTCACCGGTCTGACCGGTATCGCCCACGCCGCGCAGCCCGCCGCCCACTCCCAGGCCAGCATGGCCATCTACAATATCGGTATCTCGGTGCCCCTGCTCCAGCTACCCGATCTCGCCTATGGCATCAGCCATGGCGTCGATGTCGCTATCGCCGAGGCTAACACCAAGCACACCATCCCCGGTGTCACGCTGCACCCCATCCTGCTCGACGACACGCTCAACGGCAAATACAACGGCGCGAAGGACGCCACCAACGCGCGCCAGTTCATCAACAACACGTCGGTGATCGGTGAGGTTGGCCCGCTCAACAGCGGCGCCGACAAGGTGTCGGAGCCGGTCTACAACGCCAACGGTTTGGTGCAGATCAGCCCCTCCAACACGGCGATCGAGTTGACCACCGCCTCCAAGCGCGCCCTCTACGAGCCCACCACGGCCAACACGGGCTCGCCCATCACCTACTTCCGTACCTGCACCACCGACGCCTACCAGGGACCCTCAGGGGCCATCTACGCCCGCGAGCACGGCTTCAAGACGGTCTACGTCACCGACAACAAGGGCACCTACGGCATCGGCCTGGCCGGCACCTTCAAGGCCGAGGCGCTCAAGATTGGTCTCAATGTGCTTGGCTCCGGCGAGCTCGACCCCAACAATCTCGCCACCAGCGCGCAGCAACTCGCGGCGACTATCGCTACCAAGAAGCCGGGCCTGGTCTACTTCGGCGGCGAGTATGGCTCGCAGGGCGGCGCCGAAATCTTCGCCGACGACCTGCGCCGCGCCGGCCTGAAGAACGTCACCTTCATGGGTGGCGATGGCATTCTCGCGCAGGCCTACATCAATGGCAGTTCGGCCGGCGGCGCGGCTGGTACGCTGGCTACGACGGTCGGTGGCGATCCGACCAAGGACCCCAACGCGACGGCCTTCCTCGCGGCTGAGAAGGTGCAGTTCCCCAAAACCACCGTCCAGGCGTACGATACGTACTCGTACGACGCCGCGAACGCGATCATCAACGCGTTTGCCCGCGCCATCAAGAATCACAGCATCAAGGTCGGCAATGCCATGGACCGGACGCGCCGCCTGATAATCGCCCGCCAGGTGCGGTCGACCGATTTCCAGGGCGCGAGCGGCTCCGTGTCGTTCAACGCAAACGGCGATTCGCTCAACCACACCATCGGCGTGTACAAGGTCATCAACGGTAAGTTCGTCTTCCAGTCCGTCGCGCCGAAAATTCAGTAGTGTCTTCAGTAGTGTTTAGTGTTTAGTGTCTAGTGTCGAGTGACGAAATCAATCACTCGACACTAAACACTAAACACTCGACACTAGACACTTGTGAAGAGGATACATGAGCACGCTAGTAACGGTTCTAACCCTGGGCTTCGCGACGGGGGCGCTCTATGCCCTCATTGCTCTCGGATACACCATGGTTTATGGCATCATCGAGTTGATCAACTTCGCCCATGGCGACGTGTTCATGGTCGGCGCTTTTATCTCGCTCCTGATGGTCCAGGCCATCTTCGGCGCGACTATCTCGCAGTTCAGTGGATTCGGCAGCGTCGCCGCCGTCCTCGTCGCCCTCGCCGTGGCGATGATCGGCTGCGGGGTGTTGGGCGTGGTGATTGAGCGTTTTGCCTACCGTCCGTTGCGCAACGCGCCCAAACTGGCCCCGCTGGTCACGGCCATCGGCGTGTCGTTTATCCTGGAGAACGGCGTGCAGGTCTGGCAGGGCGGCAACACCCACACGTACCCCAACCTGCTCCCGACGACTACGTTTGTTATCGGCGGGACCACGGTGAACTCGAACATCATCGTCGTGATCGTCGTGGCCGTCGTCTTGATGATCGCCCTCGACCTGTTCATCAATCGTACGCGCATCGGCCGCGCCATGCGTGCCACCGCGCAGGACGCCGAGGCGGCGATGATGATGGGCGTGGATGTCAACCGCGTCATCGCCATCACCTTCTTCGTCGGCTCGGCCCTCGCCGGCGCCGCGGGCGTGGTCTACGGCCTCTACATCAACAACATCGACTGGCACATCGGCTTTGGGGCCGGCCTCAAGGCCTTCACTGCGGCCGTGCTCGGCGGCATCGGCAACATCCGCGGCGCCATGCTCGGCGGCCTGGTTATCGGCCTGATCGAGTCGGTCGTGAGCCAACTTGGCGGCGGCGGCGGCATCCAGTGGGCCGATTCCGCCGTGTTCGCTGTGCTCATCCTGGTGCTCGTGTTCAAGCCCACCGGCCTCCTGGGCGCGCAAGTCGTGGAGAAAGCGTAATGGCGACGGTTCCCCAGCAACAGTCGCCAGTCCGGCGCGCGCCCGCGTCCCACGCGGGGAACGGCCCGGCCTTCTGGCGCAACTTGCCCCCGTGGTTGCGCACCCTTCTTCCGTGGGTGGTGGCCTTTGTCATTGCCGCGCTGATCCCCATCCTCGACGGCGACTCCAGCCAAATCGACACCCTGGTGTCGGCCATGAGCTTCGCTATCCTGGCCCTTGGCCTCAACATCGTGGTGGGCTACGCGGGACTGCTCGACCTGGGCTACGCCGCGTTCTACGCCATCGGCGCCTACACCTTCGCCATGATCGGCTCGGCGCAGTTCCAGCCGGGCAAGGCGCTCGTCCTCAATGTGTTCGGCGTCCATCTGTTCAGCATGGGCCAGAACGGCATTCACGCCAACTTCTGGATCTTTCTGCCGATCGTCGCCCTCGTCGCCGCCTTCTTCGGCGTCATCCTGGGCGCTCCGACGCTGCGTCTGCGCGGGGACTACCTCGCCATCGTCACGCTCGGCTTCGGCGAGATCGTGCCGGCGGTCATCGGCAACCTCGGCGCTAACAACATCTTTGGATGGCCCGACATCACCGGCGGCGAGAACAGCCTCTCCGGTATCGATCAGCCGACGCTTGGGGGGATCGTGTTCGCGACCGACCCGCAGCCGTGGTACTACCTCGCGCTCGCCGTGCTGGCCGTCATCGTGTTCATCGCCACGCGCCTGCGCAATTCGCGGCTGGGCCGCGCCTGGATCGCCATCCGGGAGGACGAGGTGGCCGCGTCGTGCATGGGTATCAACCTCGTGCGCACCAAGCTGCTGGCCTTCGGCATGGGCGCCTTCTTCTCGGGCTTCGCCGGCATGATCAACGGCAGCCGGCTCGGCTCGATCAGCCCCGGAGACTTCACGTTCGAGGTGTCCATTGGCATCCTGTGTATGGTCGTGCTCGGTGGTATGGGCAACATCGCCGGCGTCATCTTGGGCGCGCTGCTGATCTCGGCCTTGCAGTTCTACCTGCTCGACCAGGTGAATAGCTGGGTACACAGCCTGGGCTCCACGACGCATATCGGCTTCCTGCAGACGGTCGACCTCGTCGGCGCCCGGTACCTCATCTACGGCATCATCCTGGTGTTGGTGATGATCTACCGTCGTGAAGGGTTGTTGCCCAACCGGCGTCGCGCCATCGAGTTGCATCCCGACGATCCCCAGACGCTCGCCGAGGAGAACCAGCCGCTCTACGACGTCACGTCCGGCAAACCTTCGATTAGTGGCTAGCTTTGGGGCCTGCGACTGCGGTCGCAGGCGTTAGCAGGAACAGGACACACATGACAGCGCAGCGGCCTCTGCTTGAAACGCGCAAGTTGGGCAAGAGCTTTGGCGGGCTGTCCGCCGTGCAGGACATCGACTTCTCGGTACCTCCAGGGCAGATCGTCAGCGTGATCGGACCCAATGGCGCCGGTAAGTCGACCTTTTTCAACCTGATTACGGGCCTGTACAAGCCATCGACGGGTAAAGTCTTTCTTGACGGCCAGGATATTACGGGCTATTCGCCGGATCGCGTGCTGCGCCAGGGCATCGCCCGTACCTTCCAGAACATCCGCCTCTTCAACAATATGACAATAAGGGAAAACGTGCTGGTGGGGTATCACACGCGCCTGCGCTCCAACGTCATCACCGACGTGCTCAAGCCGCCGGGCACAAGGGCCGAGGAGCGGCGCGGACGTGAGCGGGCGCGTGAGCTAATCGCCACGTTCGCCCCTAACTTGTCGCGGCAGATGGACCAGTTGGTGCGCAACCTGGCCTACGCCGACCGGCGCTATGTGGAGATCGCGCGCGCCCTGGCCTCGCAGCCCAAGCTGATCCTGCTCGATGAGCCGACCGTCGGCATGAATCCGGCTGAAACAGTGCAGGCTATCGACCATATCGGGCGTATTCGCGATCTTGGCGTCGGCGTCATATTGATTGAGCACAAGCTCAACGTCGTCATGAACCTGTCCTCACACGTCACCGTGCTCGACTACGGGCAGAAGATCGCCGAGGGCACGCCCGCGCAGATCCAGGAAGACCCGCGCGTCATCGAAGCTTATCTGGGCCGGCGAGAGGAAAAAACGCATGCTGGAGTTTAATGACGTTCATACCCACTATGGCCCCATCCAGGTACTCAAGGGCGTGAACTGTCATGTGGACGAGGGCGAGATCGTGTGTCTGCTCGGGGCGAACGGCGCCGGCAAGACCACCACGATGAAAACGATCATGGGATTGGTGCGCCCCACCAAGGGCACAGTGACGTTCAAGGGCAAGCGCATCGACACCGTGCCGACCGGCGAGATCGTCAAGGCCGGCATCTCGCCCGTCCCCGAGGCGCGGCGTATCTTCCCGCGCATGACCGTGCTGGAGAACCTGGAGATGGGCGCCTACACGCGCTCGAACCGCGGCGAGATCGACTCAGACTTAACGCGCGTCTACGATCTTTTCCCACGCTTGAAGGAGCGGCGGAGCCAGGTAGCGGGCACGATGAGCGGGGGTGAGCAGCAGATGCTGGCGATGGGCCGCGCCATGATGGCCCGTCCAAGCCTGCTGATCATGGACGAGCCCTCGATGGGCCTCTCGCCGATGAACGTCGACCGTGTCTTCGGCACGGTCGAGGAGATCAGCAAGCAGGGCGTGACGGTCTTCATGGTCGAACAGAACGCCAACATGGCGCTCTCCATCGCCAACCGCGGCTACGTGCTGCAGACCGGTGAGATCGTGCTCGCCGATACCGCCGTCAACCTCATGTCCAGCGAGGTCATCCGCAAGACCTACCTCGGCGTCGCCTAACACCTCTCGTCGTGTCTACTGGGAGCGCCGGCATCTTGCCGGCCCGTGTCTACTGGGAGCGCCGGCATCTTGCCGGCCCGTGTCTACTGGGAGCGCCGGCTTCCAGCCGGCAAACGTTCGCGACCACGGCGCCTGTGGAGACGAGCATGCATGATGACACGCGGGGCCGGCTGGACAGTCAGCGGACTGACGCCGGCGCTCCCAGTAGATACGACGCTACGCGCGCGTCCGCTCTGGCTGTTCACAAAGGTTGGCATTCGCGCGGCTACCTGCCGCACCTCGACGCAGGTGATGTCGTGCAAATGGTCACGTTTCGCCTGGCCGACTCGTTTCCACAAGAGATACTCGCGTTGTGGGCGGACGAATTGGCGCATTTGTCGCAGGACGAGGCCGCGACAGAGCGGCACAGACGCATCGAGAGATACATCGATCACGGCGTGGGGGCGTGCTGGTTACGCGACAAGCGTATAGCTTCCCTTGTCCAGGACGCTCTACTCTACTTTGATGGCGACCGCTATCGGCTGCACGCCTAGGTCGTCATGCTCAACCACGTCCATGCCCTTCTCACAGCTGCTGATAATCATAGTGTTCCTGGCATCGTCCACTCCTGGCATCGTCCACTCCTGGAAGTCGTACACGGCGAACAGGGCTAATCGCTTGCTCGGGCGTCAGGGCGCCTTCTGGCATCGCGATTACTACGACCGCTACGTACGTGATGATCGCCATTACGCGGCTGTCGTGGCCTACATCGAGACCAATCCAGTTCGCGCTAACTTATGCGCTCACGCGAACGACTGGGTATTCGGCAGCGCGGGCTACAGGGCGTAGCCATGCGATTGGAAGCGTGGCGCATCTACTGGGAGCGCCGGCTTCCAGCCGGCACAGGCCGTCGCAGGCGAACATGTCGGTAGTGACGAGCATCATAGCAGCGACCGTTTGCCGGCTGGAAGCCGGCGCTCCCAGTAGATACGACGTGTATCGATGATCCAGGCGGCAGCGACCGTTTGCCGGCTGGAAGCCGGCGCCCCCAGTAGGCACGACGCCTGGCGCCGATGCTGCCTTCCAAGGCTAAAGCGCGCACTCGTAAAAGCAGCCGCTGTTACAATTGGAAGCAGGACAGTCTTGGCATGTAGAAGCGGAGCAGGCTGGGCGCGCGGGGGAGTATTCGGCATGGCGACACAGGGGCGGCAGGTCTTGGGCGGACGCTATCGTATCCTCGACGTGTTGGGAGATGGCGGTATGGCGCGCGTCTTTCGGGGCGAGGACACGCGGCTGGGCCGCGTCGTCGCCGTCAAGATCCTGCACCAGCACTACCTATCCCAGCCGGAGTTCGTGCGCCGCTTCGAGCAGGAAGCGCAACTCGCGGCGCGCCTGAGCCACCCCAACATCGTGGCTATCTACGACGTTGATCGCCAGGGTGACACCTACTACATCGTGATGGAGTACGTCGAGGGCGGGTCGCTCAAAGGGCTCATCACACGCGATGCGCCGCTGTCGCCGTCGCTGGTCACGGCGGTCGCGCGCCAGCTTGGGCAGGCGCTCGACGCCGCCCACGCGCACGGTGTTATTCACCGTGATATCAAGCCAGAGAACATCCTGCTAACGCCGTCCTACGCCGTCAAGGTGGGGGACTTCGGGATCGCCCGCGCCCTGACGAACGCCGGGCAGACCGCGACGGGCATGGTGATGGGCTCTGTGTCCTACTTCTCGCCCGAGCAGGCTCAGGGCAAGCCGGCCACGGCCGAATCGGACCTCTATAGCGCCGGCGTGGTGCTCTACGAGATGCTGACGGGACGCCTGCCTTTCGCCGCCGGCAATCCTCTTGCGACGGCGATGCAGCATATCACGCAGGAACCCGCGCCGCCCCGCGCGATCGTGCCGGCGCTTCCCTCCGCCGTCGATCGCGTGATCCTGCAGGCGCTATCCAAAGATCCCGCGCGCCGCTACCATTCCGGCGCGCTCCTCGCCGACGCGCTGGACGCCGCCATCGTGACGGGGACCAGCCGCACCGCCGCCCGCGCCGTGGCCGCCGCCGCCACGGCCCACACAACCGCGACACATGCCACGCCGGCCCGGCCCGGCCCCGCCCCGACCACGCGTATCGCGCCTGCTCTATCACGGCCGCGTCGCCGCGTCGCCGCCTTGCCGCTGGCGCTACTCGTGCTCGCCGGAGGCGGCGCCGCTTATGCCGCCACGCACCCCAACCAGTTGCGCGATATGTTCGCGGGCGGTTCGCCGGGCGCGACCGGCGGCGGAAATTCGAGCGCGTCCGGGCCGCCCAACGCGGCGACGAGCGGCGACACGACGCCTGCCACCAGCACGCCTAGTAGCGGGAGTGGTCTCGTAGGCGCCCCCGCCGGCGCGACACCCACGGCGCAGCCATCCCCGCCGGTCACGACGCCAAGCGCGACGGCGCGCCCGCTGCCGGCAAAGGCGTCCGCAGCGTCGCAAGGATTCGTGACGGCCAACATCGTGACGGCGAGAAACTATACACTTAGCCCTAGCGGCTTTGTCGTTCTTCCTGTCGACCAGCGCGACACCTTCCGTCAGGGAGAGTTGGTTTTTGCTGTCTTCCACTTTCACCCTTTCCCACAAGGCGCCATTGTGAAGGCCGTGTGGACATTCCCCAACGGGTACCGCGATTCCTATAGCCTCCGAAAACCAGGGGCATATTCGTGGGCAAACCAAAATGTGGGTGGGCCGGGGCGGTACACCGTCACCGCGACTGTAAACGGCAAGATGGTGACCGGCAGCCACGGCTTCAGCGTCGTGGTCGGCGCTGCTCCGTCCACGGGCACACAGTTCATATCGCCTAACAATGCGCCGGCGGCGCCGGCCACGGCGGATCAGCCCACCGGGGGATATGGACGTGGACACGGAAAGGGGCATGGCAACGGCGGCGGGGACAATAGTGGCGGGGACAATAGCGGCGACGCGGCGAGTGGAAGTTAGAACCATATTTGTGAGGCAATGCGAGTCGTATGATTTTTGGCGGCAGGGCTGCTATACTAGCGGGTAAGTTCACGACTAAGAAACGCGTCACGAGGAAAAGTACGTCGCGTGAACGTTTCCAGAGAGCCGGCGGATGCTGTAAGCCGGTGACGGAGCGTGACGGAATGGGCCTCCCCAGTAACACTAGGTGTGTTGCTGGGCGATGACCGCGTCGGGTTGTCCTCCGTTAATAGGACCAACGAGGGGAATACGCAGCGATAGCGCGAGTGTTCCTGAATCGGGGTGGCACCACGAGGTTAGACCTCTCGTCCCCACATGGGGAGCGAGAGGTTTTTTATTGTGGAGGAGACCACTATGGGATTATCGTTGACGCGGGAACGGGCGCGCGAGCTGGCGCGCGAGTACGCCCTGGTCCCCTTGTGCCTGGACGTGATCGCCGACCTCGAGACGCCCGTCACGGCCTACCTCAAGCTGGCGCGTGGGCCCTATAGCTTCTTGCTGGAGAGCGTCGAGGGCGGCGAGCGGCTGGCCCGCTATAGCTTCATTGGGACCGAGCCGCGCACGGTACTGCGCTTCCAGGGAGGGCGTGGCGAACGCCTCACGGGGACCGGCGAACCTGTCGGAGCGGTCGGCGCCGATCCGTTGCCCTTGCTGAAGGCCGACGTGCTCGACGCGCGCGCCTACGTCGACCCGGCGTTGCCCCCGCTCGTGGGCGGTGCCGTGGGCTACCTGGGCTACGAGGTGGTGCGGCAGTGGGAGCCGCGGGTCCCGCATACGCTTGGTGAGACCGTGGATATGCCCGACGGCGTGCTGATGCTGACGGATACGGTGCTGGCGTTCGACCACCTCGCGCACCGCATCCGCATCGTCACCCATGTGCGCCCCGACGACTACGGGGATGTCGACCGCGCCTACGACGCGGCCGTGGCGCGCGTCTACGAGTTGGCGCGCCGCCTGCGCGACCCGCTGCCGTCCGACGCCGCCGCGCCGCCGCGCCATCCTGCCGCGCCGGTGAACAGCAACTTCGAGCGCGCGGAGTACGAGGCGTGCGTGGAGCGGTGCCGCCAATACATCATGGCGGGCGACGCCATCCAGATCGTGCTGGCACAGCGCTTCGCCCGCCCCACGGAAGCCCGGCCGTTCGACATCTACCGCGCGCTGCGCACGACCGCGCCGACGCCTTATATGTACTACCTGCGCGTCGACGACGTGGAGATCGCCGGCGCGTCGGTCGAGACGCTGGTGCGCGTGACGGATAGACATATCTACTACCATCCCATCGCGGGGACATGCCGGCGCGGCGGGGACGAAGCTGAAGACCGCGCGCTGGAGGCCGAGTTGCGCGTCGACGAGAAGGAGCGCGCCGAACACCTCATGCTGGTCGACCTGGGGCGCAACGATGTGGGCCGCGTGGCGCGGACCGGCACGGTGCGGGTGAGCGAGTTGATGGAGGTCGAGCGCTACTCCAACGTGATGCACCTGGTCTCGACCGTCGAAGGGCAGCTTGACGACGGCTTGACCGCGCTCGACGCGCTGCGTTCGTGCTTCCCGGCCGGCACGCTCTCCGGCGCGCCCAAGGTGCGCGCGATGCAGATCATCGCCGAGATGGAGCACGGTTCGCGCGGCTTCTACGCCGGCGCGGCCGGCTACGTGACCTACGGCGGCGACCTCGACACCTGCATTGCTTTCCGTAGCGCCGTGGTCAAGGACGGCGTGGCCTACATCCAGGCTGGCGGTGGCTTGGTGGCCGATTCGGTCCCGGCCAACGAATATATGGAGACGGTCCACAAATCGGCGGCCGTGCAGCGCGCCATTGACCTGGCCGAGTCCGGTCTGAACATGGCGCCGCACGACATGCCGGCAGAGACAGCTATCAGTGGTCAGCGGTCAGCCATCAACTGATGGCTACTTTGGAAGGATTGCTATGAACGGATTGCGTCACGTCGTGATGATCGACAATTATGACAGCTTCACCTTTAATCTGGTGCAGTACCTGGGCGAACTGGGCGCGCGGGTGACGACGCTGCGCAACGACGAGACCTCGGTCGATGCTGTCGCGGCGCTGCGGCCCGACGCGCTCGTCGTATCGCCGGGGCCGTGCGATCCCGACCGCGCGGGTATCTCGATGGACGTGATCCGCCGGTTGGGGCCGTCCGTGCCGACGCTGGGCGTTTGCCTGGGTCACCAGTGCATCGGGCAGGTCTACGGCGGTCGCATCGTGCGCGCGCCGGAGATCGTGCACGGCAAGGCCTCGCGCATCACGCATGATGGCCGCGAACTGTTTGCCGGGCTGCCGTCGCCGCTCTCTGTGATCCGCTACCACTCGCTCACTATCGCGCCTGAAACCCTGCCGGAGAGCCTGGAGGTCACGGCGACGACGGCAGACGGCACGATCATGGCGGTGCGGCACCGCGCGTTGCCCCTGTGGGGCGTGCAGTTCCACCCCGAGTCGATCCTGACCGAGGGCGGGAAGACGCTGTTGCAAAACTTTTTGGATTTGGCCGATAGCTATCAGCTATCGGCCGTCAGCCGCGAGCCGGCGCATGCATAGGAGCCTGCGACCGCCTCCCCACTGCGGTGGGGACCCCGATGGCAGACAACGCCGACTGCGGTCGGTTGGCGCTGACACCGCAGTGTCCGTGGTTTGCCATGCGACCGCAGTCGCAGGCCATAGGTGAGACAATGACCATAAAGACAGCCATCGCGGACGTTATCGCGGGGCGCGACCTGAGCGAGGCGCAGGCGCGCGCCGTGATGGCGGGGATCATGGAGGATGAGGTGACGGAGGCGCAGTTCGGCGCGCTCGTCACCGCGCTGCGCATCAAGGGGGAGACGGTCGAGGAGATCGCCGGCTTCGCGGGCGTGATGCGCGACAAGTCGGTGGCTGTGCGCGCCGACGGCGTGGGCATGGTTGTCGACACCTGTGGCACCGGCGGCGACGGCATGAACACCTTTAATGTGTCCACGGCGGCGGCGATTGTCACCGCCGCCGTGGGGCCGGCTGTGGCCAAGCATGGCAACCGCGCCGCCTCGTCCAAGTGCGGCAGCGCCGACGTGCTGGAGGCGCTGGGCGTAGCCATCAACCTCGGTCCGGCCGATATTACGGCCTGCCTGGAGCGCGCCGGCATCGCCTTCATGCTGGCACCGCTGTACCATCCGGCGACGCGCTTCGCCGTCAAGCCGCGCCGTGAGATCGGCATCCGCACCATCTTCAACATACTGGGTCCGCTGACCAACCCCGCGCGCGTGCGGGCGCAGGCGCTGGGTGTGCCTGAGCCGCGGCTGACGGGCATGATGGCGCGCGTGCTGGCGCGGTTGGGCTCACGCCACGCCTTCGTCGTGTGCGGGGCCGACGGCATCGACGAGATTAGCATCAGCGGGCCGACCTACGTGGCCGAACTGTACCGTGGCGACGTGCGCGAGTACGAGATCACGCCCGAAGAGTTGGGCGTGGAGCGCGCCCCGTTCGAGGAGATTAGGGGCGGCGACGCCGCGTACAATGCGGAGATGATCGGCGCCGCACTGCGCGGTGAGGGGCCGCGCGCCCCGCGCGACGTCATCGCGCTCAACGCCGGCGCCGCCCTCGTCGCGGGGGCCGTGGCGCCGGACCTCGCGGCAGGCGTGCGCCAGGCGCGGGCCTCGATTGAGGCCGGCCGGCCGTGGCGTAAGCTGGAGCAGTGGCGCGCCATCAGCAACAGATTAGCGGCCGAGGCGGCGGAGGGGAAGCGCTAATGGGCGAGAGTTTTCTGGAGCGTATCGTCGCGCACAAGCGGCGTGAATTGGCCGAACGGCGCGCCGTCACCTCCGAGGCGGAACTGGAGCGCGTGGCCGCCGGGGCGCCGGCCCCACGTCTTTCCAGCGGTGACGCACTGTTCCCGGCGGAGCGGCTCGGCGTCATCGCCGAGGTCAAGCGCGCCTCGCCGTCCAAGGGCGCCATCGCGCTCGAACTCGACGCGGTAGACCAGGCGCGGGGCTACGCGGCGGGCGAGGCCGACGCCATCTCGGTGCTGACCGACGAGGAGTTCTATCGCGGCACGCTGGACGACCTGCGCGCGATCCGCGCGGCCGTGCCCATGCCAGTGATGCGCAAGGACTTCATCCTCGATCGCTACGGCTTGCTCGAGGCGCGCGCCGCTGGAGCCGACCTCGTGCTGCTGATCGTGGCCGCGCTCGGCCGCGACAACCTGGCGCGGCTGATGCGCGCGACGGCGGAGTTGGGCATGGTCCCGCTGGTTGAGGCGTATACGCGCGCGGAAGCCGAGCTCGCGCTGGAGGCCGGCGCGGGGTTGATCGGCGTGAACAACCGCGACCTGCGCACCTTCGAGGTGTCGCTGGAGACCACCGAGCGCCTGGCGCCGCTGCTGACGCCGCACGCCACGGTGGTCAGCCTAAGCGGTATCTGGAGTGACGACGACGCCCGGCGGGTCGTCGCCGCCGGAGCGCGTGCGGTGCTCGTCGGCGAGGCGTTGGTGCGCGCGGCCGACCCAGCAGCGTTCATCCGGGAGCTGCGGTCGATACCAATCCCCCCTCACCCCCAACCCGTATGGGACGGGGATGAGGGCCTCCTCCGAGAAAGGGTGAGGGGATGAACCAAGCCATCGTCAAGATCTGTGGCGTGCGTACCGTCGAGCATGCGCGCGCGGCGGCCGAGGCCGGGGCCGGCATGGTGGGGCTGATTTTCGCCGCGAGCAAGCGGCAGGTCACCATGGAGGAGGCGCGCGCCGTCACGTCGGCGCGCTACGCGCGGCGTCCGCGCTTCGTGGGGGTCTTTGTGAACGAGGACCCCGATGCGATAGGCCGCATCGCCGGAGAGGCGCGGCTCGACCTCGTGCAGTTGAGCGGCGAGGAGACGCCGGAGGAGTGCGCGCGGCTGCGTGTGCCGTACACCAAAGTCGTACATGTCCGCGACGGCATGGCAGCAGACGACGTGCTGCACATAGCTAACCAGTACGTAGATGCGGTGGCCATCGTACTGGATACGGCCGGCATGACGGTCCTGACGCGCTGGGGCGGCACGGGCCTGCCCGTCGATTGGCCGCTCGCCGCCGAAGTCGTGCGGCGATTGGGCCGCCCCGTGGTGTTGGCGGGCGGGCTGCGCCCTGACAACGTGGCTGCGGCGATCCAGGTCGTGCGGCCGTGGGGCGTCGACGTCAGCAGCGGCGTCGAGACCGACGGCGTGAAGGATATGACGAAGATACGTGAGTTTATCGGCGCGGCCAAGAGCGCGCTGGAAGGGGTGACATCGTGATCGAGGAGAGACAAGAGACGGCACAAGGCGGCGTCGGGATGCTGGACGGGGAGCCGCGCATGGCGGCGTACTTCGGCCGCTTCGGCGGCCAGTTCGTCCCCGAAACGCTGATGTCGGCATTGGAAGAGTTACAGCAAGCCTACCTGCACTACCGCGCGGACGCGGCCTTCGAGGCGCGCTTCGCGCGACTATGCCGCGACTACGTGGGCCGGCCGACGCCGCTCTACCACGCCGAGAAGTTTAGCGCCCTCGCCGGCGCGCCGGTGCTACTGAAGCGCGAGGACCTCGCCCATACCGGCGCGCACAAGATCAACAACGCGTTGGGTCAGGGCCTGCTGGCGGCGGCGATGGGCAAGAAGCGCATCATCGCCGAAACGGGGGCCGGGCAACACGGCGTGGCGGCGGCGACCGTCTGCGCCATGCTGGGGCTGGAGTGCATCGTCTACATGGGCTCCGAGGACATCCAGCGGCAGTCGCCCAACGTGTTCCGCATGAAGCTGCTCGGCGCCGAGGTGCGTCCGGTCACGAGCGGGACGGCTACGCTCAAGGACGCCACCACCGAGGCCATCCGCGACTGGGTGACCAACGTGCGCGACACCTACTACATCATCGGCTCGGTGGTGGGGCCGCACCCCTACCCAACCATCGTGCGCGACTTCCAGTCCGTCATCGGGACCGAGGCGCGTGCGCAGGTATTGGATCGCTACGGCCGCCTACCCTCGCACGTCGTCGCTTGCGTCGGCGGCGGCTCCAACGCCATGGGCATCTTCCACGCCTTCCGCGATGACCACGCGGTGCGACTCGTCGGCGTGGAGGCGGCGGGACACGGCCTGTCCTCGGGCAATCACGCCGCCTCGATCTCAGGCGGCGAGATCGGCGTGCTGCACGGCGCGCGCTCGTATCTCTTGCAGGACGCCGACGGCCAGGTCATGAACACGCACAGCATCTCGGCCGGACTCGACTACCCCGGCGTCGGCCCCGAACACAGCCACTATAAAGAGAGCGGGCGCGCTGACTACGTGGCGATCGACGACGCGACGGCCCTGCGCGCTTTCCAGCAACTCTGCCAGATCGAGGGCATCATCCCGGCGCTCGAGTCGGCGCACGCCCTCGCTTACGCCGAGCAACTGGGGCGCGAGGCAGGACCCGACGGCCTCATCCTCGTCAACCTCTCCGGTCGCGGCGACAAGGACCTGGGGACCGTCTCGAACGAGTTGGGCATCACACTGTAAAGAGGAGGCGGTCATGACACAGGCGACGGTGGCGGCGAACGCCATCGACACGACATTCGAACGGGTGCGGGCAGAGGGGCGGCTAGCCTTCATCCCGTACCTGACGGCGGGGTATCCCGACCGCGACGGGGCGCTGGCGCTTGGCCGCGTATTCGCCGCGCACGGGGCCGATATCATCGAGCTCGGCGTGCCCTTCTCCGACCCGATGGGGGACGGCCCCACGATCCAGCGCTCGAGCTCGGCGGCCCTCAAAGGGGGCATGACGGTGGCCGGCGCGCTGGCGCTGGCGCGCGAGTTGGGCCAGGGCCTAGAGACGCCGCTGGTGCTGATGGGCTACTACAACCCCATCAACCGCTACGGTCCCGACCGCTTCTGCCGCGACGCGCGCGCGGCTGGCGTGTCGGGTCTGATCGTGCCGGACATGCCCGTGGAGGAGTCGGACGAGTTGCGCGCGGCCTGCCGCGCCAACGACATGCACTTGATCTATCTGCTGGCGCCGACCTCGACCGAGGCGCGTATCGCGGCCGTGGCCGCGCGCGCCTCCGGCTTCATCTATTGTATGGCCGTGGCCGGCGTGACGGGCGCGCGCAGCGACCTCTCCGCCGACCTGGCGCCATTCCTGGCCCGCGTGCGCGCACGGACCAGTGTGCCGCTCGTGGTCGGCTTCGGCATCTCACGTCCCGAACATATCGCCGCGTTGCGCGGGCTGGCCGACGGGGCGGCCGTCGCCAGCGCGCTGATCGACCTCGTCGACAACACGCCGCCGGAGGAGCGCGTGGGCGCCGCCGCCGCCTATGTGGAAGGGATGGTACGGGCATGCTCCGCTTCCTGACCGCTGGCGAGTCGCACGGCCCGCAGTTGACCGTCATCATCGACGGCGTCCCGGCCGGGCTGCCGCTCTCCTCCGAACTGCTCGACGGCGACATGCGGCGGCGGCAGTGGGGACATGGGCGTAGTGAGCGCCAGAAGATGGAGCGCGACCACGCCGAGATCGTCGGCGGGGTGCGCGGCGGCGTCACGCTGGGCAGCCCCGTCGCGCTGACCGTCGCCAACAAGGTGTGGGAGCACTGGGGCGACCGCATGCGCGTCGAGGAGGGCGACACCGGCCCCAAGGTCACGGCGGTCCGTCCGGGCCACGCCGACCTCGCCGGGGCCTTGAAGTACGGTCACGACGACGTGCGCAACATCCTGGAACGCTCTAGCGCGCGTGAGACCGCCGCGCGTGTCGCCGCCGGCGCGGTGGCGCGCGCGCTCCTGGCCCAATTCGACATAACCGTGCATAGTCACACTTTGTCGATGGGCACGGCGCGTGGGGTAGGGCTGCCAGCGGAGTTGCTGACGCGCAGAGCGACGCGCGACCGCGCCCTCTTCGACCGTTTCTGGCGCGAGGTCGAGGCGTCGGCGGTACGCTGCGCCGGCGCGGAGGCCGAGGCGGCGATGGTCGCGGCGGTCGATGAGGCCAAGCGCGAGGGTATCACGCTGGGCGGCGTGAGCGAGATCGTCGCCTACGACCTGCCGCCCGGCATCGGCAGCCATGTGCAATGGGATCGCAAGCTCGACGGGCTGCTGGCCGCAGCGCTGATGAGCATCCAGTCGGTCAAGGGCGTGGAGATCGGGCCGGCCTTCGAGAACGCCGGCTTGCCGGGCCCGGAGGTCCACGACATCGTCTCGTACGGGGACGGCGCGTGGCGGCGCGTCACGAATCGGGCGGGCGGCCTAGAGGGCGGCATCACCAACGGCGAACCTGTGATCGCGCGCCTCGCCGTCAAGCCGATCAGCACGATGCGCCGGGCGCTGCCCTCGGCCGATCTGGTGACGGGTGAGCAGGTTTCGGCGCACTATGAGCGTTCCGACACCGCCGTCGTCCCCGCCGCCGGCGTCGTCGGTGAGGCTATGATGGCCTACGTGCTGGCCGGCGCGCTGATGGAAAAGTGCGGCGGCGACAGCATCGCCGAGATGCGGCGCAACTTCGAGGCCTTCACGCGCGAGCAGTGCGAGAGGGTGCCGGCTAAGGAACCTGCGACTAAAGCCGCATGGCAAACCAACGGCGACTGAAGTCGCATGGCAAACCAACGGCGACTGAAGTCGCATGGCAAACGGCGTGGATCGCGGTCGGGCGTACGCAATTGTAGGGGCGTATTGCATACGCCCGGTGTGCACGGGCGTGCGGCTGATGTGTACCGCGCGTTGAGTGCGGTCGCCGCAACCGTCGGGCGTATGCAATACGCCCCTACACCTGCCTCATGCGATAATTTTTTCGGACGGCATTGTATCACCATACGCACAGTAGACGTGAGCTTTGAGAGACAAGGGAGACAAATGACGACAGAGGCAGTAGTGGAGTCGCCGCGCGAGCACGCGGCGCTGGATAACGGACGCACAACGCGGCCGCGCGTCTTCAGCGGCATCCAGCCCTCGGGACGGCTGCACCTGGGCAATTACCTGGGCGCGGTGCAACAGTGGGTCGCGGGGCAGGGTCAGAAAGAGAATTACATCTGCGTGGTCGATCTGCATGCGATCACGCTGCCGATCGAGCCTGAAACGTTGCGGCGGCAGACGCGTGAGCTCACCGCGATGCTGCTGGCGGCGGGCATCGACCCTGAGCGGAGCACGCTGTTCGTGCAGAGCCATGTGCGCGCGCACGCCGAGTGCTGCTGGCTGCTCAACTGCGTCACGCCGCTGGGCTGGCTCGAACGCATGACGCAGTACAAAATCAAGGTGGCCAGGCAGGAGAGCGTGCTGACGGGGCTGCTCGACTACCCGGTGCTGATGGCCGGAGACATCCTGCTCTATGACGCCGACGAGGTGCCGGTTGGCGAGGACCAGACGCAGCACGTCGAGTTGACGCGCGACATCGCGGAGCGCTTCAACCGGCTGTTCGGCGACACCTTCGTGGTCCCGCGCCTGGTCATCGGCGAGAGCGGCGCGCGCATCGTCGGTCTCAACGACCCCGCGATCAAGATGAGCAAGAGCGAAACGGCGCGCGGCCACGCTATTTACCTGGACGACGAGCCCAGCGAGATCAGCTACGCCATCAAGCACGCCATGACCGATTCGGGCCGTGACATCGTGTTCAGCGACGCGCCCGAGAAGGCGGGTGTCAACAACCTACTGCAAATCTACGAGTCGCTGACCGGCCAGAGCCGTCCTGAGATCGAGGCGCGCTTCGCGTCCGCGCGCGGCTATGGCGACCTCAAGCGCGAGGTGGCCGAGGTCACGGTCGCGGCGTTGGCGCCGATCCGTGAGCGCTACCACGCGCTGATGGGCGACTCGGCTGAACTCGACCGTATCCTGGCCGTCGGCGCGGCGCGGGCGCACTCCGTGGCCGAGCCCAAAGTCGCGCAGGTCAAAGACCGCATGGGCTTCACGCGCCCGGCCTAATCGCTACTCGCCGCTCCCGTTGACGCCCCGGCGCCTTTCGATGCATAATACATTTCGTAGTATGTAGCATGAGCAGTTGCTTGGGCGTGATCCCCGCGCAGGCGCGGCAAGCGCACGGCAAGCTGCGCAGGCCGCGGAAGTCCAACGGGCTCCACGTCGTGGGATCATAGTAGTCAAGTACACTAGCGCTCTTGATATAGGATGAACTGTCGTATGTGTCGACGCCCAGGTGCGTTAAGACGGGAATCATGTCCCCGGTGATGCCGAAGGCATGGATGGGAATGCGCCTGGGGTGGAAGGGCGTCGGGAGATCCGGCCCGTAGAGTGTGTCAGCCGCCGCCTGGAGGTCGTCGTCACCGTCGACGATCGCGTCGTGCAGGTCACGGCGCATGTGCGCCATGCCATACAGGAAGGGAATTACGTGAGGCCCTTGCTGGCCTGCTCGTCGTCGGCGATCGGAAGCAGTCGATCTATGGGTTCCGGGCGGCTGACGTGCTCTTGCTCTCGACGATCGCTCAAGAGAACGGCGTGCCGCTGCTCCCACTGAGCGTTTCGCGCCGGCCGACTAAGCCGCTTCTCGCCGTCCTCAACTCCCTGTTTGGCGCTATGAGCGACCGCTACCCGGAGCTCGGCGAGCCACTCGAGTCCGCGGAAGGGACGGCCGAGCCGCGCGACGCCTTAGCGCCCCTCACCTTCATCTCCGTTGACGGGCGTAGTCGCGAGGACCGCATCGCCGCGACCGCGACATGGATCCGCGAGGTGGTTGGCCAACCCATCGATGACGTAGTCGCGGGCCAGTTGCGCTCGGTAGAGCCTGGCGACATTGCTATCCTCGTGCGCTCCAACGCCATTGTTCGGGACTACAAAGAGGGGCTCGGACGGCGCCTAGCTGGGACCGATATTCAGGTGTGAACGGAGACGGGCGGCGATTTCTTTCAGCGGCCCGAACTCGACTACACGCGCCTGGACGAGGATCATGCGCCGGATGTCCGGGAGCGGCGTCGGGTGGGCGGTGTGGTACGTGGGCGCGCGGGCGAACCGATCGCGGGCGCGCGTGTCACGGTCGACGGGGGCACGGGACAGGGCAACAGCCAAGGCGGTATCACAGGCGTGGACGGCCGGTTCGAGTTGCACGGCGTACCGCCGCGCGCGGTGACGTTGCGCATCACGCGCCCAGACAATCCAGACACCCTTGTTACGGTCCTATCCGAAGCGGACACGCAGGATGTCGTCGTAGACGCATAGCAACTCCGTGCGCTGTCAGCGTGTACCGCGCGCGTACAACTCCACCGTGACCTGATGGTAATACCCCTGGGCCGTTACCGCGTCCGCGCGGCGGTAGCCGTTTCGCCGCAGCCACGCCCGCGTGAGCGCCGCCTGCCCCCTCTCGCCGACGCCGCCGTCGTCGAGCCCGGCGCTGACCAGGAAGACGCGCGGATGCGCCGCCCCGTAGGCGCGTAACGTCGGGGCATCGATAGCCAACCTGTGGTCGGCCGGCCAGTAGAACCGGCCCGGCGCGGCGGTGATCAGACGGTCCTGACCGAGGTACACGGGCAGATAGTACTCCATGCCGAGGGCGGACGAGATCGTGAGCGGGATCACGCCGTCGCCAGGCCGGTAGCGGCTCTGCATCCAGCGCGCCGCGCTGCGGAAGTCCTGTCGCTGCGCGTCGGCGCGGTACAAGCGCAGCCCCGGCAGGGCAAAGAGTACCAGGAGCGCGCCCAGCGCGCCGCCCGCCCAGGCCGCCGGTACGCGCCGCCGGGCGAGCACACCGCGGGTGCGCGCCTCCGACGCGAGCGACGCCACCCCCGCGCCCGCGAGGAGGCACAGCGGGGGGACCACGACCACCAGATAGTCGGCGAACAGATGCAGGTTGAGCCGCGGCTGGGACAGCGCGTAGGCCAGGACGACCGGCGCGGCCAGCCAGCACAGCAGGCCAAACACCGGCCCCCATGGCGGCGTCGGCACATCGTCCAACGCCGCGTCGGCCCCCCCCCGCGGCACCCCTGTCCGGCGTGCGCGCAAGGCCGCGCCGACGCCCCAGGCCGCCGCCCCGGCGAGCAGCGCGGCGTAGGCCACGTTGTGGCCGCTGATGACCCAGGCGAGGCGCACGAGGCCGCGCGGGGTGGCGGGGGGCAGCCAGTTGTTCGACCCGCCGTGCAGCGCCACGTCGAGCGCCAGCGGCAGCAACGCTAGGCCAATCACGGAGAAGCTCGCTATCCACCCGCGCAGCGACCGCCGCACCGTGTCGCCCCACGGGCCACGCAGGGCGAGCAGGGCGCCGAGCGCGATGACCTGGGCGCACAGGATCAGCACGGTCAGGAGGTGCGCCCAGACTGCCAGCAGCATCGCACCGGTGTAGAGGGCGTACCACCGGCCCCGGCCCCGCGGGCCATCCGCGGCCGTCAGGACGGCCAGGAGCGCATACCAGCCCACGATGATGAAGAACAGCTGCATGCTGTACTGGCGCGCCTGACCGTCCATGAAGAGCTGCAGGTAATCGACGAGGTAGAGCGCCGCCGCGACGAGCCCGGCCGTCCGCCCCAGGAACCGCCGGCCCAGCAGGAACACGGCGACGACGCTGAGCGCGTCGAAGACGACCGAGGGCATGCGCCCGACGAGCTCGTCGGGCCGCGCCCCGAAGAACCCGGTGAGCCAGAGCCATCCGCGCAGCGTCAGGAAGTACAGGGTCCCGTTGACTTCCTTACTCCAGATGTAGCTCAATTGTAGGCCGAGCGGCCCGCGCGCGAGGTCGACTGAGAAAAGCTCGTCCTCCCACAGACTCACATGCCACAGCGCGGCGAGTTGCAGGCCCAGCGCGACGAGGCCAACGAGCAGGGCCAGCGCCCCATCGAGCGGCGCGAACGGGGCGGCGGCCCGCGGCCCGGGCGGGCCCGCCCGCTCGGTCGTCGCGGCGTGCTGGGTGGAGTAGTCGGGCGCCGCGGACATCTTGTTCACAGTCGTGACTCTACAATCATGATAAGCTTCTTGAAGCCGGTAATCAGTATGACAAACCGGCCTTGTCACCTGCCATCTTAGACATGGTTCAAACGGACTTGACAGTGTTGTGCCTGCTGGAGGCTTAAACTGTCAAGCTTGACCGAGCGTCGCGTGAACCATGTCTTAACCTATTATACGTAGGGGAGAAGATACACCATGGAAGCGCGGCTCTCCGCTACGGCCCGACAGCAGGCGAGCACGCGCCGCCCGCCCGCGGCCGCGCTCATCCTGCTTGGCATCTGGGTGGTGGCCGCCCTCATTGGGGCACGACAACTGCTGGCGCCGTTGCCGGGACAACTGCGGTCCGCGCGTATGGGCGAAGCCGCGCGTCGCGCGGCGACGTGGCCGGCCATCTACGGCTTCGCCCGCGCGTGCGCCCCCGCCCTCGCCCCGGGGCCGGGGGCGACCCTAACGCTGCTCGACCCGACGGGGCTGGCACCGTTCGGCGCGGCCTACGGTATCGCCTACGACGTCGACCAGGCCGATCTGAACGCCTTCATGTACGCGACGTATCCGCGCGCGGTCACACCGCTCGGCCATATACCCGCGGGCGGGATTGCCGGCCTCCCCGCCACGGACTACCTGGCTCTGTGGGAGTGGGGCTCAGGCGGCTACCGCTCACCACAGACTGTCGCCGCGGCGCGCGCCGCGGAGGGGATGCTGCGCGCCGAGTTGCCTGGGCGTCCCGCGTGCGCCTATGCCGGCGCGGGAGGCGACCGCGGCGTCGTCTTCGCCCTCTCCCCCGCCGTACGCCGGGCCCTGGCCCAATCCCCGACGGGCGGCGCGCCACCCGTCGGGGCCGATCAGGCAACCGGCGCCGCGGCGCCCCCACCCTTGCCCTCGGTGACGGGCTCGGGGCCGGCCTACGTCCTGGCGCTGCTCGGGCTGGCGAGTCTCTGGGTCATCGGCGCGCTGGCGCTCCGCCTCGTCGCGGGGCGCGCCCTCCCGACGCTCCTCGCCGCGGCCCTGGCCCTCCCGCTCGGGGGACTCGCCGCCGGCCTGGAGTTGCTCCTGTTCTCCCTGCTGGCTATCCCGTGGTCGGCGTCGTGGCTGGCGCTCCCCTGGCTGCTGCTGGCCGGCGCCGCTGCATGGTCTGTGAAAAGTCGGCGGGTCCCGCGCTCCCAGGACTTTGCACAGACCCTAGGCGCCGCTGGCCCGCGCTTGACAGGCCGCGGCCTCGCCGCGGACGAACGGGTGGCGCTGGTCTTGCTAGCCGTCGTCGCCGCGGCGGTGACGGTCGTCGCCCCGGTCGGGCTCCCCGGCAGCGACGGGTTTAGCCGCTACTATTTCAAGGCCCACGCCTTCTACGTCGACCACAGCGCGACGCCCTACTACGCGCAGGCCGCCGGGCGCGCCTCCCGACCCCTCGCCGACCTGCTGTTCAGCCTGCCCGCCCACCCGCCGCTGACCTCCCTGGACGTCACCTGGCTCTACCTCTGGATCGGGGGCGAGAACGAGCACGCCTCGCTCCTGCTCTGGCCGGCCCTGTTGCTCTCCCTGCTGGCCGCGTTCTATGCGCTCACCCGCGGCGCCCTCTCGCGCCGGGTCGCCCTCTGGTCTACCCTCGCCCTCGCCCTGATCGGGACCGGCCTGTCGGGCAGCGCGGCCAATGGCGGCTTCACCGACATGCCGCTCGCCGCGTACCTGCTGATGGGCTGTGGGCTCCTGTGGTCGTGGGCAAACTCCTCACAGCCACAGCCAGCAGGAGCGTCGCCGCGCCCGCTCCTCGTCGCCGGGCTGTTGCTGGGCGCGGCCGCGCTGACGAAGCAGGAAGGCTTGACGGCGGCGCTCATCGCCCTCGCGGCGACGCCCCTGCTGGCGCTCCGGCGCGCGCCCGGCGAGCCTTCCCGTCCGAGACCCGCGTGGTGGGCCCACCTGGCGTGGGCCCTGCCCGCCGGCGCGCTGGCGTACCTGCCGTGGGCGCTGCTGCGCCTGCGCTACCCGCTGCCCGACCCCAACATCTATACCGGCTGGGGGCTCCCCACCATGCTGCGGAACGCGGTCGTGGCCGCGGCGGGGATCGGCGCCCGCACGGTCCCGCGCTGGTACGCGGTCTACGCGCTCATCGCCGTCTGGGCGCTCCTGTGCCGACGCGCCGGGCTCATGGGGCTAGTGTCGCGCGCCAGCGGCCGGGCGTGGTTCCTCGCCGCCGTGGTCGCGGGGCAACTGGCCGTCGACGTCGCCGGTATCGTGGTCAGCCCGATCCCTGTGCGTTTCGAGGTGCCGTGGGCGGCCAATCGCCTGCTGGACCAACTGTTCCCGCTGCTGCTCCTCGGCGCGGTCGTGCTATGGCCGCGGGTCCTGGCGCCGCGCACGGAGGAGTGGCGCGCCGTGACGGCGCGCGATGGGGAGCCATCGCCAATAGAACCTGACGATGGTTCGAAACGCGGGGAGCGTTCGCTATACTAACGGTGGACGCGCCGGGGCTGGCGCCCACGACGTATAGCGACCCGATCTGGTGGTGCGATGGACGATGCGGTGAGCGGAGGCGGTCCCGGTGACGGCGGGGCGGTGGTGGGGGCGCGCGACGCGGCCGCGATGACGGTGAGCGTCGTCATGCCGACGCACGGCCGCCGCGCGTCCCTGCTGCGCGTGCTGCGCGCGCTCGACCGTCAGACGGCGCCGGCCGGCCTCTTCGAGGTCGTCGTGGTCTGCGATGGCGACGTGGACGGCTCGACCGCCGCCTGCCGCGCCCTCGCCCCGCGCCTGTCGTATCCCCTGTGCGTACTTGAGCAGCCGAACGAGGGCCCGGCCGGCGCGCGCAACCGCGGTGTGGCCGCGGCGCGCGCGCCGCTGATCGTCTTCCTCGACGACGATGTCGTGCCCGACGAGGGCCTGATCGCGGCGCATGTAGAGGCGCAGGAGGGTGAGGACGCCCAGGTGACCATCGGCCCGCTGCTGCCCCCGCCCGACACGCGCCTGAACGCGTGGGGCGCCTACGAGGAGCGCACGCTGTGCCGGCAGTACGGGGCCATGACCGGCGGCTGGTGGTCTCCCACCTTCCGCCAGTTTTACACCGGCAACGCCGCGGTCCTCAAGCGCCACATCGTCGACGTTGGCGGCTTCGACGCCTCTTTCCGCCGGGCGGAGGATGTCGAACTCGCCCTGCGCCTGCGCGACCGCGGCCTGCACTTCGTCTTCCTGCCCCATGCGCGGGGCTGGCACTACGTGCGGCGCTCATTCGCCGCGTGGCTGCGCCTGCCGGCGGCCTACGGCGCGGCCGACGCGGCGATGGCGCGGGCCGGGCGGCCGGAGTTGCTCGGAGACGTGGCCCGCGATTTCCGCGCCAATCGCAGCGAGGCCGTGCGCCGCCTCACCCTGCTCTGCGCCGGCCGGCCCGCGCTGGCGCGCCCGGCCGGCGCGGCGCTCGGCCTGCTGGCCCGCGCGTCGAGCCCCATCGGGCCGGCGCGGCTGGCGGACGCGAGTTGCAGCCTCATCTTCAACCTGCGCTACTACGATGGACTCGCCGCCGCGCTGGGCACGCGCGGCGCCCTGATGCGGCTGCTGCGCGACGGGGAGCCGGACGCGGCCGCGCGCCGCCTGTTACACTGCATCGAGGGATTATGACGTTCAACTCGACCCACGCGCCCGCCGAAAGCACCGATGGCGCGCGGTGGGCGTCGCTGGGCCGGGAGCGGTTGCGCCTCCTGGCCGTCCAGACGACCGCCCTGCCCACGGCGGAGACCGGCGTCTTCCGCACGCTGCTCGAGAGCGTCACTACGCTCCGGCAAGGCGGATATGCGGCGGCCGACGTCGACGTGTTACTGCTGCAAGGGGTCGACCTGCGCGCCGAGCGGACCAACGCGGTGGCGGAGGCCTTCCGGCGCATACCGGGCGTGACCGTACGCGCGATCAACATGGGCAAGCTGGGCCGGCACGACACTGTCCCGCTCGACCGTGCGCTGAAGGTCCGCGACCTCGCCGCCATGCGGTTCACGCGGCGGCAGGTTCGCGCGGCGGCGCGTCACTTTCAGCCCGACGTCATCTACTCGGCGCAGCAGCGCTGGGACCTGCGGCTCGTCACGCCCGTGGCGCAAGCTCTCGGGATCCCGCAGATCGTCCACCTGCATCACACGGTCGGCCCCTGGCTGGGCCGCGACGCCGTCGACGCGCTGCGCGAGGCCGGCCTGGTGGCCGCCGTGAGCGACTACATCCGCGACGATGCGATCCGTCACGGCGTCCAGGCCGGGCGGGCACGCACGCTCCACAACGGTGTCGTGCTGCCGCCTGAGCCCTCGCGCGAGGAGAGGGCCACGGCCAAGGCGGACCTGCGCACCGAACTCGCGCTCCCCGCCGACGCCCTGCTCGTGGGCATGTGCGCGCGGCTGAACCGCCAGAAGGGGCAGGAGGAGCTCGTGGAGGCCATGCTGCCCATCCTCGCGCGCGATCCGCGCGTCGGGCTTGTCCTGGCCGGGAGCGAGGACCCACTGAACAACGGCACATCGGAGCGTATCGCGGGCGCGGCGCGGGCGCGCGGCGTCCAAGAGCGGGTGCGCCTGCTCGGCCACCGCCAGGACGTGCTGCGGATCCTCGACGGGCTTGACCTCTTCGCGCACCCCTCGCACGCCGACGCGTTCGGCCTCTCCATCCTGGAGGCGATGGCCTACGGCCTGCCGGTCGTGGCCTGGCGCGAGGGCGGGCCGGCCGAGCTCATCGTCGACGGGGAAACGGGTCTGCTCGTCCCGCCGGGCGAGATCGCCGAGCTCACCTCCGCGCTGGAGGCGCTCCTGGCCGGCGCGGGCCTGCGCGCGGCGCTGGGGGCGCGGGGGCGCGAACGCGCGGCCACGGCCTTCAACCCATCCCACGCCGCCGCGTCCTTCCTATCGCTGCTCCGGGAGGCGCGCGGCGCGATTGCTCCCGCGGATGATGCACTGCAATGAACGTAGCGGCTACACTGATTCTGCTATCACCCTCATCGTATGGCGCTCGCCGTCTTCCCCCACATTGACAATGCCCAAGGAGCCTATGGCACAGTGAAGATTTCAACGATTATCACGACACACAATCGCTCCACGTGGCTGCGGCAGGCCATCGAGAGCGTGCTGGCGCAGGAGCCGTGCGGGGCCGAGGTCGAGCTCATCGTCGTCGACGACGACTCGAGCGACGACACGCCCGCCGTCGTCGCCTCCTATCCCTCCGTGTGCTACCTGCGCACCAAGCAGGGCAAGGCCTCGGGCAGCCGCGAGGTGGGCATCGCGCGGGCGTCGGGAGAGTGGATCGCTTTCCTCGACGACGATGACGCGTGGCTGCCCCACAAGCTCAAGGCGTGTTGCCGCGTCATGCGCGAGCAGCCGGAGGCGCGCTTCATCACCTCGGCCGCCATCGTCTGCGACCACGAGCTACGGCCGGCCGGGGGGACGTGGCTCGGACCGGACCTCAACGGCGACAGGGGCGCCTACGACGCGTTCCTCACCGTCCCCGTCTCCCCGTCCGTCGTCGTGATGCGCCGCGACGTCCTGGCCGCCGTCGGTCTCTTCGACCCGTCTCTCTCCCGCGCGGACGACTTCGATCTGTGGCTGCGCGTCGCTTCGTCCGGTGTGCGCTGCGCCTCGACGAACGAGCCGCTCGTGCTGTATCGTGAGCGTGAGTGGCAGGACGGCCCGCTCATCCACCGGTCGTACCGTGAAACGATGGCCGTCCTGCGGCGCTCCTTCGCCCCAGGCAACCCCTGGCGTCCCTCCTGGCGGCGGCGGCAGGGAGTCTACCGGCACTATCGGGGGTGGTATACCCACCGGGTCATGCAGGCGGCGCGCGAGGCGCGGGAGCGGCGCGAGGAGGCGCTCGCCGCGCGGCTGCGCCACACCGCCTTCAATATGTCGCCGCTGCACGCCGCGAAGGCCCTGCTTCGCGGCTCATGATAGCGCCTCGCCGAGGGCGATATTCCAGTGGTAGCGCGCGAGCATGTCCCGGTCACTCCCCCCGGCGCGGTAGGCTTCGAGGCGCGCGGCCCCGATTGCGGGCCGTACGTCCGCGAGGTAGACCGCGATCGCGCGCGTTTTTGACACCGGTCTCCCTCCCTTGGTATACTATACTCATCATTCCCCGGTATCCTTCCCCCGGCGCCCGCGCCGGTGCAGTCCTAGCCTCGGCTAGGGCGAGGACCGGGGTCTTTCTTTATTGTAGTGTATGTGTTGTGTGACACTCCCGGCCTTGTGGCGTTGTCGCGGAACAACTCGCCATTCTGCTGCCCCAGGCATTGGCCGCGTGCGACATCGTACCGGCCGGCCGTCCGTCCTGGAAGAATGCGGTAGGGACCGTAAGATGGTAAGCTATGATACAAGGTGAAAGGAGTCCATGTGCATCCTACGCAGATACAGGCACATGTCTATCGCAGCCTCTCGCGTGCCCTGACGCACACCGGTCGGGCCGAGCCGGCTCTGCGCCGCGTCGCGCGCTCCGTGCGCTCGCGTCTGGGGCGTGGCGACACGGTGGTCAACCCTGTCCGCGTCGACGGATTCACCCTCTACCATCGCGAAAACTCGCCGGAATGGGCGCGCATGTGGGCGGAAGGGACCTATGAGCCTGCCACCGTGGCTACCCTTCGCCGCCTCTTGCATCCTGGCATGACCATGCTGGATGTGGGGGCCAATATCGGCTACCTCTCACTCATCGCCGCGCGGAGCGTCGGCCCGCGCGGGCACGTCTACGCCTTCGAACCCGACCCGTACAACCGGGTGGTCCTCGAGCGCAACATGCGCGCCAATGCGGCGGACTGCGTCGAGGTCGTCCCTATGGCCGTGGGCCGGGCGTCGGGGCCGCTGGACCTGCACGTCAACACCGACGAGACCGGGGTGCTGTCCACCCTCTACGCGGGAGCGACGGCGGCACGCGGCGGGACCTGGAAGACGGTGCGCGTCGAGACGAAGACGCTGGACGTGTGGGCCGCCGCGCGTGGCTGGCCCCCTATCCACGTCGTGAAGCTGGACATCGAGGGCGCGGAACTGGACGCGCTCGCGGGCGCCGGCGAGGTGCTGCGCCGCAACCCGGAGGTCGCCCTGATCGTGGAGATGGCGCTCGCCAGTCTCGCAGGGATCGGGGTGACAACAGAGGAGTTCCTCCGCGCGTTGCGTGCGGCCGATTTCGGGGATATCCGCGCCATCGAGGGCCAGTACCCGGAGCCTATCGCGGACGCCGCGATCCTGGAGAGCCTGGCTAAGAGTTGCGTGGGAGAAACGATTAATCTGCTCTGCCGCCGCGCGTAGTTATATCCCGATACGCAGCGTCATCTTAATGTAGGGCGCGAAAGGACGACGATGCCGCCACGCCTGCACATGATCGGTAACGCCCACCTCGATCCCGTCTGGCTCTGGCGCTGGCCGGAGGGCTGTGCCGAGGCTATCGGCACCTGCTGGGCCGCGGTCGACATGCTGGAGGAGAACCCAGGGGTGATCTTCACCCGCGGCGAGGCTCTCATCTACCGTTGGGTCGAGGAGTTGGAGCCAGCGCTCTTCGCCCGCATACAACACTTTGTCCACGAGGGGCGTTGGGCTATCGTGAACGGGTGGTGGGTCCAGCCCGACTGCAATCTGCCCGTCGGCGAGGCCTTCATCCGCCAGGCCCTCTACGGCAAGGCGTACCTGCGCGACCGCTTCGGCGTGGATGTGCGGGTGGGCTACAGCGTCGATTCGTTCGGCCACGCCGGGACCCTGCCCATGCTGTTGCGGCACACCGGCTACGACTCCTACGTCTTCATGCGGCCGGAGGAGCACGAGAAGACGCTACCGCCCCTCTTCGACTGGGTCGCACCGGACGGCTCGACTGTCGTGGCCTACCGCCTCACGCCGTTCTACAACGAGTGGCCGCCGCTGGCCGACAATCTGCCGGTCGTCGAGGATCTCGCCAGCCGAGAGGGCTACCCCTTGATGTACTTCTACGGCGTGGGTAACCACGGCGGCGGCCCGACGCGGGAGGAGCTCGCGTTCATCGCGGAGGCGCAGGCGGAGGGGCACGACCTCGTGTTTAGCGACCCCGCCCGCTACTTCGCCGAGGTCGCCGCCGTCGAGCGTCCCGTGGTGCGCGACGAGATGCAGCACCACGCGATCGGATGCTACTCCGTGGTCGCGGCCCTGAAGAGGCTCAATCGCCGCGCCGAGGCGGGGCTAGCGCAGGCCGAGGCCGCCAGTGCGCTGGCGGCCCAGCACGCGGGCACACCCTACCCACGCGAGCGACTGCGCTCGCTCTGGGAGACGCTGCTCTTCAATCAATTCCACGATATCCTCGGCGGCGTGAGCGTGGCGAGCGCGACGCGCGACGCTGTCGAGGCTCTGGGCGGGGTCGCGCAGGGCGCCGAGGAAGTGCTTAATACGGCCGTGCGCCGATTGGCCGCCACCATCGCCCCGGGGCCGAACCCGGCCGACGCGACCTTCGTGGTGTTTAACCTGACGGGGGCGCGCCAGCGCGTGCCCGTCGAATACGAGCCGTGGGTCGACCGGAAACGCCTCGACGTGCCGGGCCGCCTGGTCGACGACGCGGGCGACGATGTGGCGTACCAGCCGCTCGACCCCGAGGGGCTGTTCCCAGAGTTGCGACTTCGCCGCGTGTTCTTCGTCGCGGATGTGCCGCCCTTCGGCTATCGGGTCTACCGCATGACGCGTGGCGAGCCCGCCGCCTCGCCGGCCTCCACGCTCCAGGTGGGCCCCGCCGCCATCGAGAGTGGCGCGTGGCGGCTGGAGATAGACCGCGCGACGGGCGGGATCGCGCGCCTCGTCGACAAGCGCAGTGGGCGCACCGTCTTCCCCGGCGTGGCGCACCATCCGGTCGCGGTCGGTGACGAGTGGGACACCTGGGGGCATGGCCGCGATCGCTTCGGGGTGACGGGGGCCGCCTTCAGCTGCGAGCGCATCGAGGTAGTGGAAGAGGGGCCGCTCCGCGCCGGGCTGCGCGCCCACGCCCGCATGGGCTCCTCGACGATGACGAGCACCTATCTCCTGCACGACGACCCGGCGCTGCCGTTGGAGATACGCGTCCGTGTCGATTGGCACGAGCAACGCAAGCTCTTGCGGCTGCGCTACCCCGTGCCCATGTACGGTCCTGCGCCCACCTTCCGCCACGAGGCGCCCTACGGCTCAATGGAGCGGCCGGCCGACGGGCGTGAGTGGCCGGGGCAACGCTGGGCCCTTGTCTCAAGCGACGGGTATGGGCTCGCCATTGCCACCGACGCGATCTATTCCTACGCTGCGGATGCCGCGTCCCTCTACCTCACGGTCCTGCGGTCGCCGGTGTACGCGCACCATGACCCCTACCAGCTTGACCCGGGCCGGGAGTACGCGTATACAGACCAGGGCGAGCATGCGTTCACGCTGCGCATGCTCGCCGGGCCCGACGTGGGCGCGCGCGACGCCCACCGACTCGCCGACGACCTGCTGCGGCCTCCCGTCGTGACGCCGCACGTATCTCGCGGGGGCGCCGGTCCCCACCGCGCCAGCCTGCTCCCGTTGGAGAGCGCGTCGAGCGTGGCGGCCTGGCTCAAAGGCGCGGAGAGGGAGGAAGATGGTGGAGGAACGGCGCTGATCCTGCGCCTGCTCGAGGTGGAGGGCAGACCCGATACGGTGCTCCTGACGGAGACGGGGGATCGGCACGCCCTCGATCCGTACGGCATAGCCACGTTGCGTTGTGGCCGCGACGGGCGGTGGAGGCGGAGTGACGGGCTGGAATCCTAATCATCACGACTTGAAAAGGCTGGCGTAGCGGTCGGCCATACGTTCCTCGGTGAACTCGGCGTAGGCGCGCGTGCGCGCGGCCTCGCCCAGGCGTCGGCGCAGCGCGGGGTCGTCATGCAGGCGCGCGAGGGCGGCGGCGAGCGCGTCGGGGTCGCCGGGCGGGACGAGCAGGCCGGTCTCGCCGTCGAGGATGACGTCGGGGACGCCTCCGGCGCGCGCGCCGACGCTGGCCACGCCATGGAAGGCCGCCTCGATGTACACCAGGCCGAACCCTTCCATGTGCGAGGGTAGGGCGAACATGTCGGCGGCCGCGTACACGTCCTGGATGTCGGGGACGCGGCCCAGGAAGACGGCGCGGGCGCCCAGGCATGCGACGCCAAGAGTTTCGAGGGCGACGCGCTCGGGCCCGTCGCCCGCGACCGCGACGCGCAAATGCCCCCCTGGGTCGGGGACGCGCGCCGCCGCCTTGATGAGGTCGCCGACGCCCTTGTGGGGCGCGAGGCGGGCCACGCAGCCCACCACGAACGCGTCGACGGGCAGACCCAGCCGCGCGCGGGCCTCGTCCCGGTCCGGCAGGTCCGTGGGGACTTGCACGCCAGGCGGGAGCATGTGTATCTTGCGCGCCGGGACGCCGGCTTCCAGTAGGATGTCGCGCATGGCGCGCGAGTTGACGGTGACGGCGTGGGTGAGCAGCGCCGCCAGACGCGTCATCGCGCGCTTGCGCCCGCCCATGGCACTCCACGGCATGGGATGGTGGACGGTGACGACGAGTCGGGGCGGCCGCGCAAGCCGCGCGGCGATGACGTCCTTGAGGGAAATGTAGTTCTGGCCGTAGTGGATGTTGACGACGTCAGGCTTACCCGTGGCGACGAGCCGGCGCAGCGCCCGCATGTCGCGCAACGTGTGCGGATCTATGATGTCGCGCACCGCCGGGTGTTGTTCGGTCGTGACCCCCGTGCCGCGCGCTCGCTCGACCAAGGCGCGGCCCCCCGGCGCCGGGGGGAAGACGCTGCGTACCCGCCAGCCGCGCGCGGCGAATTGGCGCGCCAGGTCGAGGCTGGTGCGCGTCACGCCGCTCACGTCGATGGGCGATGTCGTTATGAAGAGGACTTTGGTCATGGGATGGACGGCGCCCCGGTCATGGCGCGTAGACCTTGTCGTAGCGCCCGGCCATGCGCTCCACGGTGAACTCGGCGTAGGCGCGCGTGCGCGCGGCCTCGCCCATCCGCGCCCGCAGCGCGGGATCGTCGCGCAGGCGCGCGATGGCGGTGGCGAGCGCGTCGGGGTCGCCGGGCGGGACCAGCAGGCCGGTCTCACCGTCGAGGATGACGTCGGGGACGCCGCCGACCTTCGCGCCGATGCTCGGGACGCCCCGGTAGGCGGCCTCGACGTAGACCAAGCCGAAGCCCTCTAGTTGCGACGGCAGGCAGAACAGGTCGGACGCGGCGTAGACATCGGGGACCGTCTCGTCGGGTATGCGGCCGAGGAAGACGGCGCGGGGACCCAGGCGGGCCGCCGCGAGGTCTTCCAGGTCGGCGCGCTCCGGTCCATCGCCCGCGACCACAACCCGCAGCTCGCCGCGCGGGTCCGGCACGCGCGCGGTCGCCTCGATGAGGCAGTCGATGCTCTTGTGCGGCACGAGCCGCGCGATGGAACTGATGACGAAGGCGTCCGGGGGTATGTCGAGCCGGGCGCGGGCATCGGCGCGCGACGGCAGGCGCGTGGGGACGGGCACGCCAGAGGGTACAATGCGTATCTTGCGCGCGGAGACGTCCGCCTCCAGCAGAAGGTCGCGCGTGGCTCTAGAGGGGGCGACCAGGGCATGGCAGAGACGCGACGCGCGGCCGGTGTTCGTGCGGCGCCTGATGTCCTCGCCCCACGGATCGGGGTGATGGATCGAGACGACGAGACGGGCCAGGCCGGCGAGGCGGACGGCGATGACGTCCTTGAGCGCCACATGGTTGCTGCCGCATTGTATGTTGACGATGTCCGGCTTGTGCGCGGCGACGAAACGGCGCAAGTTCAGGACGTCTTGCCACGAGAGCGTGGCGTACGCGCCGTGGAGTGTGGGGCTGGTCTCGGCCTCGACGCCTTGCGTGCGGCACCACTCCAGCAAGATGGTCCGCTCCTCCGCGGCCGTCCGCCCCGGCACGGCCAGCCGCGTGGGTTCGCCGTCCACCGGCTGTGCGAACACTAGCTGCGTCGCCCAGCCGCGCGCCTTGAATTCGCGGGCCAGATCGACAGCGGTGCGCTCCACGCCGGCGATACCGTGTCCCATCATCAGGATAAGCAGCTTCTTACGCTTTTTACCCACGTACGGGTCCTCCCCTCTATACACGCTTTCTTACTTTAGGACTCGTTAAGAAATAACTTCCCGCCGCTGTGCTGCCTCGGACGCTTGAACGCGGCGACCAAAACGGGAAGTTAATCTTTAACGGCTCCTTAGTGGGGCCTTATCCGCCTACTGTCGTAGTGCGAGAGGACACAGGGCTTCACTCGCGCCTGGTTAGCGCGCCTCCCCGAAGCTCGCGATGTCGCGCTCGGAGCGATCCTGCTCTTCGGCGCTGTACTCCTCCTGTGGGTCGAAGAACACGATCTGGCTGCCCGACGACTCGAAGCGGAACGGCACATGGATGAGCCCGCGCAGGCTCTCCCGCACCGCCGCTTGCTTGGTCGGCGGCGCGAAGAACACCATGAAGCCGCCCCCGCCGGCGCCGAGCACTTTGCCGCCACTGGCCCCGGCTGCCCGCGCCGCCGCGTAGATGTCTTCGATGTGGCTGTTAGAAACGCTCGCGCTCAGGCTGCGCTTGACTTGCCAGGCCTCGTGCAACAGCTCCCCGAAGCCCCCGATGTCGCCGTCGCCGCTCAGGGCGGCGATCCCCTGGTCCACCAGGCCGCCCAAAGTCCGCAGCTGGCGTTCTTTGCTCGCGACATCTTGCACGTAGGTCTGTGCGACGACCGAGGCCGTGCGCTGGATGCCGGTGTAGAACAGCATGAGATGGTCGTCCAACTCGGCGATTCGTCGCGCGGGGAGGGTCAGGGGCGTCACCGTGATCGCGCCGTCCTGCCCGAAGCGGACGTGGTTGAAGCCGCCGTGCGCGGCCAGCACCTGGTCCTGCGCCCCCACGGTGTCCCCGATCAGGTCCCGCTCGATGTGGATCGCCTCCAAGGCCAGTTGCCGCTTACTGGGCATGCGGCCGGTCAGACCGTAGAGCGCGTGCAGCAGGCCGACCGTGAACGAACTGCTCGATCCCAGGCCGCTGCGCGCCGGCAGGTCGGCGTCGTGGTGGATCTCCAGCCCGTCGTCCAGGCCCAGGTGGCGCAGCGTCTCGCGCACCCCGGGGTGGACGATCTCGTCGACTGTCCGCGTATTCTCCATCTGCGAGTAGACGATGCGGTAGCGGTGCTCGAAGAAGGGCGGGAGGCGGCGGCAGGTCAGGTAGCAGTACTTGTCGATCGTCGTAGCCAGGACAGCCCCGCCGTGCGCGCGGTACCAGGCCGGGTAGTCGGTGCCGCCGCCGAAGAACGAGATGCGGAAGGGGGTGCGGCTGATGATCATGCCTGTGTCCTTTCCGGCAGGCCGAACAACTGGCGCTCGACGATGTCGCACAGGATGTGCTCGATCACGAGGTGCGCCTCCTGTATGTATTGCGTGAACGTGCTGGGGACCGCGATGGCGATGTCGGCCAGCTCTTGCAGGATACCACCGCCGCCGATGAGGGCGATCGTGCGTAGGCCAGCTCCCCGCGCCGCGCGCACGGCGTGGACGACGTTGGCCGAGCCGCCGCTGGTGCTGATGCCGATGAGGATGTCGCCGGGCTTGCCGAGGGCCTGCACCTGGCGGGCGAAGACGCCGTCGTAGCCGCAGTCGTTGGCGTAGGCGGTCAGGTACGAAGAATCGGCGGGGAGCGCGATCGCCGGGAGGCCGGGGCGCTCGAAGTCGATAGTCAGGCGGCTGACAAGCTCCGTCGCCATGTGCTGGCAATCGGCGGCGCTGCCGCCGTTTCCGCAGAGTAGCAGCTTCCCGCCGGCGCGGAACGTCTCGGTCAGGGCGTCAGCGGCGCGCAGCATGTCATCGCCGCAGCTCTCGACGAGCTGTCGCGCGACCTCCATGCTTTCCTGTACATGGGTGTGCATTCTCTCGCGCGGCCAGGTCGTGTTGGATTCCATGTGTTACCACTCCTTCATCCTAAGCGGTGGTAGCAATGCTAGCAGTCCGTCGCCAAGCAGACCAGCGTCGTGCTCTCGATAAGTTTCGCTCCGTGGAACCGCTTGTCTTGGGCGTACAGGTCGTTGAGCGCCCGGGTGACTCCGGGCCAATCCGTGTAGTCGTGCCACACGATGACCCCCTTGCCGTCGCGCAGGAGCCGGAGGGCGGTCAGCGAGTCGGCCGCCACGTATTCGCGGGAATGGGAGCCGTCGACGAAGACGAGGTCGACCTGCCCCGCGTATGGGGAGAAGTCGAAGGTCGCCGAGTCCCCATAGAGTTGGATGACCTGGCGCTCGTAGGCCGTGCCCGCGAAGCGCGCACCCGACCGCTCCTTGACGATGAACTTGAGGTCTTCCCCGTCGAGCGGCAACGCGACATCGGCGAGTTGCTCCTTCGGGAGGTCGAGCGTGTAGATCGTGGCATCGGGGGGACTGTTCAGGGCCATGTTCAGAGCCGTCCGCCCGTCGAAGGTTCCGATCTCGAAGATCGTGTGAGGGCGCCGCGCCTTAACAAGCTGCACGAGGACGGTGAGCTCGAGCATCGACATGTTGCCGTAGACGGGCACTATTTCAGCCAGATGGATGTCCACAGCCTGACCAAACAGGTCCGATAGTTGGACCTGTGGGATGGCAATAACCGGCTCGCGCCGCGGGTCATACCGGAATTGTCCGGTGATGGCGCGGATCAGGTGGCGATGTCTGCGAGAGAGGAAACCAACCGCGAAAAGGTAGTAGCAGCACGCTAAAGCATAGGCGTACGTTGCCAGGAACCTAACCAACTTTCGTGCCATGTATGACCAATCCTCTATGCTAGGCGATGGTCGCCCTGGCCTCTTCGCCGGGCGGGAGCGACCAGGTGGTCTCGGGCTTGCCGGTGGCGAGCAGGTCGGCCAGCTCGACGCCCTGCATCACGGAGTGGTCGGTGTTGCCGAGCTCGTAGCGCCAGGCCCCGAAGCGCCCGCGCGCGTAGATGCCTCGCGCCATCAGCCACGGCTGGATCACGGCGAGCGCGGCGTCGCGCCCGATCGTCGGCACCGGGTATGAGTAGGGCACATGCATCAACTCGCGGCTCACGATCTTGGCGCCCGCTTGCTCGCGCGTGAGCAGCTGGGAGCTGACCAGGCCCTCGATGGTGCGCTCCACGACGCTGGCCGCGTCCTCGCGCTTGTAGGGCGAGGACGAGACCTCGGCCAGCAGCGAGAAATGACCCGGCCCCGGCGTCATCGCGGGCGAGTAGTTGGAGAGGTAGGTGACGCGGTAGAACGGCGAGTCGGACTCTGGAAAGTACATCCAGCACTTGCTGCTGGGGCACGGGTCGGCGACGCCGATGCCGACGAAGTAGCCCTCGGTGTGGCGCAGGTCGCGCGCGGCCGCGCGGACCCCCTCGGGGCAGCCGGGGATGAGCTTGAGCAGTTCGGTGAGCGGGAGCGTGCTGACAAGCGTATCGTATGCCGTCGATCGGCCGTCGGCGAAGGTCACGACGCGCCGCTCGGCGTCGATGGCGACGGCGTCGGCCGAGACATTGACCTGTTGGGGAAGCGCTTCGGCGATGCGCTCGTAGAGCATGCCCGTCCCCAGTAGCGGGAACTTGAACTTGTTGTTCGGACCCCAGTTGACGTCGTCGCGGTCGTCGAGGTGGTTCTGGAGGATACGGCGCAGGTCGACGGTGGGCACGCGATCGCCCTGCCACTCCGTCCCCATCATTTCGAGGGGGTGGGCCCAGACCTTGAAGTTGTAGGGCAGCATGAAGTGTGTGGCGATGCCTTCGCCGAAGATAGCGTTGATCCACTGCTTGAAGTTGGCGCGCGGGAGCGTGCGCTTCTGCGCCTCGACGATGCCCATGACGCACTCGAGGAACAGGTCCTTGGGCAGGCGGTGGATGTTGTTCTGGAAGGGGTAGGGCACGAAGCGGCCCGCGATCCATACCCAGGCCTCGCGCAGGTGCTGGTCGTAGTCGCCGCGCAGCATTTTCTCGACGAGGCCATCGAAGTAGGTGTAGTGACTGAACATGACGTGGCCACCGTGGTCCCAGATAAAGCCCTGGGGGTCGCGGTAGCTCGCGGCCAGGCCGCCGACGTGGTCGGTGCGCTCGTAGATGCTCCACCGCTCGGGGGGATAGCCCAGCTCGGCCAGGCGGTAGGCGGCGCCGAGCCCTGTCGGCCCGGCGCCCACTATCACGATCTTGCCGCTCGTCACTCCGTCCTACTCCTTATCGACCGGGTTTCGAAGAATCCAACTCTAGCATAACAACCTGCGGACGAACTGCCATGGCGTCAATAGATGGGGAACTTTTGCGGTCGTTCACGGCCGGAGGGTCAACGGGACGGTGCGCGTGGCGGAGGCGCACCCCTGGTAGACGGTCACGATCAGGCGCGCGGGGGTCGGCTTGCTCGGCAGATAGGCGGAGGTTGGCGCGCCTATGAAGACGCCATGCTCATCCGTCGCGCCCATGAGGTCCGCGCGCGCGGCCCCCGTCAGGGTTCTGTACACTCCCCGCGCCGTGGCGACTTGCAGCGCGACGCTGACCTGGGCGCGCGGTTGCGTGAGGAGACGGACGGTGAGCTGATGGCTGTGGGTCGGCGCCGCCAGGATGTTGACGATCAGCGGCAGCGCGGTGTGATAGGGGCGGCAGGCCGGTGACCGCGGCGTCAGCTGCGCGGCGGCCACGTCCCCCACGACGGCCAGGCCGCCCAGCACCTGGTAGGGGGGCGCCGTGAAGCGGCCCAGGACGCGCCCCGTGGCGATGTCCACGTGGTAGACGTGACCCGATTCGAAGCCGGCCGTCCAGAAGGAAGCGCCGTCTTGGTCGAGGGCGAGGGCATACAGAATGCTCTTCTCACCGAGAGCACGGGCCGTGTAGGCGCGCAGGACGCGGCCCGCCTTGTCGAGCCGGTAGACCCGCGCGCTGCAGGCCACCAGCGCCTCGCCGTTCGGGCGCAGGCGCAGGGCGTAGCACTGGCCATCGGGGACGCGGGCGAAGTCCGGCAGCTGGCGGCCGCGGCAAACGTCGAAGCGTTTGATGCCGCGACCGGCCGAGGTGTAGAAAAGGGTGCATTGATCGGCGGCCAGGTCTATCCAGTTGACGCCTTCGTTCTCTCCGCGCGGTTTGTACGTCGCGAGGAGCTTGCCGCTGGGCGTGAACTTGAGGAGGCCGCGGGCGCCCTGGGCCTCGCCCACGTAGACGCGGCCCGCGGCGTCGGCCACGCAGCTCTCGGGATCCTTGTCGAAGCGCCCACCCCATGGGTCCTGCACGAGCCTACCCCTGCCGTCGAACTTGCTCATGGTCGATGCGTCGAAGTTGGTCACGTACAGGTTGCCCGCGGCGTCGAAGCACAATCCTTTCTCCTCCGAGCTCCTGGTGCGCGTGCGCAGCCGGGTCAACGCGTCTCCGCGCGGCGTGTACAGCGCGATCACGCCGGCGCCCACGCTCGCGAACACGGCGCCGCGCTTGTAGGGACGGGGCGTCGGCGCCGGCGCCGGCGCGCGGCGCGGCGAGATCGACCTGCCGCCGCCCGCGCCGGACGGAGTGGCCGTCCGTGAGGGCGTTGGCGTCGACCGGGCCGGCGGAGTCGTCGAGGTCGATGGCGGCGCCGTCATGGTAGGGGTCGGCGTGCCCGTCGGTCCGCCAGTGGAAGTGGTTGGCGTGCCCGTCGGTCCGCCAGTGGAAGTGGTCGGCGACGGGGCCACTCCGCCCGTGGGTATGGGGCTTGGCAGCAACGGGGCGGTGGGTGTGCCCGTCGGATCGGCCGGCGCGGTGGGTGTGCCTGTCGCCCTCGGCGCCGATGTCGCGGTCGGGGTGTTTGTGGGCGTCGCGGTCGGCGGGGTGGTGGGCGTCGCTGTGGGTGTGTCCGTGTGCGTCGCTGTCGCTGTCGGGGCGCTCGTGGGCGTCGCTGTCGCCGTGGGTGTGTCCGTGTGCGTCGCTGTGGGTGTGTCCGTGGGTGTCGCTGTGTGGGTGGGTGTCGACGTGGCAGTCGCTGTGTGGGTGGGCGTGGCGGTAGGCATCGGCTGCTTGGCGGGCGGGGCGCCGGACCCCAGCGCGGCGGGCATAGGCGCAAACGCCGTGGAGCGAGGAAGATGGGCGCTGCCCCTCGCCCCGGACGGCTGGATGGAGGATGCGGAGGCGCCCCTCGCCGTCTCCCCATTCAGCGACGTCCCATAGAGCGCCACGAGGGCCAGGACGGCTACGATATACCGGCGACAATCATGACGAACGCGTAACCTACTCATTCCTGCTCTCCTCCCTGCAGCTCCTCGCGTGCGGCGCATCGCCTGCCACGGAGTCCGTAAATCATCGCTGGTGCGGGAGATCGCGCTCGCCGCATAATTCCAGGACCCTGCCATCCGCCGGGCTGTGGGGGGGACGGGTATAGCTTACTGTATTGCCTACAAGTTAAGGTTCCGAGCCAAATGTCAAGTACCCACATTTCCGTCGCTCAGGGTGGCAAAGGGAGCGTAGCGGCAGGTACGCAGTGCTTCCACGCGCTCATTACTCCCGCACAAGGCTGTCGCTTCACCATGCGCCCCATGCGTTTGCGCAACGCGATAGGCGCTTGTTTGGCCCAAAAGCTGCAAAAAGACCCTTGACAACGGCTTAAAGTCCTTAACTTGTAGAAAAAGAGCTTACTGGTGCTATCCTTAGAAGCGTACCACGACCGCCGGTCAATGGCTAGGCTAGGCCGCATAGGCCGCATCCAAGCGCAAGCGTGCGGCATACGATTGTGGTTCGGTCCGCCCCGACCTTGAGGGACAAGGGTAGGGCATGAGTCCTGAAGAGTTAGCACGGCAGCTAGCCAGCGCCGATCGAACCGCGGATATGGGATAGCAACGACCGATGATGGATCACACAGTACTGCTCGCGGTGACGCCGGACACGGCGGAGGTCTTGCCTGGAGGCACGGCCGCCTTTACCCTGGACATCCGCAACGATGGCGCCGCCGACGAGTACCGCATCGCGGTCGAAGGCATCCCGGATGCCTGGTACGAGCTGGATAGGCCGCGTGTGTCGCTCGCCGCCTTTTCAAACGCCCAGGCCCACTTGTCCATCCGTTCGGCCCCCGAGTCGACGGACATGTCCGGACGCTACCCGCTCAGGGTGCAGGTGACGTCGGAGCATGATACCTCACGGCGCGCGGATGCCGTCGTGATGCTGATCGCACGGTCCGATGGAAGTCAGGACACCCTCGTGGCGCCGGTACCGGGCGCCGCGGGGGCGTCCCGACTCTCGTCCTTGCGCCGCTTGCCGCGGTGGGCCATGCTCGTGCCGCTGGTCGTCCTCCTCGCGGGCATCGTCGGGGCGGCGCTGGTGCGGCACGGCCCGTCGCGGACGACGCGTCCCACCTCAACGTCTTCGTCGTCGTCTTTGTCGCCCACGGCTGTCGCGCGTCCGACATCGTCGCCTACCGCGACGCCCCACCGGGCGCACATCCTGCCCCCCGCCGCGTTGACGGCGCGGGCGCTGCGGGTGGGCGGGCGCACGGCGACACCCACGCCGGCGACGGCTGCTCCGACCCGACAAGCGGCGCATGATGGACGGCGGGCCATGCCTCGCATCGTCACGTTCGTGTTGTACCACCATGCTGGCGCGTCCTACGTCCTCTGGCGCGTCGAGAACGCCAGCCATGTCTCGTTGCAGGGCATGCCCGTCGCACTTAGTGGCGTGCTCCCCGTCCCCGTCGGGACGACGACGCTCTCCCTGACGGCCAGCAACAGCAGCGGCAGCACGCGCAGGAGGCTGCGCGTGCTCCCCCCGCGAGGGTTGACCTTGCCGAAGCCGACGGCGACGCCGCGCCCTCTGACGCGCGCGGCTAGCCCGACGCCGAAGCCAGCTCCGCCGAAGCCGACGGCGACGCCGAAGCCGACGGCGACGCCGAGGCCGGTCCCGCCGAAGCCGACGGCGACGCGCGTCTCAGTTCCACCAACGCCGCTCCCGCCAACGCCGGTCCCGCCGAGCCCTGTGCCTAGCCCGGCCCCGCCGAGCCCTGTGCCTAGCCCGGCCCCGCCGGCAACAGCGCCGCCAACCCGCACGCAGACGCCGACGGTGACACCCGTGCCTCGGCCGACGGTGACACCCGTGCCTCGGCCGACGGCGACGCGCGTAGTCCGGCCGACCCCGGCCCACCACCTGCCTCTCCCGGTCGCCACACGTCCGCCTACAGCGACGCCGCGGCCGCGCGCGACAGCGACGCCGCAACCGCGCCCGACGGCTACGCCACGTCCGACCGCTACAAACACGCCCAGACCGCGTCCGACGGCCACGGCGCGGCCGACCGCTACAGCCACGGTCCAGCCGACGGATACGGCCACGGATACGGTTCAGCCGACGGATACGGTCCAGCCGACGGATACGGTCCAGCCGACGGATACGGTCCAGCCGACGGATACGGCCACGGCGACAGTGCGGCCGACGGATACGGCGACACGCACGTCCACCCCAACGCGGACCCCAACACCGAGACCAACGGCGACGTTCGCGTCTGAACCAACGCCGAAACCCATCCCCATCCCTAGGCCGACGTCGACCTTCCAGCCGGAACCGACGCCGAAACCTATTCCCACGGGACCGCCGACTCCCGCAAGTCCCTGACCCGGTTTCTTCGTGGCGCTACGTGGGATGGGCGCCCTGCCGCTTGTCGTGGCCGTGGACGCGCCAGCGCGTGGGATGTGCGACGCGGTGGTTAGCCTGCCGGCGCGTGGGGCGCGCGCGCGCGTTCTTTGCGTGTACCGGAGCCATGACCGGGCGCCCGTGTGCGGGGACCGTCACGACGTGCGGGCGCGCGCCATAGGCGGGACGCGCGCGGAGGGTGACGGCCCCAGGGATGATGCATGTGATGGCGCTGTTGTTCCAGGCGTGCAGCCGCGACCAGTCGGCGGTGAAGACGCCGATCTTAAGGGTGTAGGCGCCGGAGACCGCCGTCCTGGCGACCGGCCATGCCACGGTGAATGTCCGGGGTACGCCCGCGTTGAAGCTCACTGGGCTCCGCCACGTTTGCCAGATCAGATGGTCCCGCGGGTCGTGCACCTCGAGGTCGACTAGCTTGTTCGCCACGGGGCTGTTGCTCGTGATCGTAGTCGTGAAGATTTGCGTCGTCCCGGGCAGGATGGTGACGCGGCTCTCGGTCGTGCGGCCGAAGCTGAAGGTGAGTGGCGCGCTCGTGCGGGTGGCCGTCGCCAAGGGGACGAGGCTCGTCGCCGTGGCGGCCGGGCGCGTGGTAGCGGCCGCCGTGCCGGTAGACGGGAGGCCGGGCGCCGTGGTGGTGGCGCGCGGGGTCGGTGTATTCGTCGCCGTGTTACCGAGCGGCGTGCTAGTGGCCGTGCCAGCCGGCAGGATGACGGGGGCCGTGCTGGTGGCCGTGTTAGTCGGGCGGGGCGTATCCGTCGCTGTGCTGGCCGGCGTCGCGGTAGCGCTGGGGACCCGCGTGTTTGTCGCGGTGTTGGTAGCGGACGGCCTGGCGGTGGCGGTCGCCGTGGGGACGGCCGTGTTTGTCGCAGTGGTGGTCGCCGTGGCGCGCGGGGAGGGGCTAGCGGTCGGGGCGGGCGTGTTGGTGGCTGTCGCCGTGTTGGTGGCTGTCGCCGTGCTCGGCCCAGGCGCCGGGACGCTCACGGTAAACTGGATGGCGTTGCTCCAGGCTTGCATGTGCGACCAGTCGGATGTGAAGACGCTCACCACGAGCGTATAGGCGCCCGGCGTCGCTCCTGGCGGCGCCGACCACGACACGTTGAATGTCCGGGGCGCGCCGCCGGCGAAGCTCACCGGGCTCTGCCACGTCTGCCAGATTTTGTTGTACGCCGGGTCATGCACTTCGAAGTTGACGAGTTCATCGGCGGCCGCCGCGCTGGCGGTGATCGTGGTCGTGAAGACCTGCGCCGCGCCGGGCACCACGGAGGGACTGCTCTCGGTCGTGCCGCCTACAGTAAAGGTGACACTGGCCGGCGCCGCCGTGTTCGTGGGCGCCGGCGTGGCGGTGCTCGTGACGGCGCCGGTGGAACCGTCGAGTGGGTAGGCGCCGTTCGCGTAGTACTGCCCTGCCGCCATGCGCAGGTAGCCGCCGTCGTCGTCGGATACAGTGCTCGTGTGGGTGTCGCAGACCTGCCCGCCGCTCGTACCGTCGCCCGTGCAGAAGCTCGCGGGGTTGGTGACGCCGTCGTTCATCGCGTCGGTGTTGACGGTGCTGCCGCCGTTGCCGGCGCCGAAGAGCAGGCCGATGATCCCGGCCCGGGCCAGCTCGTCCAAGTGCCCGAAGAAGTATTCGGCGCGGTTGTCCTGGTAGTGACCGTTGGTGTTGTTCTCGGTGTCGAAATACTGGTTGCCCAGGGGGATCTGCCATACCATGACCGGGCGGCCAGCCGCCCGGCCGGCCGCGCCGATGTAGTCTTCCCAGCGGTGGAAGTTGGGGACGGCGACGTTGCGCGCGTCCCACCATGTGTCGATGCCCCAGTTGGCCTTGACGTACCCGGCATCGCGGTCGGCCACGTCGTTGAAGAGCAGGTCGTAGCCGCGCGCGCCGGCAGGCAGGCCGGCGACGCCGCTCGCGGCGGCGAAGGCGCCCGCCTCCTGGCCCAGGGCCGCGGCGTCGAGCGTCTGGTCGGGGCCGCCGATGTCTTTGGTCGTGGCCCAGTTGCTGACGTGGACGGCCAGCAGGACGTTGGGCGCGTAGAGGTCGCGCAGGTGCAGCAGCGCGTGGTTGAAGCCCTGGTAAGTGTCGGGGTAGGCCGCGACATCCGGGTCGCCCGAGGTAGCAACGGCCGCCTTGAGCAGGGCGGGGTCGTTGCCCTGGCCCGTGCAGTAGCCCGCGCAGCGGCCGTTGTCGAGCACGGCCTGCTCGGCGAAGCCGGAGAGGTCGGGCTCGACATGCACGACGGCGGTCTTGCCGAAGCCGGCGATGCCGTCGTACGTGCCCGCGCCCAGGCGCTTCATCAGCAGGGCGAAGTTGCGGTAGTAGCTCGCCATCGTCGCGGCGTTGTTCAGGTTGGAGAGGTCTTTCCGCGCCTCGCCGCAGGAGCCGCACGAGCCGTTGCTCTGCTGCAGCTCGTAGTAGCTCAGGACAGGGATGTAGCCGTGCGCGGCGGCGCCCTGCGCGTACCAGGTGGCGAACTGGCCGTTGGGGTTCCAGGTCTCCCACCCGCCGCCGGTGTTGACGCCGCCGGCAAGGTACTGGTAGGCGTAGTCCCAGGGGACGCCGGAGTCGGGCATCCAGCCGTAGATACCATTGGCGTTCGGGCCGCCGGAGAGGCCGATGCCGAGGTGGGTGGGCAGTCCGTTCGGCGGCGCGGCGGCGTGCGCCGGCCACGCGTCGAGCGGGCCGAGTGGCGCCGCGAATGCCGTGATCAGGAAGGCTGTCGCGGCGAGCAGGGCGATGCGCGCGCGTGGGCGGGTCGGGCGAACCATGGGCTGTCCTCTTTCTACACGCCCCCGAGGGGCGGGGCTGTGGCCGCGTGGGCTGCGCGGCATATGCATGCGATAGACGCATAGTAGTGCGCGAGGACGTGCGAGGAGTATCACCCAGGGCGGCTAATCACGACCAGACAAGAGTACGGGGTCATGACCCTGAGAGTAGGGGGGGTCATGGCCCTGATGACCTGCCCTGTGGGCGCCGGCGCTGTGTGGGTTGTGCGGCGGCGCCAGGTGGCGTTCATGCCGGGCCGGATGAGCGGCGGGGGAGGCGGGGGAGGCGGGGAGTGGCGCTACATGCTCCTGCTATCGACCACGGGCGTCGTCTGCTCGGCGGCAGTGACGGGCGGCAGGCGCCCCGCCACCACCTCGCCCGCCGGAGGAGGAGCCCCCCTGTCGCGGCGTCTGCCCACGCCGCGCACCTGGCCGGCGAACGTCCGCCAGAGGTAGATGAGGTCCTCGCGCGCGAAGACGCCGAGGGCGAGGGCGAGGGCCAGGTAGACGCCCACGCCGAGCGCCTGGCCGAGCGGCGGCCACAGGCCGCGCGTCAGCCATATCACGCCCCATTGCCCTGCGCCGGCGGCGAGCCCGCCCGCGGTGACGGCCAGGATGCGCCGGGTCACGACGATGTCGCGCAGGAGCACGATGCCGTACACCGTCATCAGGACCTCCGTGATCAGCACGGCGACCGCCGCGCCTATGGTGGGGTTGTGGTCGCCGTGCTGCATGAAGTAGGGGATGGTCACGAAGTTGAGCAGCGGGTTGATGACGCAACTCGCCGCCAGCACCGCCGTCCAGCGCCATTGCTCGTTACGCGCCGTCACCATGGCGCTGAAATGGCTGTCGAGGAAGGTGAACGGGGCGCAGAAGCCGAGCACGCTCAACACCTCGACCGCGGGGCGATACTTGGGGCCGTACACGGTCAGGATGAGGGGCCCGGCGAAGGTGACGAGGCCGATCATCAGGGGGAAGGCGCAGGCGATCAGCAGCGAGATGATCTTGCGGTTGACGCGCACGAAGTCGTCACCCACATTGACGCCGAGGCGCGCGAGCAACGGGAACGTGGCGCCGGTGATGATGCCCGGCAGGAACAGGATCACCCCGAACATGCGCTGCGCCGGATTGTACTGCCCGACGGTACCGGGATCGTGCGTGATCCACGCCAAGATGATGCCGTCGATGATGAAGTAGAAGACGAGGAAGACGCCGTTAAACCAGAAGGGCAGCCCGCCCACGACGACCTCGCGCACGTCGCCCCGCGTGACGCGCCGGGTCAGCCGCACGTTGCCGCGCATGAAGTAGAGGGTCATGCCCACGCCGATGAGCGTGAGGATGAGGCCCTCGACGGCGAAGGCGACGACGCCGCCGTTGATCTTGACGATGATGAGGAGGAACAGGAGGTCGAGGGTGTTGCCCACGACGCTGCCGATCGCCCCGAACGACATCTGCTCGCGGCCGGCGAAGGCCGCGCCGATCGGCCCCATGAGCGCCCCAATGACCAGGCTCACCAGCGAGATGTAGTTGATGAGCGCGAAGTCCCGGCTGAGGTGGGCGACGTGGACGTACACGAGCACCACGATGACGCCGGGGACGGCGATGATGGCCCGCGCGAGGATCGCCGCGCTGACCAGCGACGCCGCGCGCCCGTAGTCGCGCGCTGTCGCGCGCGTGATCACGGTGTCCATGCCCAGGCCTATCACCAGCCCGACCAGACCCACAACGAGGCCGGCCAGCCCGAGCGCGCCCGCGTTGTGGGGACCCAGGTAGCGGCTGACCACAAACAGGTGGAACGTACTGATAACCCAGGTCGCCAGCGTCCCCGAGCCCATGATGACCATGTTCGAGACGACGCGGCGCTTGGCGAGTTGAGTGCTCATAACGCCCCTAGCTTACCCGTCCTGGGCGAACCCGTACACCCCGATCAGCTGGCGGGGGTGCGCCTCGACATAGTGAAATGAACGCCGTGGGCCTGGCCTTAAAAGACCATGGCAGGAACCGGACCTTAAAAGGTCTCCCGGCGACAGCCGCGGTGGCCGCGCGCTAGACGGACGGCACGCGCGTGGCGCCCGCACAGACCTTTCAAGGTCCGTCGTCTGCCATGACCTTTTAAGGTCAGGCCGCGTTTCACAATGTTGGGGTACACCCCGATCAGCTGGCCGCACATTAGCGCGCCCGCTGCTTCCGGGGCTCCAGCGTCAGAAGCGCCATCGAATAGGGCGGCAGGGTATACGACGGCGATGCCGGGTCGATCCGCGCCGCCTCGCGCTGAAGCGCCGCGGCCGGGTTGTCGAGGGCCGGCGCCAGCGCCGCCTGCGGGGCGCCGTACGAGTACGCCGTCACGGCGCCGGAGGGGATAAATCCCGCGAGCCGGAGCGGCACGGTGGCTGGCGCCGCCGGCGATTTGTTGATGAGTAGGAGCCGCAGCGCGCCATCCGCGCCCAGTGTCGCATGCGCCGCGACCAGGGGGACGGCCGACGACGACGCGACCATCGTGGCGCCCGGCTGCAGCAACAGGCCCGCCTCCCGCAGCCCGTAGTAGGGCGGGAACGGCCACCCCGCGCCGTACGACTCCGCGCCCTGGCCGCTCGATAGGAGCCCCCAGTCTCCGTAGGGGAGGTGGCCCTGCAGTGGCCGGCCGGTCGCAGGGTCGGGGGTGTCTTGCGCGGCGGGGACAGCGCCGTTGTAGAGGTCCCACCACATGGAGGACGAGACGCCGTTCTCGGTCAGCGTCGAGACGACATCGGCCGCGTAGAGGGCGTTGACGAGCGAGGTGCTCTGCCGGCCCGGCCAGACCGCGTCGTTATTCAGCTCGCCCGCGATGATCTCGATCCGATCCGCGCGCGAGGGGCAGGACGCGCGTATCCACGCTCTGAGTGTGTGGACGTAGCCGGCGATGGTCGACGGCGCGTTCGCGAGCAGGCCGGCATCGCTCTCGTCCTTGTTGGTACCGTCGCCGTTCACACCGTACTGCGCATACGGGTGAAAATCCACGAACGAGAGCCAGGGGCAGGTCGAGGAGATGACGTTCTGGCTGAAGCTCGGCCACTGTTCCCAGACGTCGACGCCGATCTTGATGTCGTGATGTCGCGCGGCGGCCGCCGCGGTCATGGCTTGCGCGAAGGCCGGCGCGTGCGCGGCGTACGACGTGTCGTTGGGCGCCAGATAGCCGTTGGCGCAGCCCTTGTTGTCGGGCCACAGGTTGGCCTCGCCGCCCGTGTCGCAGGCGAAGTACTGCTCGTTGCCGATTTCCCAATAGGCGACATCATAGCCCCTGGTAATGGCGTAGGTCACCCAATTGGCCGCCTCCTGGGGGTCGCCGGGACCGGTGTTCGTCAGGTTCGTCCCGTAATTGACGGTGACCATCGCCTTGCCGCCGGCGCGTCCGATCAGGCCCATAAAATTGTCGAAGGTGTTGAGCTCCTGTCCGCCGCCGTTGGGCTGCCCTCCGCTACAGGGGGGATTGGCGCTGTAGCAGTGCTGCCGCCAGTGGTAGGTGTCGGCGGTCTTGCCGCCCGGGTAGCGGAACAGCCGGAAGGGCACGGCGGACAGCATGGGCGCCGTGTGCGGGGACGTGAGCAACTGGGGCTGCCAGATGGCGACGTTGACGCCCAGCGCCGTCCCAGGCACAATGCCGAGCGACGCCGTCGCCGTCACGCTCACCACGCCAGGTTGCGCTGGTCGAATGGGCGGCGCGGGGCGCCCGGGCGCGGCGCCCACTCCGCCCGGCGGAGGGCCGGGCGAAAAGAACCGGCCGGCCGCATAACCAACGACCAGCGCGAGCAGCAGGGCGACGACGAAGACAGCCAGTAGGTAAGCGCGCGATCGCCTCATGTTTACCATACGCCCACACTATACCCGCGATCCGCGCTAGCGTCACTTCACGGCGTGAGGTTGTCAGGGTCTGTGAAAAGTCGGTCTGGAGGGGGCTGGTCGCCTGATGGTAGGGTTAAGGGTGTCACACCAACCACACCATTGAGAAGGAGACCATCCCTCATGCAGGATAGGCCGGTGCCGTCCTTTTTTGCTGAGCTGAGTGCCCAGGAGCGGACCCACTTGTTCACTGACGCCCATTTGCGGACGCTGCTGGCGGCGTTCGCGTCGATCCCCGACCCGCGCAAGCGGCGGGGACAACGCTATGATCTGCCCTTCCTCCTGATCTGTTTGGTGGCCGCGCTCTTGTGCGATTGCAACTCGCTGGAGGCGGTGGGGCGATGGACGCGCGATCAGCGCCGTGTCTTGGCGCGCGTGTGCGGGCCACGCCGTCACCTGACGCCAACAGGGTCGCTCTATCGGCGTCTGCTGCCACGGCTGTCCGTGGTCCATGTGGAGCGGGCGCTGGCGAGTTGGGTCCAGCAGACGCGCCCCCTGCGCGATCGCGAGCCCCTCGCCCTCGACGGCAAGGTCGTACGGGGTGCCCGCACCCCCACGCAGGCGGCCCCGCAGTTGCTCTCGGTGTCCACGCACACCTCCCAGGAAACGCTCGTGCAGGTGCGGATCGACACCAAGACCAATGAGATTCCCGTCGCCCAAGAGCTCCTGCCCCACCTGCCCGTCCGGGGCCGCGTCGTCACCGCCGACGCCTTGCAGACGCAAACGGCCCTGGCGCAGTGTATCCTCGCCCACGGCGGCGCCTACCTGTTCACCGTCAAGGACAATCAGCCCCGTCTGCACGCCGAACTAGCCGCGTACTTCACCGACCCGCGTGCCACGATGCGCAGCGCCCAGACGATCGATCGCGGTCGGGGTCGCACCGACACGCGCACGCTCTGCGCCAGCACGCGCCTCAATGGCTACCTGCGCACCTATTTTCCGTTCCCGCGCATCGCCCAGATCGCCCGCCTCATCCGCACGGTCCGCACCAGCGAGAAGACGAGTACGGAAACGGTCTATCTCATCACCAGCCTCTCTCCCCGCCAGGCCGACCCCGACCGCCTGCTCACGCTCATTCGGGGGCACTGGCGCATCGAGAGCCGTCACTGGCTGCGCGATATGACCTTCGGTGAGGATCGCTCGCGCTTGCGCAGCGGTCCCGCCCCCCAGATCATGGCCGCCTTCCGCAATCTCACCCTCACCCTCATCCGTCGCACCGGCACCAGCGCAATCGCCGCCTTCCGGCAGCATCTGCGCTCCCGCCCCACCAAGGCCCTGCGCTTCCTTGTCCCCAGAACCCGCTCTGCCTGACTTTTCACAGAGCCTGACATCCACATGCCGGGTATGGACGGCGTGGAGGTATCCCGGCTGCTCCGCGCCGATCCGCTGACGGCGGCGATCCCTGTGATCGCGCTCTCCGCCGCGCACAACCTGCAGGCGCACGCCGCCGAGATGGCCGCGAACGACTATCTGGCCAAGCCGTTCGATCTCTCGGAATTGCTCACGAAGGTCGCCGCTTGGGCGGGACGGCCGAAGCAACCGGAGGTGGACGAAGAGGGGGGTAGCGGCGCAGGACGTGGCTACCTAAAGCTCGTTGACGGGGCGCCGCTCGACACGACGTACGCCTGCGCGTAGCGCCCGCTCGCGTAACCGCTCCCCGTCCACGCTCATGACGTATTCCAGACGTGGCTCGCCGAAAACCGATAGCCTCCCGTGCGGCATGGTAATATCCAGCGGAACCTCCTCTTGGTGTCGTAACCAGAGGATACCTTATCGTGCTGAAACAACAGTAAGGAGGCTTGATGGTCGTCGGCGAGGTCAACATGGACACTGACGTGGTGGTGATCGGCGGCGGACCGGGCGGCTACACCGCGGCCATCCGCGCGGCTGAATTGGGGCTATCCGTGGCGCTGGTCGAGCGCGATGAGCGTCCCGGCGGAGTCTGCCTGCACCAGGGGTGCATGCCCTCGAAGGCGCTGGCCGCGGCCGCCGACCTGGCCTACCGGGCGCGGACGGCCGAGACGATGGGCCTGCGCGTGGCCGGCCTGGAGATCGACATGGCCGCGCTCCACGCCTGGCAGCAGGGCATCGTGGATCGCCTGGCGCGCGGCGTGTCGACGCTGCTGGAGAAACACGGCGTAACGGTCGTGCGCGGCCTCGCCGCGCTGGCCGGCCCTACGCAGGTAAGCGTAGCCGCGTCGCACGGCAACGAGCGCTACACGGCGCGCCGCGGCATCATCGTCGCCACCGGCGCCGCGCTCATTCCCGCCGCGCCGCTACACATCGACGGGACGCGCGTGCTGCGCGCCGTCGACGCGCTGCGCCTGGACCGGTTGCCCGCTACCGTCGCGGTCGTCGGCGGCGACTACATCGCGGTAGAGATCGCCGTGGCCCTGCGCAAGCTCGGCAGCGCGGTCACGCTGCTGGGCGCCGGCCATCACCTGCTGCCCGAAGTTGACGCCAGCCTCACGCCGCTGGCCCTGCGCGGCCTTCAGCGGTTGGGTATCTCCTGGCAAAGCGACGCCCACCCTCTGGAACTGACCGACGAGGGGTTACGCATAAGGCGCGGCGTCGACGCCGGGAGCGGCTCCGACACGGAGATCATCGCGGCCGAGGTCGTCGTCGTGTCGGGGACGGAGCGGCGGCCCCACGTCGACGAACTGGGGCTGGACCTGCTGCGCATGCGCCAGCACGACGCGGGCTTCATCCTCGTCGACGAGCGGCAGCAGAGCTCGGTCGCGGGCATCTACGCCGTGGGCGACGTCACGCCCGGCGCGGCGTGGGCGCACCGCGCCTACCGGCAGGGCAAAGTCGCGGCCGAGGTGATCGCCGGGCGTCCGGCCGCGTTCGACGCGGTCGCCGTGCCGGCGGTCGTGCTCGCCGAGCCGCACCTGGCCTCGGTCGGCCTGGGTGAGGACGCGGCGCGCGTAGCGGGTTACGATCCGATGGTGGCGCGCTTCCCGTGGG
>JAABUJ010000741.1_pt1 | contig 58968 bp, 49 predicted proteins | sample 5559131 | NCBI WGS metagenome assembly JAABUJ01 (sample SAMN10711875, study PRJNA513366) | rock metagenome | isolation source: Antarctica rocks | place: Antarctica: Victoria Land, Mt New Zealand nord | collected 2016-01-07 | reverse complement strand
ACGGGGCATATTCATTGCGGCTGGTTCCTCTCAGAAGGTGAATTTTCCCATGACATCAACGTGCCATCTCAGATAGTCCAAGTAACAAGATGCTCTGTACAGATCGTACAACTTTAGCATGGCTCAGGTCGATAAATGGTATAGAATCAGTACAGGTTCATTAGAGAAGACACCTAGCACTACCTCACTCCAGCTTCATCCTGCCTTCTATGAGTGGCATACTCCATTCTTGGAAGACCTGCTAGATCATGTCTGCTACCGAGAAATATTCTCAGTTGCGTATGCCATGTTCATAGACCTGTACATCACGACCAAGCACCTAAGGACCAGCTTGATCGGTCTCCTGATGTGATTCGTTGTGTACCAGAAGTCTGTCGTTGTGGCACCACGCTGACCTCGGTCTCCCTATTTGCCCCAGCCAGTCCATACTGGATGAACCTGTCCTTCTCGATCTCGACTATTCCCTTAATCTTCAAGCCAGCCAACAGGCTTCCACCGGCCCAGGCTCCAAGGGACTCGATCCCGCGAATAATCCCAGATACCTGAGACTTGATGACTTTGGCTTGCTCGCGGCGGAGTTTTTCTTCTATAGGATCCGGTTCTTGGTCCGCAAGAGTAGCGGATATCGGTCCTCTCGCTGGTTCAGGTTCATCCGTGAACTGCATTGCCTTCTGCGCATCCCGTGGCCCTGCGCTGACTTGTCGATTGCATTTGGCTTCTTTCAAGTGCTCTCGCATTAAATCCGCTGCCTTACCCTTCACGGGATCCCAAGCTCGCACGCGAATTATGGCCCTCAATTCCTCCACTATGCGATCTTTCAGCCCCGGGATATGCGACCCGCCTCCGGTAAAGACAACGCGCGACATGCAAATACCACGAACGTCCGGCGGTAAGGATAACAGTGCTTGATACGCCAAGAGATGCAATGGCTGCTCTTGATCGTCCGACTCACCAGCAGCAACGTTGCTGGCAAACAGAGACAATTCAACGGGCTCTGAAAATGCAGAAATAGGGATTTGAAGAACTTCCTCCGATACTGGAGTCGACAAAGGGACAAATATCAAAGGGTCCGAGACTGACAGTGATGACAGCCGTGACTCCTTAACTGTGCCATGTTCGTTGCATTGTTCGTAACTCCGGCACCATGTCATGCTCTCCATTACCTCCTCACACTGCTCAAGGCTAAGCGTATCATGCTCAATGCCTAGTGGTTCCTGTACTGCTGAGTTCCTTGGTACAACCCCCGCATTCCTGAGTTCTTGACGGAGCATTTTACTCAGTTCCCAACTGGTAGTCATCATGGCTCGTGTACTTCTGCTGTGGTGTACCTCACGGTACTCATATATTGCAGTAACCACAGTTTCCAGCCAGCCAATGTCAATCACCAGAGCTGATCGCAGCCCCGCAGCTACGGCGCTCAGTACTGGTGTGGAGAGTAGAGTGATACTCGAGTATTGGAAATTCGTAAACAAAGTTGTCAAAACAGATGCCAACAGAGGATGAGGGATGACGGGCGGTAGTATTAGCATCAAACGACGAGGTTTCTGATCTATGAGTAAGTACTTCGTATACGCTTCTCGTACAGCCCTCTCGATCTTATCATCGACCAAACCAAGGTCCATAGCCCGCAGATCCAGACGCCAAAGTCCATAATCCCGTCCCCGGCCTTCTTCGACATTTTTGCCCCCGACTCTGCGCCTGTACCCTGCTTGCCATGGTCTATAGTCTCCTACATGCCTTGCATCCTCAGGACCAAAACCAAGTGTACATCGCGGCGTACTTTCGCCTGCAAAGCCTGCGCTGAAATGCCTTGTACCAAACTCGAAGACTAGTGGATCTTCTTCTGCGCGGAAGCTTGCTGATGGCGAAGAAAAGGTTGAAGAGATTGTTCGTTGAGGTGTGTGGGGAGATCCAGGTAACGCTGACGATTGCTGGGTAGTCGAAAGGCCTGGACGGACGCTGGAGGAGGGCTTGCGGTCGAAGTAGCCTGCTGCAGTGGTCATAGCAACAGGCTTAAAGCGGTTTCAGGAAGGTCGGCATCGACTGCCAGAATTGGCACAGACCCCCGACGGAGCCCGTTGTCTTTTGCAGCTTCTGCCTACCGCGAGTGGTTGGTGGTGGTCGCGTTGCTATGCGCCGACAAGCGAAAGCCTGTGTCTAGAGTCGTCACAGCCTTGATGTAAACAATTCTCTCAAATTTTGGCTTCTGGCATTACTGAGCGTCGCTATGCTCTAAATTGGATAGCTGAGTTCGAGATATGGGCATAAAAGGGTAAAGGGCGATTGCGGGGGTATATCGACTATGCGCTGATCATTTGAACCAGTATCTACGGCGAGCTCGGCCCTGGAACACGGATTGCATTCTCCAAGCTTGCTGTAGAGCACTTTGAGCGGACGGGTCGTCCTTGGCGCATAGCCATCGATATCTCCATATGGCAATTCCAGATCCAGTCGGGCAAGGGCGGATCTAATCCAGCCCTACGAACCCTCTACTATCGCCTCCTCCGCTTACTCGCACTCAACGTCCAGCCATTATTTGTCTTCGATGGCCCCAACAAACCTCCGTTCAAGCGTAATGTTCGGACGCAGCCCCACACAGCAAGTCTACCAAACTTCCTAGCCAAGCAGCTACTGAAGTTCTTTGGGTTTCCGTACCATACAGCTCCTGGGGAAGCAGAAGCAGAGTGTGCGTTATTTCAGCAGGAGGGTCTGGTGGATGCTGTGCTGAGTGAAGATGTGGACACACTGATGTTTGGATGTAGTTTGAGCATGAGGAATTGGAGTAGTGAGGGTACGAGGGGTAATAAGAGCCCGACTCACGTTAGCCTTTATGACGCAGAGAAGCTAAGAAAGGGCAAGGCGGGCCTTGACCGCGAGGGAATGGTGTTGGTCGCCTTGATGAGTGGTGGCGACTATATACCAGCTGGTATACCTGGCTGTGGGATCAAGACTGCTTGCCAGGCAGCTAAGGCAGGCTTTGGACACGACCTTTGCAAATTACCTCGAAACGACATTCTCGGTCTAAAGCAATGGCAGGAGAAATTGAATCACGAGCTCCGAACGAACGAGTCCGGTTATTTTAAAGTCAAGCACAAGTCTTTGAAAATTCCGCAGACATTTCCAGATAAAGCGATCCTAGGATACTACACAGATCCGGTGGTCTCACCTTCAGAAAAGCTCTCAAGTTTGAAACAGAGCCTGAACTGGGACCAAGACATTGATGTGCTTGGGCTGCGTGGTTTTGTTGCTGAAGCCTTTGAATGGCAGAATCTGTCTGGCGCAAAGAAGTTCATAAGAGGGCTTGCTCCAGCTTTGTTGGCGCACAAATTGAGAGTAAGAGGCGAAAATGGGTCGTCTAGCACCGACAACAGCATTGATACAGTAACCGAGCAGGAAGCTCAGCTTGTCCGGGTCATTTGTGGTCATCGAACACATTTTGTCACCGATGGTATGCCAGAACTACGAGTTGGTTACGTACCTGCATCGATCGTTGGACTAAACCTGGAGCTGGAACAGGCAGATAGCACCTTTGAAAGAGATGCTGAGCTATCTGGAGGGCATTTGTCTGACTCCGCAGATGAACCACGAAGCCGGTCAGACAGCCCGTCAAAGACACGGGCGCCTTCGCAGTGCGACCCAACACAGCCGGATAAGATCTGGCTGTTAGAAACTTTTGTCAAGATCGGCATACCTCTAACAGTCGAGACTTGGGAAGAAGAAATGCGAAATCCAAAGAAATTTGCTTCCAGAAAGGTAAGAGCCAAGCATGCGCTAGCAAAGGGAGGCATAAAGAATGGAACCCTAGACCCTTTTGTCACAACCTCTAAACCAGGTATCGATCGAACATCGGAAATAAATATGGCCATGCCTCCTGTATTCCTTGCGCCGGCTACAGATTGGGTCTATAAAGGACTTCCAAAGGCAACTACTCAGAGAGCGAAACAGACTACAGTATCCGAGGGTGCTCAAAGAAAGGCTGCCATTCCGGTAACACAGGCAGCCAAGCCTTCAACGAAGACTATGCCAATCGAGAGGAGTTCATTGAACTCGATCACAGCTGACAAGGACGTTAATCCGTGGACATTGTCACGCCGCCCCTCGGATACGTTCCAGGTGACTTTACCGAAGGGAACAAGATATTCGGCATTAGGTATATTTGCCTCTCCGCAAGACGCCCATAAGAAGAACGAGGGACTCCAAGATGCTCCTCATGGGTACAAGAGTCGACATGCTTCTCCGTGTGTCTCTCCGTCAACTTTAAGAAAGCATGCCAGACCACCATCACCGCCATCAAACCCGGACATCTCAAATCATTTGGAGAATGCTCACTCACACGACCTGAGAGAGCCGAAAGTTCCGAACCCGGCTGCTGGGATAGCATTTCCATCACCGTCAGCCACCGAGTTGAACGGTCCGTCGCCACATAAAAAGCGGTCGCCCACGACGACTGCAAAAGCAAAAGCTCCAAAGCCAGCACAGCTCCAAACCCCAACGACAATGCAAAGAACACTTCTATCCATCAACATCATCGACATACCCGATAGCGACAATCACGACGCTCTCAAACCACTATCCAGCCATAGAATCAACAGAAAGATCGACTTCACCTCACCAACAAAGGCACTTGACTCCTCCCCCGCCACGACCTCCACCTCCTCACTACCCTCACCATCATCCCTCCTCTGCCCACCCTCGAGACCGAACACGCGCATAAACCCCGTAGAAATCGCGCCCTTTCCACCACTAGTGATTGGGCCCGACATGGCCCCATCAACCCCATCCAGAAGATCTAGAGGCCACCCAAGGTCAAAACGCATGATCGCCCTTCGGGAGAGCCTAGTCGGGACCTGGAAAGAAGTTGACGAAGACGAAGCCCGCGCCCGGAAAACCGTATATCAAGAGGTCGATGTCTTGGATCTGATCGACAGCCCACGAAAGCGCTAAGCCCCCGCTTCCTCAAACAGCTTCCGACTATGGGGAATGACGTGAGCTGTAGAAGTTTGCTGATGGAACATGGTGGAAACGGTGTGGTGGGACCGTGGTCTCAGGTTTATATATGGAGGGTTATTGATCGGCGCGCTTGTCGGCTATCCTGTTTGCCGGTTTGCGGCTGGGTTTTGGTGTTAGGGAGAAAGACTTTGGTTCGCGGCTCAGCCACCATGCATGGCGGGGAGATCAGGGAGATCAGGGAGATAGACTTTAAACTGGGAGGATATCCCACGTCTTGATGGATAAAGTGAAACCGACTTCGAAGCTTGCTGCTTTGTAGCTAAATCAACCACGTGCGCCTAAGGCAACTGCTACAGTACGATTAGAGAAACGCACTCTTGCAGGGGGTGAACCAAGTTCGCTGCGTGATTTAACGTGTCCAAAAGGAAGCCAAGTGTATAAAGTAGTCCTGTTGAAGGCAGCCCATGATGCTCTCACTACGCAGTCAACTAACGAGTCAACGAACCAGTACTAATTGCGTGCTTGAACATTCACGATGAAGTGGTCCGCTCCCCTACCCCTCCAAGAAGCCATACTCAGCATCTTCATCACACTATCAGCTTTCTCGGCCTTCACGACCGCCTCTCCTCTCCATTCCTCACCACATGCCAGTCTCGATTCTCGCGCCTTAGTAAGTTGGCCTCTCCTTTTCCCTCTCTTGTCACTATTATTTTGCCATATGTAAACAACTCTCGGTCCGACCAACTAACGAGCTGTCGCGACCTAGGGCATGGTCTGTGACGGTGTCCTTCCATCGGCCCCAGAAGCCTATCCCGGTCGCTTCCAGATGTCATCTTTCGCGAGCCTGCTACATTATTGCAGATCCACTTCTCCAGGCCCGTCATGTGTGTGTACTCCCCGCGGTGGGATACACTGTGACCGTGGCTTTGGTGCCGTCAACGCCGCATGGCACAGGGCGCCAGCCACACGGTTCTGCGTCACTCTCTGCTCCTGCTCAGACCTCCCCGAGCGGGCGCCGCTGGAGATTTCTTGAAGACTTGCGACATGACAGTAGAGGTCAGTGTAACAGGTGAGGTGCGATCAGCGGATCGTTTGCGTTTGGAACGAATTTACATGGGAGCGAAAAAGCGCGGGCGCGACGATATTGCGGCGGGTAGACGTTTCATCTAGGAACTCGAGTTATAGATATAGAGCTGCTATAGATTCATGCTGGGAGGCTTCTTCCGTTTGCGTTCGTTGGTAGAGTAGATTCTAATCATCAAAGCCTTCAAAAACCTCGTTCACATCTTCCTCTAGCTTTCGCCGCTTGACATCCTCGATCATTCGCTCTAGCTCTCGATGCTTTCCCTGCTCTTCCGGTGTCATCTTTTCCCACTGTTCTCTCTCCTTCCGTGTCCTCTTCTTATCCCTCCTCTTCTCCCTTTCGTCTCGTTGGTCCAATTTCTGGCTCCATGCTCTGCTAATAGCTTTCTTTCGACGTGGCTGCTCATGCGTAGCATCAGGAATGCCGGAATCCCTAGCTTCCAGAGCCTCCTTGCGAAGCTTCTCTCTTTGCTTGTCTTTGTAAACATACGCATCGAAATCCACGTGTAGTACCAGACTGCGGTCACCTTCCCAGCGCTTGAGCTCAGGCATTTTTGGTAATCGGAGCAAGCTCCAAGCGTTACCAAGCTCGGCCCAGCTCAGATCAGTAACGCGAAAGATGCTGTTGGCATGATGCTTACTGTAAGCTTTTACCCAGCTCACAAAAGCACGCTGACCTTTGTCATGTAATGCACGATCCGCCAGAACCACTTTTCGCATCGCGGCAACGGCCGCTGTGGCATCCTCATCACTGACCAAGATTTGCGGATGGGTAAGAAGAGTGACGGGTGTCTTTCTTACTTCGAGAAACGGGATATAGTCTTCTTCGCGGCCAGGTTGCAGAAAGATGACACTGAGCCCTTTTCTGCCCGCGCGACCTGCTCGACCACAACGATGCAGAAAGACTTTAGGGTCGCTCGGTGGATCTATTTGCACGACAAGATCAACTTGTGGAATGTCCAGCCCTCGAGCTGCGACATCGGTAGTAAGGAGAATTGCCGGCGCAGTGGCGTTGGCGAACCGGAAGAAGTTTTTCTGCCGGATAGTGGGAGGATGTTTGCCATGTAAAGGGACCACCGGGAATGAGGAGTGTCCTGAATACTGTAAGATGGCGGGTAGAAGGTGCTGGAAATAATCGACGGCTGCGCAGGTAGACACGTAAAGGATCGTCTTCTGAGGGGTAGGATCAAGTGCGGAGAGGAGTTGAGCAAGCGCAGGGAGTTTATGAGTGGGTGGAGTCAGGGCATAGCTCATCTGAAGACTATCGAAGGTGTTAGCACGGCATTGGGGTTGAAACCGCACCATGCCTTACCTGGCTGGGGTTCGCCGATCACTGCCGCCAGTTCCTTTGACCTTGACCGCAACTTTGACTGGGTTCCGCAGTCCGACGCGTACTATCTGATCAACAGCTTCACTGACACTGGCACTGAAGAGTCCTGTCCGTCGCTGCTTGGGCAATCTCTGGAGAATCCTTTGTAGGTCTTCCTTGAAGCCCAAGTCTAGTAGTCTATCGGCCTCGTCAAGCACCAGTACTTCGAATGAAGATTGTGGGCAATGAACGTGTGTTGATGAAAGGAGCTCTAGCAGCCGGCCGGGCGTAGAGATGATGAAGTTGGGAGAATATTGGATGAAGTGACTCAGGTCTTGAGCAGGTGTCGTACTACCACCAAGCAACAGCTGTGGAACAACTCTGAGGGTTGACGGCGGGTATACCACTTCTGATTGCTCTTCGTCGTGATCTTCGGCGGCTGCCTCGTCTTCATCCGGCGGCTTCAACGCAGCAGCGGAAGGTGCATGAAACGCCAGTAAGGAAAGTAACACAGCATATATTTGAGTTGCCAGCTCCCTAACCAGTGTAAGTGATCTGGAATACCAGTGTTAAGGCTTTTCACATACCATGTAGGCGAGACAATTATTGCTCCAATGTGATGCCGCTTGATGGGCTCTTCCAACCGCAATAGCCTCTCAATCATCGGTATCAAGAATGCCAACGTCTTACCACTGCCAGTTACTGCCTGCATATCGTTAATCTTGGTCTATGACATGCCCCAGAATAATTGATCGTACCTCAACTACTACATCCTTGTGCGTCATGAACAATGGTATAGTGGAGGCCTGCACGGGCGTCATGCGATTGAAGCCCTTGGAGGAGATGGCATCTAGAAGCCATTCTGACAATGATGGCGTAAGCGCTTCCCAGGCTCGAGTGTGGTCCTTTGGAACCTTCGCTGAATCGGCTTGAGGCATGCCTAGTGGTTGCCAGGGTTTGGCGACTGTGTGAGATGTTTTTGGGGGAATCTTAGGGCACCAGGCTGCGCTCAAAATCGCGAATGTCTTATCACTTATCGCCACGTGACTGTACCTGGATTTCAAAGAAGTCTACGGTAAGTTAAAGTTACATGTCAAGTAAATAATTCTGAAAGGTGTTCTCTTGTGAGGCTCCAAGCATCTGACAGCACAAGTTCCAAGCGGTAATTAGATAAATCTCGTCGTATCACCGCTCGTCGATCCTTCGTCATACAGAGCTGTTTCTATTTTGGTTTGGACAACGCTGACCTTAGTACGAAGTACCTCCGGACCTTGTGCCCCCAATAATACTACAATCATCTATCAAAGACGTCCAGAGAAAAACCCTGCCTTGAAGCAGCTGGTAGAAATCCTGGTATAATATGTTGCGATCCTCTGTGTCGCACCAAACGCCCAGCTGGATCCTATAACCTGTTTGCCAGGTTCCGCTACCTCCATTGTCATAACGTCCGCCGTGAAGGAAGGCACACCTCTCTTCTCTTGTTTCTGTACAGTAGATAAGTTGCTTTGGCTTCGGCGCGACATCCTTGGCGTCATCCGATCCTCACCACTTCCACCTTACCGCCCGTCCTATGAGCCCGCCATGTCACAACAGTATCAGATCCCAGGGATCCCAAGAGTCACCTCTCCTACCCCTCCCCCTTCGGACAGCGCGGAAGGAAGCGATGGTTATTTCGCACCTATAACGCAATCGAAGCAGGCTATCCGATCTCCTCCGACAATCGATGAAGAGGGGCCAGATGACGAGGAGAGCTCGGAGTCAAGTTTGGAGCAAAGGGCTAGGACACGCAGCAGAAGTCCAAAGAAAGCAGGCAAAGTACGGCGCATGAGTGGATTGACGGCGGCGAACTCGAAAAGTGGTCCGTCCGCCTCAAGAGCGAAAAAGAAACCAGCTCCTCTAATGCCGAACGGTAATCCGACCGGCAACGGTCACCTGTCCCCTTCCAGCGCTGGGACGAGTTACTGGAGGGAGTTCAGCCGAAGTCCCAGTCCCCTTGGCCTTATTCCCATCCACCGGCATTGGCGATCATTCGTAAGTCTATCCTGATCCCAACCCCCTTCCACACCACTTCCCTCCAAACTAACCACCACCATCCCACATTCAGATCCACCGCCACGAAATCCCCCGCAAAATCCTCCACCTTTCCATCGGCTTCATAACCCTACAACTCTACACCAACGGCGTCCAAACCACGAGCATCACCCCCTTCCTCCTCTCCGCCCTCATCCCCATCGCCTGCACCGACTACCTCCGCCACCACTCCCCCGCCTTCAACCGCTTCTACATCCGCGTCCTGGGCGCCCTGATGCGCGAGTCCGAAGTCGACGGCTGGAACGGCGTCATCTGGTACCTGCTCGGCGCCTGGTCCGCCCTCCGCTTCTTCCCCAAGGACGTCGGCGTCATGGCCGTCCTCCTGCTCAGCTGGTGCGACACCGCCGCCAGCACCGTCGGTAGACTGTACGGCCGCTACACACCCCGCATCCGCAAGGGGAAAAGCCTGGCCGGCAGCGCCGCCGCCTGCGCCGTGGGCGTCGCCACTGCCGCCGCGTTTTGGGGCTGGCTGGTGCCTCGCACGGGAGCGTTTCCGGAGGATCCGGTCGGCGCGTTCATGTTTACGGGCCGCTTGCAGCTCCCGAGGCTGGTTGCAACATATCTAGGCTTGACGGCGTCTCAGGCTTCGATCAGCGGGCCTTTGGCGCTTGGCGTCGTGAGCTTGTGGACCGGCATTGTGGCGTCCGTGAGCGAGGTCGTGGATCTGTTTGGCTGGGACGATAATCTGACTATCCCCGTGCTCAGCGGGTTTGGGATCTGGGCCTTTCTTAAGGTCTTTGGCTGAACTTCTGGCGTTCTGCTGAGCGATTCGGCGGGGCGATCGTGTAGCATAGCGTATCTATTATCTAAAATCCCAGGGATCAAGTGTCGTTTGAAGTAGAACTGCGATATATGGCGATAAGCGTGGCTATTTGATCGACCCTGTGATGTTGGCTGCAAGCATGGAAAGACGTCCTAATGGGAATCACTATAGATAAACGGTCTGTACTCGTGCGCTTATCCAGGAGGCTTCATGAAATGGCTCATGTTGTCGAAGATCACAATATGATATATCCATCAGCGTTGTTCCCCGCTTCAGGTCATATGTCCTGGCAGTCTACGTACTATGCTACTGGAGTTGACAAATATATCTGAGGCCATTGAGATTACTGTTATCGACATCGTCCGAGTTTCCCAGTATGTACTGAACAGCAGCGGCTCGGAAAGTGTCGGATTATCTCTGACATCGAGCGCTGGTCATTCCTTGTTTACCACTGCATACGTCTTTTGTTTACAGTACTCATGAGATGGCCCGTATAGAATTAACAAGGGTCCGGTGTACAATTTCAATGAACAGAACTGGCGGCGGGCTTCTCAGGAGCGGGTTACTTTGGGTAAGGTAGAATGATGGAAAGATCTTGTGAACGCTTGTAATCTCCAATCATAAGGTAGGGACGATCAGTCCGCGTAGCTAAGGTATATACAAACAAACAACCACTCCATCGTAATTCTCGCGGAGCAGCCGCCCCCAGATGAGATTGGGAAGAGAGAGCTGATAATCAATGGCTCACAGCGGTGGCCTTGGCAGGCTTCTCACGCTCTCCTTCTTGGCCTTGAGGTTTACTTCGTTCTGTGATGTGATTAGGGTTGAGCCACCTACAGTGAAGTGGATGAGGTTCGAGAAGGATCGAAACATGATGAGGAAGTCGTTGTTGTTGCAGAGGGAAAGGGAAAGAGATCTTCAGACAAAGGACTTTCGGACTCTTCATACCCGTTGACCGTAGACGGAAAGTGCTCGCGTAAGTTTTCATCGCAGGGTACCTAGAAGAAGGAAGTCGTGACAGCTGCATCATCACCGCTCCTGCTTCAGCAAGACAGATGCGCGAGCAATGATATGTCCCATCACATGTCGTCATATCAGTATCTCTCTCCTTCGTACCTCCCTTTAGGTTAGGTACGTCAAGGTATCTTGAGCAGCTAAGGTATCTGGTTCGAGGAAGCGCCTTGGTCAAGTCATAGGTAAGAAGGCAGCTGTTGAGCAGCACCGATGGTGCAAGGAATGAAGGAATGGGAAAGAATCAATCAGAATCAAAATACAAGAACAAAGGAGCAGGTATTCTAATCAGTCACAGTGAGTGTAGCGTACCTACGGTAGGTACCTAGAGCATTTCCTACCACCTAGCGCTGGTTATGGTTGAATTCCGTACCTAGTAGATGATTGTGTGGTGATAAGTTACTTCCCAAACAGTAAGGTAAGGTACTCTGTGTATCTGTGTACGATGAAGACAGGTTTCACCCAACCTAACCTGTAGTATGACTTGAGTCTTTACTGAAGCAAGTAAGGTAAAGGAATGTCCTGTGTGATTCGACAGTGAATCTTCACTTGACTTGTAGAAAGTGTTGTGTACCTGTATATCGAAGGAGCTCTTCTCGTGCTTCCTCGAACTCAAGGTAATTCTTACTTGACGAGAAAGCTCGAGATCAAGATTCCGAGATCAAGAAAGCCTTAGTACGAAGGTACACCTTCTGTCAAATGTAAACGGAAGATCACCAGGTACGAAGGTACATGTATACTGTATCTGTACATCCAGTCCATGTAAATGAGGTGCAGAGTGCATGTACTGGTACTTGTGCAAGTGCATCTATCGTTCCCTCCTTATCCTGTCCGCCTTCTCGCTTAGAGAAAACAAACAGACTAAGTAAATTATTCTGCCGAGTGCACCTTTCGGGAAGGAACTGCAATACTTCACTCAGATCACCAACGGTTGCCAAGGGGTATAAATAAACACTCCCACCCTCGTTCTCCCAACTTTTTCTTTTTCTTTTTCTTTCTTCCACAAACACACGCGCGCACGAGAAAGCTCTCAACTTCAAACGTAAATCAACAACCTTTCTCAAGCAAGTAAGTAAGTCAATCATCACGTAATCCTTCACTCATTCTCATCATCATCATCATCATATCATCATCATCGTCGTCGTCGTCCTTGTAACAAATTCACTCATATCTTAAGACAGTCAACAATGCGGACGCGCTCCACAACCGCCGCCTCCGGGCTGTCCCCTGGGAGGGACCACGTCCTCCCCCCCCCGACGAGGAAGAAAAGGGTCCCTAGGGCCAAGTCAGAGAGTGGTCGTGAAGGCTCCCAGAATCCGGGCGTTGGCGAGGGTGTGGATGGTGCGGCCGCCCCGGAGCCCACCATCTTCACCCTGGTGAACGCCCTGATTCCGGGGGCTAACATGGCCACTCTCTCGATTTGGCTCTACCTTTTCTGCTTCCTCCTCCTCCTCAACGCGCTGCTCGGCCAGGCCCGTCACACCGGCACGAAGCGCGTTGCGGAGGAGGAGCTCGTCGGGAGGGCCCCGGTCCGACGTCGGGTGGAGCCAGTGTAAGCAAATTCCTTCACTCCAACGCGTCAAGAGCCAGAGCTAACTGCAACAGCAACTCCACTCCACCCGTCAAGACGTCCGGGGGGGGGGCAGTCCGTCGCCTACTCGCGGCGGTGAAGGCGCCTCGTCGTGTTTGGGGGTGGCGAAGACGGGCCAAGCCGGGCCCTGTTCTCTCGCCGGTCGTCGAAGGTACTCCCACATCTACTCCCTCGGTGAAACACACCTTACTGACCACGGATCATCCAGAGACAGACTCGGGGCGAAAGCGGCAGCTCGCCACCCCCACCCCCGACGAGGACGCGTCGCCGCCGCGAAAGCGGCAAAGATCTACTCCAAGCCCTGATCGTAAGTCAATCACAGTGCTTACCGAACAAGCTCTCCAGCTAACAAATACCGTGTACTCAGCCGCCACAATCAGGCACCCTCAGGACACCAGCCCGGAAGGATTCCGGGGCATCAATCTGGACGAGTACCTGGACCAGTGCGACAGAGAGGACGAGGAGCTGGCGGAGAGAGAGCTGGCTGAAAACCAACAAGCCGAAGACCAGGAGGAGGGGGATTCGGGCTTCAATGGATTCAATTACGACGAATACATGGACGCCTGCGAGAGAGAGGAGGCGGCGATGACGGAGGAAGAGTTGACGGAGCTGCTTCGACAGTGTGCGTCGGAACGACAGCAGGCGGAACAACAGCAGGCGCAACAACAGCAGGCACAACAACAACAACAACAGGCGCAACAACAGCAGGCGGAGCGGGCTGAGGCGGAGTCGGCTGCGGTCGTGCCAGATGCCTTGTCGAAAGCCAGAGCTTTGGCATTGAAACACAAGCCTGAGACGAGCAGCCGTCTGCGGTTTGTGGAGAGGCTGTCGACCTCGACAGTAGGAACGGACCTCAACGAGGACATGGATATTCAACCCCAGACAGAGGAGGATGAGGTGTACGCCGCGGTGGCCGCGATTTCAGAGGTGGACCTCCAGCAGTTCAACTTCTCAAGAGCTCCTGATCCGGGCGTGGCAAAGAAAAATATTTGGCGTGCGGTGAGCGCCGCGGTGGCCGCGATCCCAGAGGACGACCTCATGGAGTTCGACTTTCCGGAAGCTCCTGATCCGGGCGTGGCAGAGAAGGAGATTTGGTGTGCGGTGACAGCGGCCGTCGCTGGTACCCCAGGCATGGACGTGCTCCCATTATTTGGTTGAGCGCTCCGTGCCTCGGTGAACCTGGCGGTCGCAATCCCGGACTTTTCGGACTTGGGCGTTTGTGGTTGAGGTGGCTGGGAAAAGGGTTGGAGGGTTGGATTCACGGTGCTGGCAGCGGTCGCCGCTGGGACCACAGGTGAGGAGTTGTTCCCGTTCTTTACGGTTGAGCTCTCCTCACCTGTGTTGAACCTGGCGGCCGCTGTCGGCTGGTCTTCGGTGTTCGCGACGGGCAAAGTTTTACGTGTTTTTCGGTCGCGAGGTGGTCTTCGGTTTTCAAAACGGGCAGAGTTTTACGTGTTTTCCAATCGCGAGGCGGTCTTCGGTTTTCAAGTCGGGCAGAGTTTTACCTGTATTCAGTCGCGAGGTGGTCTTCAGTGTTCGAGACGGGCAGCTTTTACGTGTTTCACAGTCGCGAGGTTTTTACTTGTATTCTAGTCCCAAGGCATCACCATCAAGCCTTTTACTGCGTACAGATACTAGTAGGAATACGATTCGTTGTATCTTGTCCATTGTTTCTATGTTTCCAGTGATGTTCCGACAAGATGCTGGCTATACAACAGCGTTTTACAGCTCACGGCAGTAAGGTAGGTGTCCTAATTCACAGAGTTCAATTGGATGGATACCATGCACGCTCTATACGTAAGTACATTCCTGTTACTAGAATCCATGCGTGTAGTAGTCTAGTATAGCACCATATTGAAATTTCCATGTGGAAACTGGAGCCTAACTACCCTGTTGAACATTGTAGGAGAGCGGTGTTGAGCCAGGCTCGACGGGTTGGGGGCTTACCGGAGGTCTAGATGTTGGGGTGAGAGGGACGGTGCTTGGTTTGGTGATGGGTGACGGATGACGGACATGGCGATGCCGCGGTCGGCAGGTAGGGGTAGTAGCGTTTGAGTCTTCCCGCCTTGGTATGGAGCGCTGTTTCCGCTGAAGAGAGGTTTGGAGTCTCCGATCACTAGGGTCGAGGCGAGCACGCCGCACTGTTGGGGTTACTATTCGTAGCTGCGGGGACGGTGTGTGTTGTGGCGTCAACACTGGGATGTGCTGGCCGCGATGGCTGGACGAATGTTGTGCATTGGGTGTGTGAGCTCCTGGAACTGCCCCAGAACGCCTCTCCTTGCGGTTGATAGGGTCCATGTTGGGAAGTAGAGAAGAAAGAGAGAGTAGGATATGGCCTGAGAGAATGTCAAAGAGATATTCTGTTGCTAAGTGGAAGCATTACAGTATGAATACACTTGATCCTGTAGTGGATTGAGTTCTAAGACGAGTAGAGAGTACACAGAGCCAGCTATGGTAGATTGCTCATACTCAGGACCGACCATACCGTCTGTCTAGCATATGATCCTCACGATCCAGCCAGATCTTAACACCCGGCGAGCTCAATCCAGGGACAGCCAGAGAAGACATCGTAGACCAAAACTGCAACTTGCTGAAACGCACTGCGTCAACCATAACGGTACATAAACTTAACGCTCAATAGATAGTACGAAGAAGTCAATTCGAAGAGACAAGGACGAGCCCGATACTGGACTGCGGACGGTGCGAGCACCGGGACAACGCATTGTGGGGGACAGATTTGCGAGAATGCAAATAGGAATCTCCGATTCAACTGTCCAAATCATAAGTCCAGAGAGCTCTGATAAACTTGGCAAAGGAACCGTCGCTCTTATAAGGAAGTCAAGCTCACTGCTGCATATCCCTGCAAGGAACTACCCACGACCCATACCTGATAAATCACAATCGAACGGTTGACCAGAGACGCGGCGTGAGAGAGTTGGATACTTGCTTCTCATCATGCTTGCATATTATCAAAACAGATGTGTGAAATGCGTTGACCCTGCAGTATTGTACAGAAGTCTTTTGACAGGTTTTGTCAGTCGGGCTACAAACTAATCTCGCCTTTCCATGTCCCATCGGTCAACCCCAGCGTCTCGACCAGATTCTGCCAACGCTCTCCACCCCGCTCCTTCTGCCGCAGATACATCAGCAACTTTTGCCGCCTGTGCACCAGTAAACGCAGGTTCCTCTTGTTGACCTTATCCTGCCCCCCCGGCCCGTCGAGGTGATTCGCCAAGACCCTGATCTTCGTCGTCAATATCGCAATCTGCACCTCCGAAGAGCCTGTATCGGGTCCTGCTCGTGGGGTTTTCTCCGCAGGGCCCGGTAGTGATGGGTTGCGCGGAACATTCGACGGCGCTCTTGGCGCTAACACGTCGTCTGTATGATGCCGACCGAACGTATCGATACAGCGTTGTACGTTTGCTCGCGTTCGATCTTTGCTGTTGCCGTTGGATAGCCGGACTATTCGAGCGACCGCCGCTTCCGCGTTCTTATGAAACATCTGGTGCTTGCGGTTTTCATCCTCTTCCTGCTGCGGGTCTGCTGTGCTGCGATTGTCCGAGGTTAGGGGTTCGGTCAGTGCTCGAGAGTACTGCATGGATCTCGACACTTCGGAAGGCGTCAGGTAGTGGTTCAGATGAGGCGCGTGCTCGCCGTCTGCTCGAGGTGCCCCCTTCGACGACTTCGCTGTGGTCGGGGGACGTGTCGCTCGGTTTGTTGGTTGAGCAGGTTCGCCCGGTGCATTGTCTAGTGACCGGACAAATGCTGTAGTGACTCCCCGTACTGGGTCTCCTAATGCCGCCGCTCGTTGCTTCTTCAACTCCGCCTGGCGGGCTAAGTTCGCGGCCTTGCGTTGACGAACTTGTGCTAGAGCATAAGGGTCCCTATGTTTCCTTTTCTGATCCTGTGTCGTCGCAGAGGCCGCGGACGAAGCTGTAAACGGAGCCAGGAACTTCTTGGGGATTGATTTTATAGGTGAGAGAGAATCCCTGTGAACGGGTGACAGGATATATCCTATATCAAATATATTAAGCCATCACTCTGGCTCACGGTTTCTGGTTGCTACTTACCATGTAGCGGACGGGAGCATGTGCTAAAGGGTAATCGTGGAGGCATTGTTGGCACTTAAAGAAGCCGAATTGCTTGATGCCCGAATGAGTTTATTCGAGCTGTGCACTGAGAACGTCCAGGATGATCTAGTCCGATATAAGTTAGATTCTAGATCACGGCTCGAGGAGATTAAGCTAGTCTACTTATGGCTTAGCGTAAATTTTCCGTAAACGCAGTCCGACCAAAACCCTCCCGCCCCACGCAAAATTTGCAACTCCGAATTTAAAGATCACCAGCCTACGACACTGACAAAATCGGATCGCCTTCCACCGACACCATTTCTACATTGGATATCGGACCGTCAAACATGGCGCCGAGCAATCTTCCCCCCATTTTCAATGCTACTTCGCAAGACATTGAAATGCTGCTTGCAGCTCAATGTCACCTAGGTTCCAAGAACCTGCAAGTGCACATGGAGCCATACCTCTGGAAAACTCGCCCCGACGGCATCAATGTACTCAACATTGGAAAGACCTGGTACGTATTGCCATACCTCCCACAAAGTCGGATCACTACGTGTCCGCGATACTGTTGTTTCCTGTCGCTCACCATCTGGGAATTATCAAAGAGGGCTGGATCAAGCTGACACTGTCGCGAACAGGGAGAAAATAGTCCTAGCTGCCCGCATCATCGCTGCAGTCGATAATCCCGCCGACATCTGTGTCATCTCTGCTCGTCCTTACGGTCAACGTGCGGTACTCAAGTTCGCTGCTCACACTGGCGCTGTCGCGATAGCTGGTCGTTTCACACCCGGTAATTTCACCAATTACATAACTCGTTCATTCAAAGAGCCGCGTTTGATCATTGTGACCGACCCCCGGACCGATGCCCAGGCGATCAAGGAAGCGAGCTACGTCAACATCCCCGTCATTGCTCTCTGCGATACGGACTCTCCCACTGAGTTTGTCGATGTCGCTATCCCAACAAACAACAAAGGTCGTCATGCGATTGGACTCATATGGTGGATGTTGGCTCGTGAGGTGCTCCGTCTTCGTGGCACGCTTGCGACGAGAGAGACCGAGTGGGACGTCATGGTCGATCTGTACTTCTACCGCGATCCGGAGGCAGAGGAGAACAAGGATTCAGCTGGTGTCGATGAAGCGAAGGTTCCGGGTGCGGACGAGGTCGGTGCTCAGGCTGTCGACCAAGGGTTCGCTGGCAATGCGGAGTGGGAGGTTCCCGGCGGCGTTCCTAGCGGTGCTTTTGCGGCTCCTTCAAACACGGCTGGTGCTCAGGCCGGCTCGAGCTGGGAGGCTGACGGCGCCGACTGGGCTGCTAGCGCTGCACCTGCACAGACGGGCAATGAAGGGTGGAATGCGGAGTCCGCGAACAAAGAGGGCGGCGAAGTCAAGTGGTAGATGTGATGGGCTGCGGATAACATAGTGACAGGCTATGATGGGCTGAGTATTTCAGTTGAAGAACAAATGGCAGCACTCACGAGGGAAAGATTCCTAGCGGTCTACTTGGCTTCTGGGGGAAAGCCCTGTGCTATCAACGGGATGTACTTGATAGTTGCCCAACTTCAATATGACTTACAGCTAGCACAGTGAAGCTGCAGACCTTACTCATTGTGATGAACGAGTGTCCTGCGAGGAAGTGATTAAAACATCAATTAGGTGCCCATGAATGATGCGTCGAGAAAGACGATGGTATCTGTAGCTTGTACCTAGTTTTTGATGACTAATCTGTACAGTAAACAATTGTCTAACGTTACCTTAAGGTAGGTATTTAAAGGTAAGGTACTGTAAGCTACTGCTCGAGAAGTCGTGGTCGTTGCCGATTCACCAACCTTTTCCTGTAGTAAGAGATCAGACGACTCTTTCCTATCACCCGCAGCAGATCTAGAATGCTAAAAGATTCGTCAACCCCAAATGTTAGAATAAGCGCCATCAGTTGATCCGGAGGAATGTTGTGGCAATAACTCACGATGCCTGTTGTGAAATCAACCCAAGCCAAGATCTCCACCGGGTCCATAGTACCCTTGTGTTGTCGAAACTCAACTGTCTGTATGCATCGTGGGGCCTCGAGATTCATAAAATTATATGCTGTGAAGCGGCGGTTGTCCGGATTCATGTGCTCTATAAAAGCTTCCCTGTCTTCTATCTCTTCGATCTGCATCATGCGGTGAAAGGGATCTCCCTGACTGTTGGAATTGCTCGACGGAGGGTCGCAGAAGAAATTGATTATTCGGTGGTCTGGGTGGAGCGAGTGGATTTGATGCTCAAAGAGAGTAACCAGCTGGGCCAAGTTCTTCAAGCAGCGCAGGCTAAAACCCCGGTTGCCATTGCCGACATGGACATGGAGCCCTGTCGTCAAGTTCCCCACGACCTGGAAGTTTAGATTCACGATATCCACTACGTTGCAGATCTCTTCGTAAGACTTCCTATGGACGGGTAGGACTCGGGACTTGAGCTCCACGCCAAAGCATGCCAGCTTTGGATCGTCATCTTCGCTCTGGTCTGGCTTGATGCTAACGTCTCTCTCGATGCTCCATTTTTCATATGAGCCACGGGTTCCGATTTCATTGACTGCGAACCCTCCCGCGGTCAACAGATTTGCCATGGGCTGCTGGACTACTGTGTGGTGATTGAAGTGGAAGTCTTCACTTTGAGGGAGAACTTTCACCACGAACTCGAGCTCCACTCCAAAGGTTTGCTGCAGAGGACCGTCTGGTAACATCTTTGAGGAAGGTCGAAATTTCTTTCGATGATCTGCTTCAGCGAGGACTACTCGCTTTATTGAAGATCATATCATTACATATCCATCTAAATAGTGTGGAGGACAATTCCTTTGTTTACAGTCCATTTATTTCTTTGTTCGTGCACGCAATAGCATTGTGCACATCGTATCTGGAAACAATGAGCGTTGTGTTGTCTTTGTCTTCTCTCAGAGATTTGTTGAATGAGGAGTCTACCGCTCAGATACGGAGGGTGAAAATTTATGCTCACTATAAGACGGCTCTATGTCTGTGGGCGTGGTTGCGCAGCAAGCATTTTCTTGCAGGCAGATATTATGGATGGGCCAATACTCATCACCTTTGGAGTGGAGCTGGAATTCTACATCCGCTTCAAACCATCGGACTATGAGCAGGCGACAGAACAACTCATCTCCCACAAGCCGCAATGGAGGTGGATCAACTACCACGGGCTGTTGCTCCTGGCCGTCCAATTACACATGATCAACGCCTTAAAAGAACATCAGATTGCGGTCAATGACATCGACGTTGCCGAAGACAATTTTACCAAGTGGACCGTCGCAACAGACACCACCATCCAACCCACTAAGGACGACTCCACTCACGGCGATCCCGATTTTTCTTTTGAAGGCATCGAACTCAAATCACCAGCCCTTCCCTACTCATCACAATCCGTGGAGCACATCTCCATGGTCATATCTATCATAAACCAGACGTTCAACCCGAGCGTGAATACATCTACCGGATTCCACGTCCACGTGGGAAACAGAACGGCCGGATTTACACTACAAACACTGAAAAACTTCGCGTCGTTGGTCACGGTCTTCCAACGACAAATTCAATCCATACATGCCGAAGAGCGCCTTGAGAATCTTTTCTGCGCTGCCCCGTCGAAAATATTCAGGCAGCAGCCTCCGCTTGAGATTGCGAAGCATATACATTCCATATTCCACTTAGGCGACCTCCTGAATATCTTCATAGCTGACGGAAACAGATTTCAGGCCTACAACTTCGAGAACTTACGACGAAGGCTGAAAACGATAGAATTCCGTCAGCACAGAGGCACTATGGATTGCGAAGAAATCAGCAACTACATCCATCTGGTTTGTGGCCTGGTTTGCGCCTCCCATCTTGCTGGGCCAGCCGGATTTACTGACCTGATTATTAGATATGCCACTGACCCCTATGGCGAGCACTACTCCTTCCTCGATCTACTGGCAGATCTACAGCTTGATCGCCTGATTCCATACTACTCAACTCGACTACGAAGCCACCGCAGGCAATCCCACGAATGGCATCCGGGTTTGAAGTCTCCAGAGATCTCCGCCGACGACGAAGAAGATACCGAGGAATCGGAAGACGTCCAACGCCCTGCCTGGACAGGCTCTCCTGACTTCGAGATGCGGCCGATACGGCTCGTGATGAGCCCAGAAGGAGCTCCTTACGAGCCCGAAGAACACAGACCTTTGAAGAACGAAGAGGATCCTGCCATGGACCGGGAGTCGCACGATGAAGCTCAAAATTTTCAGCATTCCCTTCGATCAGCTTGGCCCTCACGGGGGTCTGATGCCACCCCCGGACGATCTTGGGATGCTGATTTCGATGAATTCGCCAATCCCGAAAGCCAGGAAGATCTTCAGGGATCTGAAGACTCCTCGCAGGAATCGGAAGCAGCCCCTAAACCACTGACAATTGCCAATCCCGACATTGACCCCCATAGCGAAAGCGAGGAAGACCTAGAGGAGCCCGCGGAATGGAGGGACTTCGACTGGGACTGGCGCGAACATGCCCTGCAAGGACAACATCCTGATCTGGCGGGGCTTGAAAGATTTCGAAGACTACTCACAGGAACCGGAAGCAGCCCCTAGACCATTGGGAATTGCCAATCCCGACGCTGACTTCCATAGCGAAAGCGAGGAGGCCCTAGAGCCAGTAGAGGAGCCCGCGGAATGGAGGGACCTCGACTGGGACTGACACGAAGAAGCCCTGCATGAACAACATCCTGATACGGCGATTCGGCAGGGCTCTACTGATTACAATGTGTAAGCTGATTAAGCACATGCTAAAACCCCAACCGCCTACTACTCGAAAGAGCCTATGGATTTGCATCCTTACATGGACCGGTCACAGGGAGAGTGCACAACGGAAGCAGGGACCAGGTCGGACTGGAGTTTCGAATCCTGAGAAGGATGCGGATTCGCCCAGACCAATTTGGGCACAGCTGCGGAAAGCGATCATCCTGAGCTTATAGGTGGAACTGGTGTAATTGCCTCAAGTCCCGGTGAGTAGCTATGGTATGCACAGTGCTGCTAACAACCTGTGTGTAGTTGTCCATCTTCCTAGTTTAACCGGTAATGTCGTGGCCGGGAAATCCCCCTCCGGTTTAGGCTGCCGCCGTTTCCAGTATAACCCCATGCTTACCTAACCCGCCGCTTTTGACCTCGGTTCTCAAATGCGATCAGCAAACAACTCATCTTAGTCTCGGAAGCTCAAAGGGTATCTCAACATACAATTGTGAGCTTCGTTAAGAGATATATCATATCAAATATCATGATGATCGCCTGAGCATCCCGCTATCTTGGTCATGGTTGAGTTTCCTGCCACGACTTACTGTCGTTTTACCCTGTTCCGAATTAAGACTGCTGCATAAGTTATGAGGCGCCCACCCTGGGCTAATTTAAATTTAGCTCAGTTATGATTGGAAGGTTTTTGAGTGCTATTTAGTAAGGAACAAGCAGGATGCGAGAAGCAGGGTAATGCAGGTATGAGTTGTTCTGCAAGGCAGCCGGAACACATCATCTGTGCAGTGAGCAGCACTTTAGTGTCAATTCCTGAACTGTGGTATGAGTCAGTACCTAGACAACTTGCTGCAAATAACTACCTTCTTTTCAACCCACGATGTCCATAGACCATGGAGTAGCTTATCTAACAAGCTTGCGTGGGGTGCCTGGTGATCGCCCGGGCCGTGAACGGAACCGGGCCGACCCGGGACTAATCTATCTAACACGCTAGTTGATGACTCAAGGAAAGAACACACAGTAACGAATCTACCAATACAGACCACCCTCTTCAGCTATCACTGTTTTATCCCATCCATTACAAGAGCCTCTGCCCAATCTGCAGCCCCTGCCCCCGAGCCGCCGACTTCAAAAACTCCCCAACCAGAGGATTCATTCCCTTCTCCACCGCCTGATCCACCCACTCCTGCATACTCAACACCTCCCACTCCCCCTTCCCATCCCTCTTCAGCATCTCCCCGATCTCGCCCGCTGGAATCACCTTCCCCCCGGAATGATGCACAAACTCTATCCCTTCCGCCCCCTTCTCGATCACCGACCCGGCCACCCCCTTGACAACCTCCTCCACCGAAATCAAGTCCACAAACCCGCTCCACCCCCTCGACTCCGGCACCGCCTTTAGTAGGTTCGCATACCGGAGCACGTTCGCGACAACATCCCCCTCGCCTGCCCCATCACCCGTGATGCTGGACGGGCGATGAATCACCACCGGCAGCCCCACCTCCCTTCCCACCCTCTCCAACAAGACTTCGCTCACCCACTTGCTAGCCGCATACCCATCCTTGAACCCCTCAGACGGTGGAAACCCCGCCAGCGATTCTGGCGCGAGAGAATTACCACCCACAAGCTTCCCGACCGTGCCGGTTGAAACAAAATGCACCGGCACCTTCCTCGGCAGCGCCATCTCAACTAGCGCCTTGGTAGCGCCGACGTTGGCGGCGCGCAGGGACTCATACGTCTTCAAAAAGGAGACGTCGGCGCCGTTGTGAATGATTGCGTCCGCCGAGGCGGAGAGAGCGGCGAATGCGGCGGGGGAGAGGCCGAGATAGGGGAGCGAAAGGTCGCCTGTGTGGAGGACGACCTTTTCGGAGTGAGTGAAGGAGGCGAGTTTGGACGGGTCGCGGACAGCGAGGCAGTGGATCTTGGTGATGTTGGAGTTGCTGGTAAGGGACCGGAGGAGGTGCTGCCCTAGGAAGCCGGTAGCACCGGTGAGGAGGACGGTCTGCGGAGGGTGGTGAAGGGGTTTGGTCGATGGTGGGGAGGGTTGGGTGGTGAGCAGGGAGGAGGGGATGGCGACTTCGGAGGCCCAGTCAATCGAGGAAGGTTTCTCCGAGCCGGAGGCGGAATGGATGGCCGAGGCCATCCCGGAGAGGGTGCTATGCTCAAAGAGGCGCAGCAGCGGGAGGGTGACATCGAATTCGCGGCGCACGGAGTTGCGCAGCTCGATGAGCAGCATCGAGTTGCCGCCGACTTGGAAGAAGTCGGAGGCTGGAGTGAGGGTGTGCAAGCCTCGAGTCTGGGCGGGCAGGACAAATTCCCAGATCTGGGCGAGCTTGCGCTCCGTTGAGGTCAGGGAGGGCTTGCCCTCCCGTGGAGAGCCAGAGGGGAGGTGGAGGGTTTGCAGGGTCTTGCGGTCGGTCTTACCCGAGGTGGTCAGGGGGATGCGATCGATGGCGAAGATGGCGGCCGGGCGCATGTACTGTGGGAGGGGCAGGGATGCAGCGAGGGTCTGAAGGAACTGTTGGGTGTTTGTTGGGGCGATTGATGATAGGACGGCGTGGGCGACGAGGATGGTTGGGTTGCCGCGAGGGGTGACGACGACTTCGCTGACTTGTCCGTTGGCGGCAGTGAGGATGGACTGCTCGATGTCTTGGAGTTCGACGCGAAGGCCGCGGAGTTTTACCTGCGTGTCGCCGTCAATGCGGCCGAGGATCTCGAGGGTGCCGTCGGCGCGGAGCATGCCCTTGTCTCCGGTGCGGTACGTCTTGTCAGCGAAGGAAGTCCTGAGGAACTTGCGCTCAGTCTCCTCGGGGTTGTTCAGGTACCCAATGGCAACACCTGCACCGGCAATGTAGATCTCGCCAGGGAACCCAATCGGTCGAGGGTTCAAGTCTTCATCGACGATGTAGATGGCATAGTTGGGAAGGGCTCTCCCAGCCGTAATGTGCTGGCTCTCGAGAATGACCTCGAGTTCGTTGGAAGACAGGGAACACTCGGTCGGGCCATAAGCGTTAAAGATACGGAACGAGTGCTCAAAGCGGTTCGTGAGTTGTCGGAACGCCTGCACCAGCTCGGCAGAGAACTGCTCGCCACCGGCAGTGGCAAACCTCCACGACTTGGACTGGAAGAGACTGTCTGCACCGTGACGAAGCCACGCGAGGTACTCGGACGGGGTGGCGCTGGTGTAAGTGATCTCGTGATCGAGGAGGATTTGAGCAACGGCGGTAAAGTCCTTGCGAAGCGACTCAGGAACGATGACGAGGGTCCCGCCGTTAGCGAGGGCGATGAAGATTTGATTCAACGACATGTCAAACCCGACTGAACTCTGCTGGAGGACGGTCTCGGAGCCAAAACCGTGAGTGACGGTCAAGGCCTCGACGTGGTTGCGGAAGTTGCTGTGGGAAAGGACAACGCCCTTGGGCACCCCCGAGGTGCCGCTGGTGAAGAGGATGGCAGCCGGGTCGCTGGCTGTGACGTTGACCGCATGAGTGTGTCCTCCGTTAGGCAGATTGGAAACATCCAGGACAGCGACGGAGGACGGAAGAGCTAGGTCGCCAGTTTTTGTGACGGTCGTCGTGTTGACCAGGACTGCTGCAGGCTTGCAGTCGGCGACAATGACTTGCAGTCTTTCGGCAGGAATGTTGACGTCCAGTGGCGCGTAGATGGCGCCGATTCGGAGAATGGCTAGGAGTGAGAAGACGAGGCGCGCCGACGCCTCTTGAAAGACAGCAACAACAGAGCCCTTGGTGACACCCGCATCAAGGAGTGCCGATGAGATGCGGTTGACCTCTGCACTGAGTTGCTGGTAGGTCCACGACCGGCCGGTGATCTCCTTGAGAGAAACCGCCTTGGGGAGTTCAGCGATGATGTTGTCGATGCGGCCTGGCAATGTTCCTGGCCAGCTAGAAGGCAAAACGGGGCCTAAGAGAGGTCAGTACGAAACATTACGAGAGGACGAAAAAAACTTACCTTGACCAAGCTGGACCACATGGTTAATATCCTCCATCGAAAAGAGCGAGATATCCTTCAACGGCTGTCCCGACATCCGACAAACATCCCCCAGCAGCCTAAAGTACATGTCCAGGACCTTGTTCGTCTCCCCCTCCCCATATAGACCCTTCTGCAGCATGAGAATCACCCTGGTATCATGTCCCGGATTCTCAATAATATCTAACGATATATCATACCCGGACCTTGGCAGCGAGATCTCCTGCGTCTTGCCCGTCGCCCCATCGAATCTCCGCGTCTCGCTCACCCCCTGGCGGTAGTTGATAAACGCCTGGAACAGCGGACTGAACGACGTCGACCGCTCGCAATCTATGTTTTCCAGAAGAACATCGAACGGTAGCCGCGAGTGCGACATGGCGAGGTAAGCCTTGCGGCGCGTCTCCTTGAGGACAGCCTCGAAGGTCTGGGTGCCGTCGAGGTGGAAGCGAAGCGGCAGCAGGTTTAGGTACATGCCTATGATCTCGAGAAGGAGGCCGTGAAAGGTTTGGAGTCCTTGGGTCATGGAGTCCACGGCAAAAGATAGACGGTTGTCTTTGTGCGGGGGTTCCATCAGACCAGGCTCGATATTCCCATAGTCGCCTACGATTTGGCCCGCGATGATGGACTGTTGATGGAGATCAAGATTGAGAGACGTCATTCTCTCGATAAGTCCCTGCAGGGCCGTGGATGGGGTGTTGGCCCCGGACACGCCTTGGCTGTTTCGTTTCTCGCCCCCCGTGGTCAAGGTTGGGGGGTCGATCGAAATGAAGGGCGAAGGCTCTGCGGAGTAGCTTGTTGCGTTAGTGCTGGGAGCTTGAGGGAATGCTTGATCGAAGCCACCGGCGTCGAACCAGTCGTCAGATGCGGATGCAGAAGTACTGTGCACGTGGTCATCGCCAAGGGCGGCGTTGTGCAGATCAAGGTCAAAGAGATCTGGGCCTTGGGCCAGATCCCGCGTCTCATCAGGATCGTATCTAAACCACATGTTGTCGTTGGTTTCTGACGCCCACTCAACGGTGGCCGAGAGTGCTGACTGTGATATCGATCGAGACTCCCGCGGGCTGGTTGTTTTCTCTGGTCGCTCGCGTCGTTCCTTGCCAGTGTCACCGTGTTTAGGGCGGCCCATTCGAACATTGGGGTCTACGATGCATATTGCCCCTGTCTTTTGACATCTTTCGCATCCCTGTGGTGTTCGTATACATCGCAGTTTCTGGCCTCTGCATCTTTCACAGGTTGCTGTGTGTTGCCGTTTTGTCTTGGCGACACGATTAAGATCCGATGCATCTGTGGAGGCCATGTCCGTCCGAGACTCCAGTTCTCCATCGACCAAAGAGGTGAAGAAGAGGTAAAAGTGGAAATGAATTTGAACTAATCAGGTATTTCCGGAATTGTGATTATTGCAGGTACAATAATCACAGACTCACAGACCTAAGTCCCCAGTTTTGAAACAGACCCGGGTCGCAGGAATATCCTGGCCTTTAAGCCCGGGTAGTGCTTCTCACGGAATTCTTTTCACCCCCATTATTGTTTGATCTGAGAGGGATTGGAGGCGTGCTCATCTTAGTACTCTGCTTTGCCAGATTATTGCATGTATTAGCTTACATCTTGTTCCCGTATATGTACTGGCCAACTCCGAGTCAAGAACCCGGCCACTGGGGGCCAAAGGCTACTGTAGGAAGGAACAGTAGTATTCTTGGGGAGCTGACATGAACAGCAAGTCTGACTAACTTAAGGTACGAGGCTCTGGCTACAAGGCTCTGGTCACCACTACCTAACGTTATAGTAAGTTTTTATCCGAGCGATCCCCCGAACACAAATACCCCGCTGCAAGTCATCCCTATGGCCCCACATCTTCATATTGCCCTCTCAGCTTTCGGTCAGCTTACGTGCTCTCGCGTTGTCCACCAAGCACAACACTGGTGTCTCTGCCTCAGAGCGACCATCAGATTCTGGATGCTGAATCTCCGCCGGGATAGGATTACATCGTGAGAGAGGAGAATGGTGGAGACCTTGCGCCACTTTACGGTGAGGTCCAATGACAGGACCATGAACGCGCCTATGCTGATTGCTGGTCAGGAAAATGGAGAGTGAGCCACTAGCTAGGATCGACGAGCACTGAGCAGTGCTAACAAGGTATGGATCAGTTTATTGTTGGACCCCTGGCACAAGAGCATCGCTTGGATGTGAGCAAAACGGACAAACCATTATGTTGGATGTGGAAGATTTCTTGGAGGTGCTCCGTTGTCACTGGGTGACTGATACCAACTCCTTCCCGCACGAACGCCAGCAAGTGATTACCCGAACACACTATAAGGAAGAGGCTAAGTCATATTGTATGCACCGTTGCTTCCCCCTTGCAGACGTTTAGGCTGCAGGGTTGCAGGGATCCCAATCCTGCGGTCTACCTATCCCCCAAAGGTGCTGGCTTTACAGTACCATGGTACAGCGCCTTCGGGACTACCTAGGTAGCCATATCGTAACGATATATTTCAACAAAGCCGGGACAGCAAACACCCGAGTTCCGGGTGACGGTATATGTATCTTAACTTCTTCCACCTAGTACTCAATCAATCTATCTCACCTCTTCACATTTTGCATCTCCTAGTCTACTCAAGTGCCATAGCCTGTAGATTAACAGTATCTCATTCTCCCCTTTTCCCTTTTCATTTTTTGTCGTTTTCTTTGTCAACTGTGAGGCTCCAGAAGATGGCTGTAGACGCCGGGACCGCAGCGACAACATTACCCAGTCACCAACATGACAAAGGAGCCAGACGCAGGCAAGAGCCATCAGAGTGATATCGCCGCAGATACCACCACAGCTGATGAGCAAAACCAGGCATCCGATGACTCTGAGGCCAAGCCAACAACAACAAAGAAGTCCTTTGGCTTCTACGCCATCATCATGGCCCTTGCCCTGACCAGTCTCCTGACCTCGCTGGAGGCGACCATCACATCCACGGCGCTGCCTACCATCACGGCCGATCTTGGAGGTGCCAGTCTCTACGTCTGGGTTGTCAATGGCTACTATCTGACCCAGTAGGCACAACACCTCCCCGTGCGCATCTGATATTCACTAAAAATGGCCTAGAACGGCCTTCCAGCCCTTCATTGGACAGATGGCCAACATCTACGGCCGCCGATGGCCCATGATCACGAGCGCAGCCATGTTCACCATCGGCAGCGGCGTCGCGGGAGGGTCAAAGAACATCGAAACGCTCATCGCGGGCCGCCTCCTCCAAGGGATCGGTAGTGGCGGGATCCTCGTCCTCACCGAGATCATCATCTGCGACCTTCTCCCTCTGCGCGAGCGAGGCAAATACCTGGGCATGATTGTCAGCCTCGTGGGAGTCGGCGCCGCCTTGGGACCACTCTTCGGGGGGCTCATCGTGCAATACTCTTCATGGCCGTGGGTCTTTTACCTCAACGTCCCCATCGGCGGAGCGGCGTGCATCATGCTCTTCGCCTTCCTCCGCGTCAAGTCCGACAAGACACCCGACTACATGCAGCGCCTGCGTCGCTTCGACTGGATCGGCAACGCGCTCTTTGTCCTGTCCATGGTCTCGATCCTCATCGCCCTGTCGTGGGCCGGGACGCAATACGCGTGGTCATCTTACCACGTCGTCGTCCCCCTGGTGCTGGGGTTCGTGGGCTCCGCGGTCTTTGTGTTCTACGAGGCCTCGAGCTTCTGTGTCAACCCGACCATGCCGCTGCACATATTTGCCAACCGTACGTCGGGAACCGCGTTCGCTGTCACCTTTCTGCACACGCTCTCCAGCGTGTCGGTCATGTACTTCTTACCTGTGTATTTCCAGGCGGTGCTCAACGCGACACCTTCCCGCTCCGGTGTCCAGCTTCTCCCGACCATTTTGTTCATGATCCCCGGTGCTATCGCCGGCGGAACCTTGCTCTCCAAATTCGGCCGCTACCGTCCCCTCCAGCACGGGGGCCTCGCGCTGATGATCATCGGGTTCGGTCTCCTGACCCTCCTCGACGCCGACTCCAACACAGGACAGTGGGTGGGCTACCAACTTCTCAGTGCGTTGGGCACGGGTCTTGCGCTGCCGGTTCTTCTCCCCGCGGTCCAGGCCCCACTTACCGAAGAGGATACGGCGCTGTGCACTGCGACGTGGTCCTTCATGCGCACTTATGGCTTTATCTGGGGCGCAACCATTGCCACGGCCGTTTTCAACAATCGGTTCGACGTTCTGGCGCCACGCATTACCGACACCGCCATCCGTAGCCAGCTCACTAATGGGCGGGCGTACGAGTATGCCACTAAGATCTTTATCAACTCCATCGCGGATCCCGTCACGGTCACGGAGGTCCGGTCCGTTTACGTGGATGCGCTTAATGCGGTTTGGTATGTGAGTTTGGCTTTCGCGGGCCTGGGATTCCTGCTGGTGTTCTTGGAGAAGGAAGTTCCCCTAAGAAAAGAGCTCGACACTAAGTTCTCCATGGAGGAAAAGGAAAAGCAGTCCAAGACAGAGGCATGATTAGACACGGGGTAGATGGAAGCACTTGACGTAGGATGACCGGCCAGATACATCAGGGAACATATTTGCAACATTTGTATCTATATTAATATTTTATTGGGTTAGGGTACATGCTACAAGGTCTGCGGTCCGGTAAACGTGACCACATCACCCTTAGTTGGTTGTTAGCCAATACAATCTATCTACTCCCTCATATTCAGCTACGGCCTCCTAATCCCCCTTTTTTGTATTAAACATAGCAGTACAGCAGACAATAACTAAGAGCAATTTGGAAAATAGCATACAGTGCTGGAAAAAACTCTGGTCTGTCCAGAACACCCAAAAAAAAGTGTACAATAATAAATAGTAAGAGTCAAAAAAATATCTAAGCATATGGTAGTAGTCATGCAAGTATGTAAGAACACACAATGCAAACTCTGCAAGCTATGAGAATCTCACTAAATTATACAAATGCAGTTTAGTGAGTCTTTTATTTAGCTGCTGACTAAGCAGCTGTTAACTCCCTGAGGTACTCAAGTTTAGACACTATATTTAACATGCAACACCTTTTTTTTGAAAGCTCAAAATCACATAAAACCTGTAATTGTAACGGCGCGTACGCATGGCTAAGGCGCGCACGCATAGTAAAGGCAGGCTAGGTTCAGGCAGGTCGTTTCATTGACAAGAGGTCGCTCGATCTTCTACAAAGATGTGAGCGCGGGCTATTTATCTAGATGCAGAGACTTTCAGCCCTACGCCTTAGCGCTGGCTTGGCGCTGGCGTAGGTATCAATCCAAGCCGTGACAATAGGTCCTCCTTCTCTAGATGTAGTCCCTACATCTAGCGTCCTGTTTCCTTACTTTTCCCCTGCTGTAGGCGTAGGCGTAGTCGTAGTGGGGGTGTCGTCTCAAGGAAGCAACAATGGCGGTAGTTACGGGCAAACAGCAGCTGAACAGGCGTACTGCGGCGAGGTCTCAGAGGAAGGCGTGGCAGCATGTTAAGTGGAGCTGTCGACCACGAGAAAGCGTTTCGAGAAGGTGGTGCTGAACCACAGCGAGAAGAAGGCGTGGCGAAGGCGAAAGCGAAGGTAGTGGTTGCAGGCGAAGCAGGGAAGCAGCAAAGGAAGGTCGATTTTTCTTTTTGGCGCAAGCAGGCGGCGCAAGATGAAGTCCGTTTGAAAGGCGTGAAATGGCGAAGTAGACTGATCTTCAACTCCCGTATTGGCAACGGCGTAGGTATCTAGTCTTTGCTCCCCATTCGCTGGCGTCGAGTCGTCAACTAGTAGAGCTCTCGTTGTTCGCTCTACTCTTTCCTTATCTAGCCATCTCTTGCAGTCGGCATGCCCTAGATACCCTAGGACCCTAGATACCCTGGGACCCTAGATCTCCCCTCCGTAGATGTCGTCCCGACATCTCGCGAAAAAAAACCTGGGGGTCTGGGGCTGAGATGGCTGTCGGTAGCTAATTCGAGTTGTGCTTTCGGCGCGTTGATGTGCTTTTCGTACTCAATACAAGTCGATTGCGTCGAAAGCAATGTAATTGAGGGAGCGACCTAGTGTAACGGCGCGTACGCATGGCTAAGGCGCGCACGCATAGTAAAGGCAGGCTAGGTTCAGGCAGGTTGTTTCATTGACAAGAGGTCGCTCAATCTTCTACAAAGATGTGAGCGCAGACTATTTATCTAGATGCAGAGACTTTCAGCCCTACGCCTTAGCGCTGGCTTGGCGCTGGCGTAGGTATCAATCCAAGCCGTGACAGTAATTACTTCACAACCACAGTGTATACCGACATTCTGAGTATACAGAATGATGAATTATATCTAAATTTATTAAATCTATAATTTTTAGATGTATGATCAATTAATTGCATGTGTAGTTGTCAAAACTGTGTGTTTTTGTGATGAAACAGTAGGGTGACCGTCGGGTCGGGTTAGGGCCAAAATTTCTGACCCTAGCCCGACCCACACTAGGGCCGGGTTAGGGTCTGGTCGGGTTTGGTTACCCACACTAATTCACCCTAAGTTAAATTGAGTTAGAGACTTCCTAAACAGACTAGTATGCACTAATTATATCACTTATTACTATTGCTCACATGACTTTATGCTTATATATATGCATAATTCATGCATATATGCATGCTTTATGCATATATATATGACTTATGCATATATGCATGACCCACAGAAACCTGTGGGTCAGGCTAGGGTCAAGACCTTGACCCTAACCCGACCCGGCGGCCAAGATTTCTGGCCCGACCCGAACCGAGTGCGGGTCGGGTCAAGGGAACCGCCGGGTCAACCTGACCCGACGGTCACCCTATGAAACAGTGACAAAATGTGAGAATTTTGTTGATTTTGCTGTATTTTGTATGTAAAACTCATTGAGTACTGCAATATCAACATCATTTGCATAACAATATGTTCAAAAATTACAGATTCAATAAATTTCTATATAAAATATCATTCTACATACTCAGAATGTCTGTATACACTGTGGTTGTGAAGTAATTACAGGTTTTATGTGATTTTGAGCTCTCAAAAAAAAGTGCTGCACACTTTTTTTTTTGTGTTCTGGATGGACCAGAGTTTTTTCTGGCACTGTAATCAATAAGCAAACTGACCGCTCTCAATAGTTAACTAACTAACTACCGTCCCTCCATAGATACCTTACCACTTAGGCATTCAATAGGCATCACATTCCTAAATAGGAAGTCTATTATGGCGTTGCAAAGACCATTGTGCGAGTTTCGCCTTGATACGTCTTTTCGTTCGTGATTCACTTTCAAGACTCATTTGTATGTAACAGACAAACAACCCCGTCTTTCTGTCCCCACCAGAATCGCGAGTCAAGAGATTCGAGGGAAGCAAAGGATGGTGCGGGCGTTCAAAAGTCCCGAATGACGAATTCCCGAACAAAAAGTCCCGAGCACACACCCCTACCAGTTTCGGGCCCAATCTTGCATAATCATTGAACAGAGGATTGGGGCTAATGGTACTCTGCGATTGCGTCTGCGAGTTATCCCGACTCGGGGCTGAGCTAAGGGTACCTCAGCCTCGACGGATTCCACCGTAGCTCGATAGAGTAGACTGGGTAGCGCTTGAACTTGACACCCAAAGTCATGTCTCTTCTGACATTCTCGGTGAATAGAACAAAGTGCTATACCAACATCTTCCCTCTCCCCTGACCCTCATCAACACCTCGCTAAGCACCAAATCATCAAAGCCCTGCATCCTTTACTAGACCACAATGACTATGTTCCCCTTCTCCCCCTCTTTCATGTTCGACTTCGAACTGACCCGTATCCTCGGGGCCGCCTCGAGCGGCGGCTGCGAGGTCGGCGAGTTCAAGTCAGCCGTCGGTAAGATCAAGAAGCACGATCCCGAGTCGTGGCACGCGGCCTGGAAGGAGCAAGGCGAGCGGGCCGAGCGCATCGGCGACGAGGCGGCGGCCGCGGGGTTCCGTGTGCCGGCGCGCAACGCCTACCTTCGTGCGTCCAACTACTTCCGCACGGCCGCGTACATGTTTCCTAATGACGAGCCGCGCGTGGTCCCCTTTTCGGAGCGGTCCATCCGGAACTTTGAGCGCGCGGCTGGGCTGATGGATGGGGAGGTGATGTTCGTCGAGATCCCGTATGAGGATGGAGTCACGCTCACGGGGTGGCTGTGTACGCCGCCCACGGAGGCCAGGGTCGCGGGCAAGACGCCGGTGATGCTGTATGCCAGCGGGGCGGATGCGACCAAGGAGGAGCTCTACTTCTTGTATGGACATACTGGCCCGCAGCTTGGCTACGCCGTGCTCTGCCTAGAAGGCCCGGGCCAGGGCATGCTTCTGAAGAAGTCCAAGATTCCCCTCCGGCCGGATTTTGAGGTGGTCGCGGGCTATGTATTGGACTATTTCGCCAACCTTGCGGAGTCTAGGCCTGATTTGGAGCTGGACCTGGACAGAATCGCCGTGGCAGGTGCGGCGACCGGTGGATACTTCGCTCTTCGTGCGGCGACGGATGCGCGGATCAAGGCGTGTGTGGCGGTCGATCCGTTCTTCAGCTTGTGGGACCTGTCCTTGACGCGTGCACCCCAATCGTTCATGAAGCTCTGGGACAACGGCTGGGTTATGGACAATGTTCTAGACACGTTTACGGATGTGCACTGCCGCGGCAACTTCCAGGCGGGGTGGGAGATGAGCCTGGGGAAAGGTAGCATGGGGGTCGAAAAGTCTAGTGCCATGCTCCGACGATTCAAGGATTTTTCGCTGGAGAACAAGAAGGACGGCAAGATCCTGGACAGGATCACATGTCCTGTCTTCCTCACAGGTCCGGGAGCAGGCAGCGAGATGTATGCGTCGGCGGATGACAGCACGTTCAAGATTAAGGAGATGCTCACAAAGGTGCCGGCAAGCAAGAAGGAGGTCTGGGTGCCGACGGATGTCGCCGATGGAGGGTTGACGGCTAAGATTGGGGCTTGGGCGTTGTTGGCGCAAAAGACGTTTTTGTTTCTGGACAAGCATTTTGAGGTCAAGCGGGCGGCCCTATAAGATAGGGGATATAAATATCTAGGTATCTTTCTTTTGCCTCTCAAGAAACGTTTCTTCCGAGCTAGGACCTTTTTTCGCCAGTTCCTGCAAAAGTGCTTTGCAGGACTGGACGTCCATCCGAAGCATGAACTTTTATAGAGCGATCAAACCACCAGAGCTGCATCCGACCGTCAAATCGATCATATGGATCTGATAGTGGAAGCTCAGGTCCAAGATTATCCTGCAAGATCTCGAGGTTTTCAAGCGGAATGATCCCTCGTGACCCACCACCGTCAATACTGAGAACACAAGACGCAGGCGTCAGTGGCTTCAGTTGAACTGTCAAGGCTTTTGAAACCCCACAGAGAGGACATATGGGAAGGTAATACTCTTCCTCCCTGGATAATGATGACTCTCCCAAGATGTAGATGCAAATGTCACATACTAAGTGAACGTCCTTGTCAGCACAAAATCAGCATTAGAGATTTCCCAAATCTGACGGGAGATTTTCCAGAAACCCTCGTTGTGGTGTGGTGTAATGTCGTGCCCGGGAAATCCCCTTCCAGTTGCGGCTGCACTGAAGATGAAAACATTGGGTCGAGGTGATAATCTTCCCTACGGAAGGCATGAATTTAACATTGTTGCTGGCTCAGCCTCCTGCTGCCTAAACTTAGCTGAGCATGAAAGACGACATGAAATGAGAAACTCGCAAGGCTCGAAATGGCGCAAGTCACGTGGGGGGATATGGCACGCTTACCTTAGTCATGTATTTTACGTGCCACTAAGTCCCTCCTCAACCCCCTTCAGACTCGTTGAAACTTACTCTTGTGGCCAAATGAAGAGGGTATTAATTGATCTTGAGTCGTCTATGTTTGTTCTAGATACATTTGTCAATGTGGAGATTCTATCTATCATACCACCCTTACTAATTCTTAGTGCAATAGAGTACCCAGCGATGCACCGTAATGCTATCTACGCACAGTCTATCAACACCTCAATTCTTCAACCAGCTGCGCCAGCTGGCAAGAAAAGCTAAATAAATCCCAGAGTCAGCGATATGGATAGGGATTGAAGGGGGCAGTGAGAGGAAGAAGATAGATCGAAAATCACTGACCTTTTCTCTCGACATGAAGACGGCTAAGACAATGCTTAATGCGGCACCAGTCATACTCAATATATAATTCCGGCTGATCGCATGAGTGACGGCCTCCAACACAGCAGTCTTCACGTTTGGGTCGAGCGATTGAAAGAAGGTCGAGCCAACACCACTTACAGCGCTTTGCACGACACTTCGAGGCGCGTGTGGCACGATGGCTAATATGCCGTTGGTGGCCTGGTTCAAGAAAACGGAATTTGCAATAGCAAGAGCGATGGTCGCGCCACCAATCTGTGCGAGAGAGATGAAGCCGATGGCCGAGGGAATTTCGTGCGGTTGAACCTTCACTTGGGCGATTGCGAAGCCCGCCTGGGCGTACATGCCACCTCCGATACCGAGCAAGACTGTATAGCCGTAAATTTTTGAGGTGGACGTGTCCAACTTGACGGTGTACATAAGTGCACTGCCGATGAGGGCGAGACAGCTACCTGCAAGGTACCAAGGCATGTAGTATCCGTATTTGGACATGAGGGCGCCGTTGAGGATAACGGCAAAAACCAGGAGGCAGACAAGAGGAAGGAGACGCACGCCTGCCTCAATTGCCGAGTCGTTCCTCGCGAATTGAAAGAAGAGCGGGATAAAATAGATCGGTACGAAGAAGACGGTTACCGCGGCGGACATTTGCATAAAGAGGATGATGAGTATTTTGTGCTTGAGGAACTGGCAAGGGAAGATTCTGCTTTCTTCCGTAGTCAGAACACAGAACGATTGTTGTAGGCCGAAGACGATGAACAGAACGCCGGAGACGACGAAGCAGGAGATTGTTTGGCCGGAATTCCAGGCATAGATTATGCCGCCGAAGCTTATTGCCATCACGCCAGCAACACAGGCACCGACCATGAGAAGCGTTCCGAGGTAGTCTAGCCCAGAGAGGCGCTTTTTGTATGGGACACCAGGCCGCGGGTCGAACGATGGAAGCATAAAAATGTATACTGGGGCACAGAGTGCTCCGATGAAGACTTCGAAGGACTTAGCAGATGCACGAAGATGACGCAAGACATAAGAGCGACTCACGATTGATGTAAAAAGCAAAGCGCCATCCGGCACTGCTGTCAGCAAAAGCACCTCCGATGATCTGAAAAGCACGCGGGATTAGTGCAACTTCTTCGAAAAGGGACATAGGGGGATATCATCTGTACTCACCGGTCCTAGCACTGTTCCGAGCCCCCATGTCAGGCCTGTCATGCCAATATACACCGGCCTTTCATGTTCTGTGGTATTGACAGACAACAGAGTCATCACTCCAATATACCTATGGGATGTTAGCCCGGCTCCGTGTACATTGCACGAGGCTCGGTTTCCGAGCTAGTCTTGTCAGAGCCATCGAGAGACTTACAATCCGGCCCCTCCCAAACCAGCAAGCACACGACCACCGATAAAAGCGTTCATTGTAGGCGCCGCACCACAGAGAGCTGAGCCAACCTCGAACAAGAAGACACAAAACAGATAAAGCCATTTAGTGTTAAACTGACCATATATCTTGCCCCTACAGATCCATTTTGTCAGTGAGAAGTCGAAACCAGAGTTATATCCATCAACGTACCATATCAAGTTAGTTGAGACAGCTGCTACAAGAAAAGCAACTGGTAGCCATGGCAGCTTTTCAATCTGTCCAAACCGGTCCACTATTTTGGGCTGAACGTCGGCAACGACGGTATTGTCCAGAGCAAACAGAAACGTCGAGGATAGGATGGAAGTAACAACCAAGACCCATTTGATTCCAGTGATGTTCCGCACCTGTTCGGACCGATGTCCAGGCGGCGCTTTCTCGTTGACCACATGGCCATCTGGAGGATTATTCGAGGCAGCATCAGAGCCAGGCCTCAGCTCAGTCGAGGCATTCGAGGAATCTGGGAAAGCCTCGCTCTTCTCGTGAATATTGGGCACTGCTTCTGCCATGTTTCGCCCTACTCCTCGAACGTCTAAGACCTAGACCTGACCACGAACGATACAATGGAACACTTTTCAGAGAACAGAGAATCGATAATCCGAAAGCGGCAGTGGGTTCAAGCTCAATCAAGACTGAATGAGAAAGCGCAGGATCACGGAAGGGAAAAAGAGCAAAAGAGCAAATCGGTAAGAGATGGTGCAGGGCGCGCATGGCCTTTATGGTGAATGTACAATTACGAAGCATCAGAGTCAGAGTCCAACATTAGAAACGATAAGGCTGTCAGCCCTGGAGCCGGACAATTATTAATGTGGTGGAGCGCTACCTTAAGCCCGATCGGATAGTGTAGGCCGCTAAGTTAGGCGTGGAAAAGTCCGGTCTTTACGGACATTCTGGGATTGATTACTAGCGGTAAAGTGGTAATCAACTGGGTTTTAATCAACGAACGATTTTGTGTACAGGATTATACAAGTAGACGAGACTATAGGGGAAATACTTTTCGTTGCAATACTGTTTTCAACGGACGTTAGAGTAATATTATTTGAAAGATATACCTGGTAAGGTAACTTATACTGGGTTCAATACCTAAAGGCACACTTCCCTAATAGGTCTAGTGTGCCCATTAGCGACGGGAAGCATGGTGTCAGATTTGTCAGATTTCGGACTTCGGGTATCTCCAGGTATGATCAGCAATCGGACTTAAGGTAGGCTTGGTCCGAAAGTAGGCATGGTTGACTAACATGACAACCTAGCCTGAGTACGAAGGTATAGTTTCCATACCTACCAAGAAATACCCTCATTACCATAGATTATTCACCACCATCACCATCAACATCACTGACCAAGCAAAGACGCCAAGCACAAATGGCCTCCAAACTCCCCCCCACCATGAAAGCCTGGCAATTCGTCAGCACCTCCCCCACCCTGGAGAAAAACCTGAAGCTCAACAGCAGCGCCCCTCTCCCTGCAAGCTCGGCCTCCCTCGCACCCGACCAAACCCTCGTGCAAGTCCTCGCCGTATCCTTCAACCCCATCGATTACCGATTCCCCGAGATCCCCATCCTCGGCCGCCTCATGACCGGCAGCCCCGCCACGCCCGGCATCGACTTCGCCGGCCGTGTCGTCGCCACCGGCCCCAACAGCAAGCAAGTCTCGTCCACGGACCTGAAGCCCAGGCAGCTGGTCTTTGGCCGTCTGGATGGGCCCACCAAGTTCGGCACCCTGGCCGAGTACACCGTCGCGCCGCGTGCAGGCTGCGTGCCGCTCCCGTCCGGCGTGAGCGTGATCGATGGCGCGTGCGCGGCGTCCGTGGCGCTGACGGCCTACCAATGCATCATTCCGAAGATCAAGGGGGGGGGGGCGGCGCCGGGGAGCGGGTGTTTATCAACGGGGGCAGTGGCGGGACGGGGACGTTCGGGATCCAGATCGCCAAGGCGGCCGGATGTCACGTCACGACGAGCTGTTCGAGCGCGAACGTCGAGCTGTGTCACAGCCTCGGGGCGGACGTCGTGATCGATTATAAAAGCAAGGATGTTCTGGCCGAGTTGCAGAAGATGCCGCCGTTCGATCTCGTGGTGGATAACGTCGGCTTGCCGGCGAATCTGTACTGGTCTGCCGCCTCATTTACCAAACCTGGCGCACCTTATGTGCAGGTCGGTTCGCCCGCGATTAGTCTAGGCTTCGTCTACTCCATGCTATGTAAAAGGATGTGGCCACGCGTGTTGGGGGTGGGCAGAGGCCGTGGGAGTTCCTGCACCTGGAGAGTAAAGTGGAGGATTATGAGCAGATCGGGCGGTGGATGCAGGAGGGGAAGGTGCGCGCAGTGGTGGATGAGGTTTTTGGCATGGAGGATAAGGGCCCTGTGAGGGCGTTCGAGAAATTGAGGACGGGGAGGACGAGGGGCAAGATTGTTGTCAAGGTTGCGGAGGGGCGGGAGGAGTATTTGAAGCCGTAGAATTTCGCCCGCTATTGTAAATTCTTGATTAGCCATTCCCGCCAATGCTGGTGCTCTAGGCGTGCCGAAGAGTGACACTGAACAAGCCTTCGTAGGAACAAAAGCTCTATGCCTTGACAACCTAGTGAGACAACCGAAACCAGTCAGACGCACAGAGAGAGACTCGTACTCCATTACCCGCACCGTTCATTAGGAGCTTCGCTATTACCATATTACCCTCAACTCCAGCCTGTCCCGCTTTCCAACAATGCAACAAGTCATTACACCCCGATGAGGCAAAGAAGGTGACCAGCCCATCAACATGACAAAATGACTACCTAGCCGTCAGTCCGCGCGCCTCCGGTCCTCGCATGTGAAAAGATTAATATGATTATCGTATAGCGCAGAGCAAGCCAGCATCATGCGATGGGGATGAAAGGCTGTGGTCGAGATCGGGGTTGAGCGATTATGCTGTAGGAAGCTCGAGTATGGCTCGATACTGTTGAGGAAGGCACCATTAACATTGAAGATGTTGATTCTGTGCTTCTCGGACCCCCTGTGTACGAATTGCAAGGTCAGTATTGATTCATTAGTGGACTGTGGCGGCTGTCAGACTTACGTCGCGAAGACTGGAGCATGCTCATGTACACTGAGACTTCTCAAGGTATCCCTTGTAGCCCTAATAGTCCTTAGAGGTGCGGTCATACGGATGTCCCATAACTTGATCTCGCCGTTACGGCTGCCGCTGACAAGCTCTCGGAGGCCACCGCGCTGCATGTGGACGTTGGTGATCCATTGCTTGTGCTCCTTCCAGACCTGTACCATAGCATTGACCGGCTTGAGCCGTTGATCATATACACGCACAGCACCATCGCCAAAGCCGGCGACGAAAACATTGCCCGCGACTTGGTCGAATGTTAAAGATGTCACGCATGACCCGGAGCGAGCAGGAATATCCTAGTGTCGTCAGTACATGCCTCGAATCACAGGGCTGTTGGTTACCCACACTTGTACATATCTCTGTTGCGGCATTCCATACTTTGATAACCTTGACGTCTCCGGCAACGAGGACTTTGCCCTGCCCTTGCTGCCAGTCAAAGACAAGACCGGCGTTCTTGTTGCTTGGTATCAGGTCCGTCAACGCGCGAAACGCCGACACTAGCTCTACCTGTTTCTGAGAATCATAGTTCCGAAATATCTTTATTACGCCGTCTGACGATCCCGTCATAAGTAAAGCTTGATCGTCCTCGTTGATAAAGCGTGCTTCGTTGATCTTTGACCCTTTCGGATTGCCGTTTGAAAATCGGTTAAGCCGTGCCTGCTGTTTCCAATCCCAAATACTACATTTCATTAGTCACTTGGCCCGTCGATTGCGCCATGTCTGCACTCACCATACACTATCCCGGTCATCGGTCGCCACCAGATGGTCTTCAAACTGATGGAAACACATCTTGACCGGCTGGCTGCCATTGTTGAAGAACCCTGCACTTGTATCCCACCGGCTAGCGCCTGCGAGAGCTTTCTGTGGTTGAGTCGCAGTGAGCATCTTTTCATTGCGAACGCGGCGCCAGAGACGCTGATTGTAGTCCGCGCTGCCGGGTTCTTCGGGCTCGTTGGGTTTCATTTGAGGTTCCCGAAAGTACTGCGAAGAGTAAGCCCCGTGTACGAAGACACTTTTGATTCATTATAATTTACCTCGGTAGACCATTCGAAGAACCGACTGCGTAGTGGAAGACTAGGCGTTTCCTTGACATTTCGAGCCTTGAAACCGCGCGATACGGGGACTTTTGCCTGATGATACCATGTACCGGCTACCGTTTGGTCATTGTCCTCGGGGGGGCGAGTCCATTCAGCCGGGATTCTTGTCCTTGGAGGGCCGGAGAGCCTGTTCGGGTTGGTTGACGACTTTGCAGGCGGATTACGTTGCGGAGATGCCGGTCTACTGTCACCATTTGTCTGCCCACCGAACGCAATGTTTTTCAGTGAAACGGCCACGCTGGCGGTTCGCTTGATCCCTAGCGATAGATATCCTTGGTGCTTAACACCAGTTTGAGCAGTGGGCGACGTAGTCGGTTCGCTGTGATATGGCACAGCTTCCGCCTTGGATAGTTTCAGAGGCACCGGCCGTCGAGAAAGTCGTACTACGTCGTCTATCACGGGTTGTGCCAGAGTTCCTAAGGGAGACTGCAGAAGAGCATTGTGAACATAGTCTACAACGATGTCCGCGTTGGCTGCAATCTCAGGGTGCGGGTCCACAGTCAAGATGAAGAGATGCTTCCAGATAGACGCAAATAGAGTTCCCTGCAGAATTTCATGCGTTGAAGTATGATGCTGTCGGTCTTGTGGATGCTGCTTGGCCGTCAGACCACCATGCGTGTTTCTCGGCAAGACATTATCAGGCTGCGGATGTTGTAGGTTCTCCTTTTCTTCCAGTATGTGCTCGTACGCCGCCACGATGAACTTGTTCTCGTATCGCTTGACGAACGTGGAGAAAAAGACGACCAGCTCGTTCCGAACCATGCTACTCGCGTCGGAAGTCATAACCATAACAGATGTAGCAATCCATTCCTCGGCTCGGGCAATTTGATCGGTCAAATCCGGTATTCCAAGGAAACTCGTCAACGCATGCAGCATCGCAGCTCGAACCTCTGGAACAGGGTCGAGGGCCATTCGACACAGCGTCTCATAGGCTTTGCTCCTTATGCCAGCCCATTTGGCATCGTTGTAGTCTACCCAGAGCATGCTGATACACAGACACGACCAATGTCTTAACAGCGGGTTTTCATCTTCGAGATGCTTGAGGCATCCGTCGAGAAGCTCAGGTGAAAGACAGACGACTTGTCCCTGATGAAAATCCTCGCAAAACATCGCGATGATGAAGGCACACATAGCCCGGTGCTCACTAGCGTTGGCAATGAGGATGCCGGATGTGGGGCTTAGGATGCTGATGAAATATTGATATCCGTTATCCTTCAGCAGGTCAGTCTGGCACGTCGGATCCACCGCCAGAATGCGAGCCCAGATGAATACCATTACGGGCTTCAGCTCTTGAGCAGCCGACTGCAGAAGCTTCAGTACGTAAGGGAAGATGCCGATGCTCAGGGCCAGATTGACGGCCCACGGTCCAAGATCAAGGAACTTGCTGAGAAGAATCAGAGCTCGAAGCCGATGAACTTGGCTCAAGAGAACCTGGAGCACGATCGGTAGTTGATCTGGTGGTTTCTGTCCCACGGCGCCTTGTGTTAAATATACCTCAAACGCTGTAAGCTGCTCGGAGAAGAAAGTTGAATGCTGGTATTCATAGTGTGGCCCGCCTTCTTGGCTATGGAGCATGGCCGGGAGCTGAGCCAAGACCATCTCGACGGCCAGGTCCCAACTTTGCCACAACGGATGGTTGTGAGTTTCCGGCAGCGATGGCTGGGAGACGGGATGACAGTGATGCGTTCTCATGATCCGCTCGCTCAGCAAGAAATTGCGAAAGAGGGCAGCGACCATCAAGTCTTGCCGGAACAGTTTCTTGAACGACGCACGGGGCAACAGATTCCAAGCAATGGTATCAGTTATTGCGGTGAATATCCAGTTGAGTTCGCCTAGTGGAGTCCTCCGCTCTTGTAACCGACCCGGTACCTTTTTGAGATCCTTCAATGTAATACTACTCGGAAGTGGATTTTGCAGCACGAAGAATCTAAGTGCAATCTCGATTGGCGTGGTGAGGCAGCACGTGAAAAGGTCGGCAGGTAGTTCCGGATTGGTCGGTAACGATTCGGTCCTGCCACATGCCGCAAGTAGGATGTTGTCGGTATAGCTCTGGACTTGTGCGTTGGGGTCCCTCAGTCGAGCCTCGAGGTTCTCCATCTCATGTTGGTCAATGAAGCGATCGAAGTTATGTATTATGTTGCCAGCGTGAGAGCAGTCAAAGACATAGAGACACGGGGAGATCAACCAAGATTGAACAGTGAGCAACGAGATGGGTATATATTGAGTGTAGTTTTTGTTGAAAACCCACATCTCGCCGGACGGCGTCGGCAAGGGGACGCCATGACCGTTGTAGTGGAAAAGTATCCGTTCGTCCTTGGCGTTGCGACGTAGGGAGATGCAAAACTTCTTGGTTTCTTCCACTGACGGATCTAGATATTGTTTGTACCTTGTGCGGATGCTGAGGCTCTCGTATTGCTCCTGTAGCTTCTTCCCGATCTGCTCCATGATTTTGGGTGCGGCGGTGGTCGGGGTCATGGGATCGATCCAGCACTCAAGCTTCGCTGTTGGGTTTGTCTTCACTACGTCTGGTGGGTCCACCCCGATGTTGAGACATATGGCTAGCGCGGCCGAGACTGTCTTCAGACGATCCCGCATTCGCCATTCTTGCAGTGGGTATGTATCTGCTTTTGGAATCCCACCAGTTTCATGTCGTTTGTCGGTGTAATACATGTAGAAAGTCTATGAGACGGAAGTTTAGTACTCGCCCTCATAGTGTTTGGCTTTCGCTCTGCTCCAGGCGAGAGCTTCCGATGTATGTGTTTACTGACCGACGTTAAGATGGACAAGTATTCATTGGAATTATACTGGTCCTCCCACCCGTGCCGCAGCTCCCAGTTTTCCTCCTCAGTACTCGTGTCGACGTCCGTCGGACTCGGACCCCGCGGTCCGAGGTCGCTCTTAGCCCTGAGCAGCTGTTTGCGTCTTCCGTGGTCGTTGCTCCCTGTACTTGGGACGGCTTCCACTTTGATATTTTCTCGAAGGACTTCCTTCAGGGGCGCTGCAGTAGAGTCATCTTTCTTCTGACCGGACCCCTTCTTCAGTCGAGACTCGTCAAATTCCAACATCGTTTCCCTGGATCCTTGTTGACTTTGATTCTCAGATGTAGAGTTCGACTCACTTGCTCCCGGACCCTGCTGAGCGTGGTATCGGCTACTGATGTTGATTTGGGACCGATTGATGTCTTGAGGATTGGCTTCAGAGGGCACTTTTTGGCCGGGCGGGTCAGATGTCTTGATTTGTCGATTCTCCACTCTTCCCGCCGACCCTTCCAGCACTTCTGGTCGCTCATTGGCATGTCTGGAGTGTTGAAAGGATGCAGCCCGACTTAAGTGTGTTGTCGGGGTCCGTGTTCTAGACGGGCGATTTGTCCCGGGCAAACCTGGGTGCTGTTGCTGTAGATTTGCGAGCTGATGCGGTGAGAGGGTGACTGCGGTCATTCTTCACGGTCATTGAGTGCTTGAGTCGCCGTACATCTGTTGAAAGAATCGTAGTTGGCTATTGTGAGCTTTGAAATTAGAGGCTGGGAAGTGATGTTGGGCAGATCGATATTCGATACCGTAGCTATTGAGCATACGCAGGCAGCTTATGTGGGGACTGTTCCAACACTGTCAAGCCGCAAAGTAAGGTAAGACGTATGTGCGCACGAACCATCTCAATCTTCACAGATAGACACTGAAGGGAGTCTAGCAGGAGCTGGCAAATTGTCGAAGCGCACCTTGACTCCCAGATATCAGAGTCACAAAGTACTGTAGGTGTTTATAACTTCACTCCTGGGACGTAGGTCGGCCTTCACTACTCCCACTAAGGTATTCATTGCACTCTGCCCCCCTGCGTTGGACGGAATTTGCCGTCTTCTCCTGCGCCTTATAGCGATTGTAGGTCTAGATTGTTGCAACATGGTATTAGTAATAATACGCAAAAGAATCTTTATATGCGAAACGCACAATCAACTACGCTCCTATCGGATTCAATCTGAATAAGACGACAACCAGCTATCCTGGCTCAGTCACTGACAGTGTGGACGGAGAACTGGTACTTCGTGCTTCATACTTCTGTTATTAGCCTGGAACCGACATCTCTAAACAGCTTCTCGTTTCTGATTGCTGTTCCTCCTTTCTGGTTTTTGATTTCTGATTTCTGATATGTATGGAGTGAGGTTGAACTTTGACATGCCTTCCGGGGATAGCGGTGACTGCGCTGTGGGGTTAGACACACATGGATCATTAATATTGTGTCAAACTCTTATCGATTAAGATACCTTACCACCCAGGCTAATAGAGGATATAAGATTTAAGCCTCAACCCCTGAAGAACAAGTTCACACCTCGATACATTATGTAATCAAGGGGTTGAGTTCACCACCAACCGCCACAATACAATTTGGTCAAGCAATATATCCATGCTGATGCCCTAAGGTGGCTAAGGTACCTTACGTCCGGGGAGTGCCTGAGTGTTCCCTATAGTAAGGACAGAAGAAACGTCCATTGACTTCAGTATCTCCCCTTGATGTAGGTATTTACACAACAAATACTAAGTACAATATTTAATATCAAAGCTACGAGAAGTTCCCTCGTTAAAAGAAACTTGAAACAGCGAACAATTGTTCCTACCTTAATACGTTGTATGATTTATATCATACATCCCTCGTACAAAGTCCGCCGTCCTTTCTCCTTGATTGCCGAACATGAGTCTGCATTGATTTGTATCGAGGCCCAGCCACAGCGACATTTAAATGGTATCATCAATAATAACCCAGTCCATAGGGAAGTGACTCAAGATCATGTCGTACTCCTTTTTGGTTGTCGCTTAAAGTAGCTAGCCAGGAACGGTTCTCCGCCAAGGCAGGAACGAAACAGTTTTGATCCCGACCTGACCTTAACTTACTTCGCAGCACCGTCAACCAACCCAACCCCAACCGCACTTCACTGTCGCAACACTGGCCGAAGACCTTCCACTGGCCCTTCTACGTTATCGCCTCGTCGACAGTGCGATTGCCACTCAATGCGCTTCACGCCGAGCTTGCATCTTATGCTCCAACCACGACCCAACCGCTTGGCCACATCCCTCCCCGGCTGTCGCTCTCTATCCATTCCATAGCTTTGCGCAACCGAATACCCGCCACCACGTCTGGCGTACGCCTCGTGTATTGTTTTTCCTAGAACAGACCGGGCACTCGACTGGATTTCGAGACATCAATCATGGCCTTCCTGTTTAAATCGAAGAAAACTCAAAACAACAATGCATTGCCCCCGGCGAATAGGGACATCCACACTTCAGAAGGTTCCAAGTCATCACTGCCTACCGTCAATGGGATCAAAGATAGGGAGAAAGCGGGCGGCCCGGTTCAGACGACACCCAACAGCAGCGTCAATGACTCTCTGAATTCGCTTGGGGGGGCTGGTACACCGAGTCCTGAGCAGGGCTCGGGATCAAGAGAGCGATCCGAGCAGGATTCCCAAGTGAGTTGTTGAGCACTTTGTCCCCATTTCTTCAGGGTTACCGTGTGCGTTCTGCTGGTCTCGGATGGTGGGATACGATCTGGAATTTCTCCGATAGGAAGGTCTAGGAGAGCCGGCCCGTCTTGCTAATCCCTTTCACTAGATATATCGCAACCCTACAAATGGACCTTCGTCGACCAACAACCCTAGCGCATCTTTGTACCCATGGTCACAACGCCATCTGACCTTCACCACATCAGTACCGAGCCCTTTCCCTCGGTATGGTGCTGCGGTCAACTCCGTGTCCTCGAAAGAGGGCGACGTATATCTCATGGGCGGCCTGGTCGATGGATCAACAGTCAAGGGCGATCTCTGGATGGTTGAAGCCGGTGGGGGTAGTCTGGCATGTTACCCCGTACCTACTCATTCCGAGGGGCCAGGGCCCCGAGTCGGACACGCGAGCCTTCTCGCCGGCAACGCATTCATAGTGTTCGGAGGTGATACGAAGAGTGACGATAGGGACATATTGGACGACACGCTCTATCTACTGAATACTTGTACGTTGAGCGTGATGTTCCCAAGCGCCCGAGAGTCATATTGACATGATCCAGCTACACGTCAGTGGTCGAGAGCGGTCCCCCCTGGGCCAAGGCCTGCTGGGAGATATGGTCACACCCTCAATATTCTTGGCTCCAAGATATATGTGTTTGGAGGGCAGGTTGAGGGCTACTTTTTCAACGACTTAATCGCTTTCGATCTCAACGCTTTGCAGACATCTGGAAGCCAATGGGAGATGCTGATACAGGGCGCTGAAAACGGAGGGCCTCCACCAGGTCAAGTTCCACCCGCTAGGACTAATCATACCGTAGTCAGTTACAACGAAAAGCTCTACCTGTGAGTCAACCCAGTGAAATGTTGAGATTGCAATACGACATCAGAGTTGACTGTCGTAGATTTGGTGGTACGAATGGGGTGCAGTGGTTCAACGACGTGTGGACGTACGACCCTCGCTTCAATGTGTGGTCGCAGCTGGATTGCATTGGCTATATACCGGCTCCCCGTGAAGGTCACTCGGCAGCTCTCGTCAACGATGTCATGTACATTTTTGGGGGCAGGACTGAGGAAGGCACCGATCTTGGTGACCTTGCAGCCTTCCGCATCACCTCAAGAAGGTGGTACACTTTCCAGAAAATGGGACCAGCACCGTCTCCTCGTTCCGGACATAGCATGACCGCGTATGGCAAACAGATCGTCGTCCTGGCTGGCGAGCCAAGCTCTGCACCTCGAGACCCAAGCGAGTTGAGCCTGGTATATGTTCTGGATACTGTGAAGATCAGATATCCGAATGACCAACAGATCCAGCAGACACCTGCTGGCGAACGAGTTCCAGGGCATCGGAGACCAAGTGGTGGCGAAAAGAGTGGCATTCCACAAAGTAGAGCTTTATTATCGCGCGACGTATCCAATGGACCTCCAGAAGGTGCAAAGAGAACGGCCGGCGGGCCGTGGGAAAGCACCATGGCGGGCCCAACGTCTGTTGTTAGAGGGCAGGATCCGGCCATGGCGAACGGTTCCGCTCCTAGTGGTCCCGCCTCAAGGCTGCCCCGTGCGTCCATCGCACAGGCTCCACCCGGACCTCCGCCTCAGCAGCAAGCTCCGCCGCCGAGGACCAATGGAATCTTGCCCACACCAGGAGCACCGAGAAGCAAGACACCCACAAGGCAAGAACGAGGTTTTGGTCCCCCTTTAGATACCGTCAGAGCTACTTCATTGGAAGAGAACAATTCTCTTGTCACAAGGGATGGTACCCAGGGGAGTCCTTCCTTGCGAGAGCATAGTCCTGTCTTAACCGGCCGACGCACGCCTACGCAGCAGCCGTCCAGGTTGAATCGTAAACCAAGTGACCCGGAACACCTCTCGATGGCTAACGGGATCATAAACGGAACGCCCAATCGGTCACGGTCGCGTGAGGAAAGGCAGCAGCCTTCGCTGGATAGTATTGAGGAGCCTGCATTGATACAACAGCATGCCCATGCGAGAGATGTAGAGCACGACCAACAGGGTGGAACATTCGGTCAAGCCACAGCAACTGCAGGGCGGGGCCTTGGCATTGATGAACCATTACGCTCTCCTGTCTTCGGACAACGGGATGAGTCTCTCATAGAGGAGCTGGCAGCTGCGCGAAGCCGTAATGCGTGGTACGCCTCCGAACTAGCACTGGCGCGGAAGGCTGGATACCAGCAGAGTTCAACTCAAAGTCCGGTATTGGACGAGAGAGCTGCCCAGTCATTTGGGGATGACGATCGACCGTTGATTGAAGCGCTTCTTGCCATGAAAGCCGAGCTTGCAGAGGTGCAAGGATCTGTGGACTCGCAGGCGACACAAGCATCTCAACGGATCGCAGAAGTTGAGCAGCAAAGAGATGCTGCAGTGAGTGAGGCGGCTTATGCCAGAGCGAAACTTGCCGCTCATGGAGGGAGTCAAACCAGCTCACCACAGCCGGACGGATCACCGCATGAACTCAAGGACGTTGACAGATCTACCGAATTAAGCAAAAGGTTGGCATCAACACTAGCTCTCCAACATACTACAAAGGCTCGTTTCGAGGCGTTGAATGCTGAGGTTGTGATTGAACGAAGGACACGAGAGCTTGCTGAGGGTACAGCAGAGGCGGCGCAAAAACGCATCGCGGAGCTAGAAGATTCGCGAAACACCTTGGAACTGGAGAGTTTGAGAGCCCGCTTTAGCGATACCGAGAGGACCGCAAGGGACGAGGCTGCAAAACGTACTGAAGCGGAATCATCTATGAAAATACTACAAGTTGACAAAGACGACCTAACTCAAAAGCTACAGGACGCTGTACGCGAGGTCGAAACGCACGCCAACACACTGGGCTTGCTTCGTGAGGCTGTTGCGGCTTCCTCCGACAAATCAAACCTACTCGAACGCAATCTTGACGAAGAAAGGAGTTACCGGGAGGGCGTGGAGCGAAAGCTGTTGCAACTCAAGGCCGAGCATGAAGAGACGACTGCCGAGTTGGAACACACCAGTAGACGGTTGCGGGATGCTGAACAGCTTGGGGAAAAGCATGCTGCAGAGGCCAGGACACATCGCCAGGCGGTCTTATCAGGTCTAGAGAAAGCAGGCAGTCGCAGTTCTGACGACCACAGCGCTGAGCTCGCCGACCAACGCGTCAACATCTTGCGCCAACAGGTTGCCAGTACAAATACGCTGCTCCGAGAAAATCAGGCAGCTGCGGATGCGGCTTGCGAGAAACTTCGTAAAGCTGAGGAAAGGATCGCCGGCCTGGAAACATATCAAGAGCAGGCAAGCAGAGAAGGTTTGCAGATTCGCAAACAGTTGCAAACCGCCATGCGAGAGACGCAGTCCCTTCAAGCGGCGAACAACGACTTCAAACAGCAACTGGAGACCCATCAGCGCGATGCTAACGCTTTGGCCGTCCAGCACGGTGCTCTCAAAGATCTGCTCGGCGAGCGAGGCATTAGTGCAGCAGAGGCTCGGAGATCACGAAACTTGGACAGTCCTGGATCCCGCTTTGGCACGCCCGACCAGGTTCGTCTTCGAGAACTCGAGCAACAACTCGAGTCCAGCCTTCGGACTCATCAGGAATCTAAAGCCTTGTTCGAGACGAGGGAGCAGGAGGCGGATAAAGCCTATCGAGAGAAGCTGGAGCAGCTCGAAAACGACTACCAGTCAGCCGTACACTACGTGAAAGGCACCGAGAAGATGCTGAAGCGGATGAAGGACGAGCTCTCAAAGCTCAAGACTCAAAATGCGCGTATGCAGACCGAGCTTGAAGAAGCCCACTTACAGAATACGGAACGGTCGGCAGATCAAAGGGAGCAGTCTGAGTGGGAACGGGAGCGCACGTCGCTTAAACAAGAGATCGAGGAGATGCAGGAGCATATCAAGACTTCCGTATCGCAGCTCGAGAGACAGATGCAAGAGGTTCGCGATGAGTTGAAGGTAGCGCAGGATGAGCGTGACCAGTACAGGAGCAGCAGTGATCAAGCACAGCAACATCTGGCAAACGTGACGCAGCAGGCAAGAGCCGATCTCGAGCAGCTTAAGAATGAGAACAACCTCTTGGAAACACGGGCCCTCGATGCGGAACAGAAGGTGTCCCTGCTTCTGGACCAAGTCGAGTCGTCTGTAGATCATTATCGTCGCCAATCCCAACACGTCCAGCCCAACGGTGCTGCAGGCCATCACCGTACCAACAGTTCCACATCGGCTCTGGGCAATCACACGCGGAGTGACAGTGTGTCGCAAGACTCCACATATGGCCCCGACAATCGAAACTCGGTTGCACTCGACAGTCTAGCATCAGAACTCGAGACGTTACGGACCCATTGGGAGACGACAAACCGAAACTATCGACTGAGCAGCCAATTCGACTTCGAGAGGACGCCGACCAGTGCGCATGGTGATCTCAGCGATAGCTTGGCTAACTGGAGGAAGAGACTTGACATTGGAGAGTCGGAAGGGGACGAGGCCAAAGATGCGACCCCTGAAATCGCGAACCAGCGCGTGAGGAGGGCGATGAGCCCGATCAACAAGGCCCAAGGGGATGGTCAGAAAGAGGTAGGTGATGACAGGATGAACGTTATCTGATATGGTCGAAGGACTCGACTGGGAGATACGATCACATGGGACGAAGTAAGAACTCAGTTACAGAAGTGCTGTTTGATACAACGCAAGATTTGGTTTCATATACTTTCGATTCTCCGCCAGCATCAGGCTGCAGTACCCATGTCTATTGTTGGTCCAAGGAAGCGGACACTAGTGTTGGTGATTTTTCTATTTCTCGGCGCTCGCGCTGCAATCGACAATGTAATTGGTACTTTTGGTGGTTCTTATGGGGTTTTTGCGAATGGTTTGTAGTTGGCTGTTCGTGCAGTGTCTTCCCCGGTGTAACAGACTGGGCGTGTTCTGTGGCTTGCAATACTTGTATGTCGGGGGTTATCGAGTTCGTGGACGAGATTGGTTTGAATGGAACAATTTACTACATCTGACCGCGGTGTCCTCTTCGCCGGGGAACATCATCCCATGCCCCGGTGTCACCGGTGGCAGGCTCTGTGTGGGAGTAGATACTCGGTGGATTTGGATGGCTATAGTGGGGAATCGATCAGGACGATACAATTGGCAGTGGCAGACACCGGCCGGTAGAACAACGCCACAAATGTCATCTACTGTACCTTAGGCATGCAGCATCACTATAGCACCGAGCACCGTTCCATAGGACATTGTCAACGGAAACAGGCAGTTAAGCCATGGCTCGGATTTGCCGGCAGGTACTCGATTTTGTACTTTTACTTCTCCTTCTACATACTTCAGTAACGCTCACCGCACCGATCTGTACCTACTGTACGAAGTACGTTGCCCACAACTCCACCACAACGGATACCCAGCGCCGCGGTTAGGGATTGAGACGCACCCGTCTCCCATCTCCGTCTCGGCTGCACCCATTCGTGGATTTTCGCCAATACGTCTGGTAAACTCCGACCGGCTGCAATGTATAGCTGCCTGATCCGAAACAGGCTCGAGTCCGACAACGAGCACTCATCATGACTACTGTGGCTGCGATAATCGAGATTGACATAGCTGGGGTTGTAGTTAATATATAGGATCCCCCGAGTCCGCCGGAATACACCGATTATAAATGAATTACGAAGTACTTGATATTTCAAGCTGCGCTTTTCGGAAATCATACTGTAGCTCAAGAGGCAGAGAGAAACAGGCGTCGATGTCTAAAAATAAGCCTCATATTTTAGCACCTCCCGCGGGCGCCTGTCAATTCATTAGTAGGCTGGGAACAGGCGACACAGCTCAACTCTTGTATCTTTTTCTCTTTCTTTCTTTCTTTCTTTCTTTCTTTCTTTCTTTCTTTCCTCCTCTCTTGTTTCTCTTTACCTAAATTTGAAAGAACAATGACTCGGGTTACGTCTGAACTTGTGCTTGTTGGAGTACGGTGTTTGGATACCTTCGCGATTTGTATCAATAATCCCCTCCCTGAAAAAACAGCCTGAGAAAGGGTACCTCGGGATTGACCATCGTAACAAGGTTGACAGCAGTATCCGTATAAGCTTCTCTCATCTAACCCTGCCATATAAGAATTACCAAGGTATAAATCTCAGTGTTCAATACATGTAATATATCATTCTTTGGGTGTATACCTATAAGGTAGGTAGATTACAGACTCGTATTACTTAAGCAATAGGTGCTCGGTAAAGTAACAACCTTCCCTTCTTACTTTACACCAGCTTTCTTTACCCTCTACCTGACTCTGAACTTTCCCAATCTCAATAATAGTCAGTCAGGCCATAATCAAGCTCACCTCGATAAATCACGACTTCTTGGCTTCGACTATCTCTTGTAGGCTCTCTTTAGAAAGGGAGCTCAGCTTGAGATCTTCAAAGTCCACGACCTTCTTCTATCTTTCATCTTCCATCTTCCATCTCCGCCCTTCGTTGTCGGTAACGCCTGCATGAGCGATTTCGATTTATCGTTGCATTGACACTGTCTCGGAATTATTCGTTACTGAAAGCAAGCAAGGCAATCACTTGATTGAGACCAAAAGCTGCGTGACTGGTACGTGACCCCGTCAGTCATCCTGTCGCTCACATCACTCTCATCACTCTTCACTCTTCGCTCTTCATTCTCTCCACACCGCTCGACCATCGAACTTTCCAGCGGCGACTCCCTTTGTTCGTCTCCCATATCATACAGTTTTTCAACGCGTCGTGACCTTCTCCCCTCTCTTCCTGCTTCTCTCACCGCCTCATTGTTTGGGTGCTGTGGACTAATCAACTCACGCCTCGTTTAGAGCGAAGCAGCCTGAACTTCGACAACTCACTACAAAACCCACCACCTCCACTTTACGAGATCCCAATCACTCACGATTTCCTTCCTCTCCACTATCTTCCTGCGTCGACAGATACTTTGTCCTTAGTACGACACGTGTCTTTCAACGATCACAAACAAACAAACTAAATCCTTCCCACGAACCTCTCAACATCGAAAGGTGTTGAGTCTGTGGGGTTTCTTCAGTCATAATGACCACAATGGTGGGTGCAACGGCCTCCAAATCGAAATCCAACCCTCTGGTTTTTATCCCTTTACTACTATCCGCCAATATCCATACTCTGCCCTTTTCCAGGATGGTCTTAGTGTTGTGGGCGTGTAAGCCTGGCATACACCGTACCTTTGCCATGCATGTTCATCTTACTCTGAACGCCATTCACTCCACCTACCACAAGTGCCACTCAGCTGTCTCATAGATAGGGCAATACTCTTATTTAGACGAGTTTATGCTAATTCGAATGATATCTAGGATTTGAGAGTCGGTAATAAGTATCGTATTGGACGTAAGATTGGTAGCGGCAGCTTCGGTGACATCTACCTCGGTGAGACTCAGCCACGTTCACGGCCGCACTGCATGTCCTAACAGTTCTTGCTTAGGCACCAACATCATCTCTGGAGAGGAGATTGCAATCAAGCTGGAGAGCGTCAAGGCCAAACATCCACAACTCGAATACGAAGCTCGTGTCTACAAGTCTCTTGCTGGAGGCGTCGGCATCCCATTCGTACGCTGGTTTGGTACCGAGTGTGACTACAATGCTATGGTCCTTGATCTCCTCGGACCCAGCTTGGAGGACCTTTTTAACTTCTGCAACCGGAAATTTTCTTTGAAGACGGTCCTACTCCTCGCCGATCAGCTGATCTCCCGCATCGAGTATATCCATGCCAAGTCCTTCATCCATCGTGACATCAAGCCCGACAACTTCTTGATGGGTATTGGCAAGCGTGGCAACCAGGTCAATGTTATTGACTTTGGTTTGGCCAAGAAATACCGTGACCCGAAAACACACTTCCACATCCCTTACCGCGAACATAAGAATCTTACTGGTACTGCTCGTTATGCCAGTATCAATACTCATTTGGGCGTCGGTATGTATTCCTGCTTCAATCATCACTAAAGCTTTTACTCACAATTTATCCAGAACAATCTCGTCGTGACGATATGGAGTCCTTGGGCTACGTTATGCTTTACTTCTGTCGTGGTTCCCTGCCTTGGCAAGGTCTCAAAGCTGCTACGAAGAAACAAAAGTATGACCGCATCATGGAGAAGAAGATGACCACTCCGACCGAGGTCCTTTGCCGCGGCTTCCCAAACGAGTTTGCCATCTACCTGAACTACACGCGTTCTCTCCGCTTTGACGACAAACCCGACTATTCGTACCTTCGAAAGATCTTCCGCGATCTCTTCGTTCGCGAGAGCTTCCAGTACGATTACGTCTTTGACTGGACCGTTTACAAATATCAGAAGAACGCTCAAGCCATCGCTCAGGCGGCTGGCAATCAGCCTGCTGCGCAAGATGAGGAGGAGAAGCCTGCTCGTCGTCACCCCACAGGTACGAATGCTGCCACTGCCGGCCTCCCAACTCCTCAGAATGCCTCTACAGCTAGCAAACCAGGTGCCATCTCCACTCAGCGTCGTAAGGTGATCGAGCGTGGTGCCAGTGGTACCGCAGGCGTCGAGACTCCCGACACGAACCGTGCTGTTGGAGGGAGCGATCGGATGTGAGTTTCATGCCAACGCTCCGGTTCCTTGTAAGGAACTCTTCTCCTCTGCGTTTGGTGTTCGTTATCATGCAACGCTGGGCGTGGGGGTTGTAAGTTGAAGGATTCTGACTAATGCAATAGCCTTCGACGGTAGGCTTCGTTCAGCTTCCAAGGGAGCGGGTGGTGCCCCCGTCTCTTTCGGGACCTATCGTGTGAAACGCGACGATCACACGGCTTCTGGTGCTCCATGGTACTGAGTGAACTTATCATTACTGCACTTGCTCCTGTTACCGGTTGACGGTTGCCGCGAACCTTGGCCTTTGCAGATCCAGTGGGCAAAGATTCGAGACTAGCTGTCGACTTCGGTCTTGGCTGAACGGCTCACACGACTTTCCTTGCCTGGTTTCCTGTTAAGCACCTATCATGTTGTCTTGCCATCGAGTCATCATTCGCTCTTGCTCGTGCGCCCACCGTCTTGTTGCCTCGACTTTCCGGTTGTCCGCAGGGGCTTTCGCTCACTATGGAAGCGGTTACTGGTGGAGTCAAGGTTCAAGATGCTGGACGCTCGAACGGCACTTCATCGGACTGGTATTGCTTTTGATGGTTATCCCGAGTTCCCTCTGGCACTTTGACAGCCATGGTCGATTGTCTGATCTGACTCGCACGACCACAATCAGCGGAGATATTCACAAGAGGATAATGTTGCAGGATACTTGGGAAGCTAGTTCGACATCCATTACGACAGTCTACAGCATCTTAGGACCGCCCAGCTCTATTCAGCTCCGACCTTTAGCTGACCAAGCAACTACCTTTCTTATCTGCACGAGCCTTCACGTTTTCGTTTGTTCATGCGCATGATTCTCTTTCCTTTTTCTTAAAACTTTCAACCCTCCGTTTCCATGGCTTAAGTCAGGAGCTCATGAAGTGGCAAGGCAGACCTGGGAGATAGACGTGGTCGAGAAATACTGGGTGTAGTAGAGAGCTTACCTTGGTCCGTCGGAGATGGTGCGAGCCTAGAAAGCACGGTTGGTGGGAGAGGAGCAGACTGCAACTGGGATGTTTTACCAGAGAGCTGGCTAAGGTGGAGCGTACATCAGGTGGGATGAGAGGTCGGGTGGGAGATGTTAAGGGGGCGGCTTCGGGGGTGGTCTTCTCTTGTTCTTGCTCGCGTGATTATCTTCACTTCTCCACACTCCTTTAGCTACCCGCTCGTCATCGCTTCTTACGATTGGAGGGAAGGTGTGGTGGCAGGCGGGTGGCTACCTTAGGTACGGTTATTCTGTCTGTCGTGGTAAGCTTTACTTAACGAAAGAACTCTCTCCTTATCTACCTTGTGTCTCGGTGCTTGACCAAGCTGAGCCGTTTATGTTGTAGTACTAATTGCCCATTCGGGCACCCTACAGTGTAAGAGGACACAGGAAAGTATTTTTGTCTACCTACCAAAAGCCATCTCTGCCAAGGTGCCGTACAACACACTGTGAAGCTACCGTTCCAGTTATGTATGCTTTGGTGTGTACGCCTCTCTCTCCCGAAGTGTCGTCGAAATGGTAGCTCCGTACCCTGAGATGTGCTGGGATGGGCGATTGACATTCGGGGCATGACAGCGGGACGAAAGCTTTCGCATGAACCGGCGGCTCAGTATGTGTCCAGAACTCACCTTGTCTTCGAAACCCATGTCAACATGATCAGGCAAATAGGCAACGATTGGACTCGGCCGTACATGAGTTCTGAGCGGATAGGGTATATCTTTGAAAATGAGTCAGATTACCTTTGCTCACCATCACCATCTCGATCTCGATCTCGATCTCCAGCTCCAGCTCCAGTCACGCTATCTTCCTCTTTTCCAGTTTTACAAGCATCGATGGATCACGTACGTAGAACTCGTCACCACCACCACTACCACCAGCTGCGCTCTCGCTTTCACGGGATACCTCCTCCTCCTCCTCTGCATCCTTACGCGTTACCGTCCGCTTCGCCTCGCCTCGTTCCCTTCACGAACACCCCGGCGACCACTCGTCCCCATTCGAATCCAGCTGAGAGTTCTCAGGGACGACCCTGAGGAGCAGAGGCGGGGGTTCCGTGGGGAGTGGCGACGGCGCTGGGAATATAGGTTGCGCGAGACACAGACGGCCTGTGTAGATCTGTAGTTGGTTGATTGAGAGTAGGTTACGTGCGGAATAGCAAGCCATACAGATACCTGACTCCTGCGTTGGCGGCGGCGGATAGGGGAACGAGGTGCCCCGGTTGGTGCGAGGAAAGTCTCTCCTTTCCGCACCTTGAAAGCCTCGCGGCACAGCTGAGCGATTGGCACTTTCGTTGCCTTGATGGGGTCGAGCAGGGTGTGGTCTATATATATGGCAAAGTCCACGGATCTTGTCACTGGCGCCAGGTGTGTGGTCTTCTTCGTTGCGACGATCGTTTGATTGTCCTTGATGATCGAGGCTCCGTTCTTCGCGGGTGTAACGGGTCGGCAGGGTGGAGATGTCGAAGTTGGTGGCAGGGAGAAGGGTATCAAGGCCGAGAAGAGGATTCAGGCTTCCGGTACATCTTGGGAACGGACTGTGCTTGATCTGTGGACTCAATAAAGCCAGCGCAGGAGAGAAAAGCTAGCATCCACGATCGAGTCACACGACAGGAGCGCTGTAGAATGATTTGGGAATCGAAGGAAAATACAGATATTGTCTTGTTGACGCTCCCGCAACGAAGATCTGTTCGGTACGATGGCAATGAGCAGAACTGTACGCCACCCCAAGACTCTGGTTCAGCTAGAGGGCCTTCGACATGGGCAATCGTGGCAATGTAGCGAGTTTGACATCCTGCTGAACTGTGTGTTGCTCCGTGGAGTAAGGAGAAATATGTAAGTCGGCTGACAAGTATGCAATATCGCCTACCCTTTCACCAAACAGCAGGTTTGAGAGTTGCAGCAAGCATTTGAAACACGTCGTGGAGTTAAAGACGGTAGAGAAACAAGTTCATGGCTTGCGGTAATGAGACACGAGTGGTAGCTGAAAACCTGCAATGCTCTTCAACCCGTTCGCTGGAAGAACGAGACTTCCCTGAAGCCATAGTCTAAGGCAGAAAGGAGATCCAAATGGTTACACAAAAGACCGAATTTGAAATCAACCAGCAAGCACAGGCGGTAGAAACAATCCCAAACCGTACGCCAACGCCACCATCACAACAAACCACACACCATCAAGACAACCGGCAGGACGGCCAGCGAGAAAGACCCCGTCATCTACTGACAGCTCTTACACTCCGGCCCACGAACATCGTCCACCCTCCCCAGTCTCTTCCCCCCTCCCGGCCCACCACTCCCCGGGCCCCCGCTCCCCGGCCCACTTCCTCCCCCGCCACCGCCGCCATACCCTCTACGGACCGCACCCCCACCAGCCGCGCGGTTCCGGACGTTAAACGGCGACGTTTCGGCTGCGGCGTAGGCATCGAGCTGTGCACACGGGGGTCAGCATAAGGTACTATACGTAAGCGCCGTAATCGCGGGGGAGGGACGGGGTGGGGAGAGGAAAGAAAGATGGGGGTTCGTACGGAGAAGAGGGTTGTGACGTAGAGGCCGAGGAAGGTGTAGGTGCTGTTGAGGAGGGAGCGGAGGCGGGCGGTGAGGG
>JAABUJ010000740.1_pt1 | contig 59003 bp, 56 predicted proteins | sample 5559131 | NCBI WGS metagenome assembly JAABUJ01 (sample SAMN10711875, study PRJNA513366) | rock metagenome | isolation source: Antarctica rocks | place: Antarctica: Victoria Land, Mt New Zealand nord | collected 2016-01-07 | reverse complement strand
CTTCTTTTTGACGTTTTTCGATATTTCTGGAAGCGTACTTCAACTCCTAGAGAACTTGAGAGGATATTTGTTGCGTTTATCCTACTACAAGGGAATAAGCTCAACAAAGAGTTTTTCAACAGGCTGAGTAGTTATATGGTACGAATAGGCACATTGCCAAACAGATGCTTTTTGACAAGAACATAAGCTTTATGCTATCTTTTAAAGGCATCTTTTTCTCTCCACAAAAACCAAAACAGTATTCAGAAGGAGGAGCGCCTTGGGTCATATGACACAAACCACAGTCCATTCAACTCTGTGGGGACATGGCACACCATGTATGATCGATAACTGTGCCGTTGCCCACAGCCGCACTCTGTCCTTTTTCGAGAGCCTCTGAGCGAAAAACACCTTGAGAAGAGAGAAGCCGTGGGTGACGTTTTCCCGACCACGGTTTTTTTGTGCGTGAAGGCCGTGATGTGATCTATTTCACCTCATGGTTTTCCATCTTTTCAAGGAGTTTTCTATGCGCTTTTTCTTGCCACAAGGATTATGGCATCACAAGGATTTTCTCAACTTCTGGACAGGGGAAACCATCTCTGCATTTGGCTCACAAGTAACCGCATTTGCCCTTCCCATTGCTGCTGCGCTCACATTGCACGCTACAGCAATTCAAATGGGAGTCCTCTCGTTTTTAGCTTTCGCTCCCATGTTGTTTTTGAGTCTGTTTGCGGGTGTGGTCGTTGATCGGTTTCCACGTCGGCCTGTGCTTATTATCACAAGCCTTGGGCAGACGGTTAGTATCGGAACCATTCCATTCATGGCCTTCCTTCATCTGTTGCGCCTGGAATATCTCTATGGTATTGCCCTCTTCAGTGGATGCCTCACCGTCTTTTTTGAAATTGCGTATCAAGCCTATCTTCCCTCACTCGTTGAACAAGAGCACCTGCTTGAAGGAAATGGGAAATTGGAGACGAGCCATGCATTTGCTCAGATTGCAGGTCCGGGACTTGCTGGCTTGATTGTCCAATGGCTTACAGCTCCTTTTGCCATGCTGATTGATGCCTGCTCATTCCTCATTGCGGCACTCTTTCTTTACAGAATTAGGAAACCGGAACGGAGAAAAGAACATCATGAAACGGAGCGGGCTGTCTTCAAAGAGATCGGAGAGGGGTTGGAGGCAGTTCTCCATCATCGTGTCCTCTGGTCAATTGCAGCATGCAATGGGACCATCAATCTCTTCAATAGTGCTCTTATGAGCGTTGCTGTTCTCTATGTGGTTCGTGATCTCAAAATAGAGCCCATCATGTATGGTTTTGTTCTCTCAATGGGAAGTGTAGGAGCATTGGTAGGATCTTTTCTGGCTACACGAATTGCTGACCGTTTTGGGATTGGTTCGACCATCATAGGATCTGCACTCTTCTATGGGATAGGGGGCTTGCTTCTTCCGTTAGCAAGTGTTTCAACGATGGTGGCTCTTCCGTTTCTCATGCTGAGCTGGTTCGTGCAGAGCCTGACGTTGATCGTGTTCAACATCACCCAGGTGAGTTTTCGCCAATGTCTTCTTCCCGGACACCTCCAAGGGCGTCTGAATGCTAGTATGCGCTTTCTTATCTGTAGCGCCTTGCCGATTGGCTCCCTTTTGGGAGGTGCGGCTGGTGAAACAATCGGACTTCTTCCAACTGTCATGCTCTCAAGCATTGGAATGTTTTTCGCTTTTCTTTGGGTCCTTTTCTCACCAGTATCCTCCTTGCGAGGGCAACCCGCATTGAAGAACAATGAAGAGCCTGACATTTCTTAAAGCAGAGAAACAACTCTGACGAAAGAGGGAAAACTTCTTTTCTCAAAGATAGCTTTCCCCTTCTCATTACGATTTACCCATTGCTATGCTAGTTCTATGGTATGCTCTGCTGTACTCGTATTGATTTCTGGCATAAAAACTCTTCTTCCCTCACTTACTATTCCTTCATTATCGTATCACATACTCATATTGAAACTTCCCCACCCTCAAATCAGTGTGACAAGAGAATACACAAAAAGGAGATGATTTACAACGATATGAGCAACAATTCAGCAACAGATAACAATGTACAGCTTACGCCGCCCGTGGATGAGAAGCGCGATCATATACATGGTCCGGCAAATGCACCTGTGACGTTGGTGGAGTTTGGCGATTTTGAGTGTCCCGATTGCGGCATAACCTATCCGACCGTTGGCAAGCTTATGGAGCGTATGGGCGATAAGATGCGCTTCGTGTATCGCTACTATCCGTTGGTAGAGGTTCATCCACACGCGGAACATGCAGCAGAGGTTGCAGAGGCTGCAGCCGCGCAGGGCAAGTTCTGGGAGATGTATAATGAACTCTATCAGCATCAGCGACAGCTTGACGATGACCACTTGATGCAGTACGCACAAGCTATTGGTATGGATACACAGCGTCTGGATAACGATATGCAGAATGCGGTGTATACGAAGCGCGTTGAAGATGACGTGGCGAGCGGCGATAAAAGCGGTGTCGAGGGTACACCCACCTTCTATATCAATGGCGTGTATTATGATGGTGCGTATAACGTTGATGCGATGCAGGAGGCTCTTGAGCAGGCTACACGTAAGTAGAACGTAACAAAATGTATGACTTTGATTGTGGTACGAGGGAAAGGAGGAGCTTGTATGGCAGAGACCAATAGCGACGATAAACAGGAAAAGCGTTTTATCGATCCTGAGACAGGAGCACCTGATGGTACGTCGTCATCAGGTGGCATCACAGGTTCCGGCTCGGAAGCTGGCAACCAGACGAATAGTACAAAAACAGGGAACGGTGCCGATAAGCCGGATACGAAGGCGGGTGGCACTGGCCACAGTGAGCCAGGGGGCAATATCGGCGGACGTGGCCCTGGTAGTTCATCAAGGACGATTGGCGATCAGGACTCTACACAGGCGCGTAACGATATGGACACGGTTGATCCTATGACCGGACGCGCTCCAGGCCAACTCGATAAAGTCAATCAGCAAGATAATTCAAAAGAGCAGGCGCGGCGCGATCCGTGAGTTCTCTTACAGGAGACAAAAAAGCAGCAGCAGGGAGACCGCAAGGGTCTCCCTGTTCATTTCTCTTAATTTGTAGGGGTGGGAGTCGGTGTTGACTTTTTTATGGCTTTGCCACCGAGTAACTTGTCCAGCAAGGCTGGATTTTTCTGATATCTTTTCGTGAGGTTGTCGAGTTGCTTCTGCGTTAAATCGCCACTAGCGACAGCCGGTTTGAGGCTTGTTTGCAATGTGTTCGAGATGAGCGTTTGTAGCTGTGTCGAAGAAACGTTCTGGGCGGTTGCCACGTCGCTCAAGGTTTTACCTGATTGAAGTTGCGTTGTCAATTGTTCGGGCGTCATCTTCATTCCCTGCGCGATCTGACTCTTGATATCGGGTGCATGCTGCTTGAGAAGTTTTGCGGTAACGTTGATAGGCTTTGGCGTTGCTATCGCGGTTGTCGTCGGAACTACGGTCGGGGTGGTCGTTGCCTGGCTGGTATGCGCGGATGTAAGCATTGGCAGGAATACGAATACGCCGACACCGATGAGTATCAGGAGTACTGCGAGCAAGCCTATAATAGCATAAAGTATGCGTCGTGTCATAGTGTTAATGGTCTCCTATATTTTCATTTATGATTACTCGCCGCCTACGGCGGCAAGGTGAGAGGTTGAGAGTGGGGACACCCCACCCCCCGCAAGGGGACGGCTGTCCCCTTGACCCCTGCTTTTTTCTACGGCGGCAAAGGTAGAGAGGGATTGTGGGGACACTTAGGGGTCTGCGGACCCACACGCCCCACAAGGGGAGCTGTCCCGACCTCTACTTTTTTCTACGACTGCAAGGAGGCGGCTGTCCCCTGTCCCCTGCTTGTTCTAACGTTTGTAGTATAGTATTTGCACTTCAAGAAACTATTGGTTAAAGGTCAAGTATTGCTCAAGATTTGACATCATGAAGGTGTGATATACTCATTGCATGAATATTCATAAAGCAATTTCGCGCTTGTTGTAGAGAACTAGCAAGGAGTAATATGTTGAAACATCGTATTCATGCACTACAAACCCTATTTCTGCTTTTGGTCGTGTGCCTGTTGTTTGCCGCATGTGGCGGTTCAACTACGACAACGGGAGGAAGTAGCACGGCAACGTCAACACCTAAAGCTTTGACGCTGAATGTGTTCGCGGCGGCGTCACTGACGGAATCATTTACCGAGTTGGGCACAGACTTTCATAACGCGCACAGCAATGTAACAGTTAAGTTCAACTTTGCTGGCTCACAGGCACTTGAGCAACAAATTAGCAATGGTGCTTCGGCGGACGTGTTCGCGTCGGCGGACCAGACGAATATGCAGAAGGCGTCTAGCGCAGGTCTGGTTGGCAATGCACAGACGTTCGCGAAAAACAAATTGGTGGTGATTCTTCCAGCTAATAATCCAGGGAAGATCAATTCGCTCAAGGACCTCGCGGACAAAGGTATCAAAATTGATATCGAGGGACCTACGGTGCCTGCTGGAAAGTATTCGTTACAGGTGCTGGATAAAATGGGGCAATCAGCCGACTATGGCAAGAGCTATGAGAGTGCGGTCAAGGCGAATTTCGTTTCGCAAGAGGATAACGTCAAGGCGGTGGTGACAAAGGTGCAGTTGGGCGAAGCTGACGCAGGTTTTGTCTACCTGACGGATGTGACAAGCAAGGTTTCCTCGAAGGTAAAGGAGTTGACTATTCCTGATAACTTTAACGTTGTCGCGCAGTATCCTATCGCGGTCACGAAGAAGGCACCTGATGCGTCCGATGCCCAGGCATTTGTGCAATATGTGCTTTCGGCAGATGGACAGGCTGTCTTGCAAAAGTATCATTTCCTTCCTGTGAGCGGATCGTAGGCTTATAGAGGTGCAATGTTTCTGTTGACTATTTCATCTGACAAAGGGCGACCACCAACTACCAACGGGCGGCCAGCAATTACCAACGGGCGACCACAAGGGTCGCCCCTACTATACTTAAATTGGTTGGTGGGGCAAAACGTGTATAGTAGGGACGACCCTTGTGGTCGCCCGTTGATATTTTAATGATGACATCCAGAGACGTTTTAAGAAGAGAATAATTATGGCAAAAACTCTGCAAACCATCCCAAAGAACACATCGTCACTATTGTTACGCTGGCCTGCACGTATTCTGGTGGGCGTGCTGGCGGGAGGCTTTTTTCTGTTTTTGGGGGTGCCGCTGGCCTCGTTGCTATTCCATGAGCCGATAGGGATGTTATGGAATGCGGTACAGGAGCCAGACGTGTTGCAGGCATTGGAGTTGAGTCTGCTCACAACGACGATCAGCACCTTTTTTTCTGTAGTGCTGGGTTTGCCTGTTGCCTACATCCTGGCACGTCTGGACTTTCCGGGGCGCAAGTTCTTGGAGACGTTGGTGACAATGCCAACGGTGCTACCACCTGTTGTCGCGGGCGTAGCTCTACTGCTTACGTTTGGACGATTTGGCTTGATTGGTCACTATCTCGATCTTATTGGCATTACGATACCATTTACGACGGTAGCGGTAGTGATGGCACAGACGTTTATAGCGGCACCATTTTTTGTGAATAGCGCGAAGGCTGGTCTATCACAGCTTGATAGACGCTACGAACTCGCGGCCTATACGCTGCGTGCATCACCACTCTACACGTTTCGGCGTGTCACCTTACCACTTATCGCACCAGCCCTGTTATCAGGTATCGGGCTTTCGTGGGCGCGTGCGCTTGGCGAGTTTGGCGCGACGATTACCTTCGCAGGCAACTTTCAAGGAGTGACGCAAACAATGCCTATCGCGGTGTATCTTGCCGCCGAAGACGACCTGGATAAGTCTATCGCGCTGTCAGTTGTGTTGCTGGCGGTTTCATTTGGTGTGTTGCTGGCACTGCAAATAGGGCGGTTAAGAAATAAAATACAATAAGCACATGCCTGATGCTAATGCATCAGGCATGTGCTTATTGTATTTTATTTACAGACGTTCTTTGCCGCGACGCATAACGTCCTGAGCGGTCTCTTGTTGGTCGGTACCTGCGGGACCCTTTGCTTCATCGGGAAAGGCGCGGATCGGGTCTTGTACCGCTGGCTCGCCTGTTACCTGATTGTAGCCAACCTCGACCATCTGTTCCGCACGAATGGCGTTGATTGGTCGCTCTCCTGGCGGTGGCGGTGTCACTCTGGGGCCGGGACGCGATGTAGGCCAGTGTGGGTAGATGGGCTGAACGCCGCCTTGCTGTACCTGGCGGGTCGCATCTGGTATACCCTCTTGCAGGGTGTGTTGCTCGTCTTGATTTATGCCCTGTTGTAACAGGGCATCTTCGTTGCGAGTCAGATTTGTTGGTGGTGTTTGTTTTGGTGTACTCATATATAAATAATTCCTCCTTGTCTTTCCTCTCTTATGTAGGTACGTTTTAGCATAACAAATTGTGTACCAATCTGCAAAAGTGTCCGATAGTTAGATATATCGAGTCATTATGTATTGTACACCGATACTGATGTGTTGTGTATTGGTTACGAGAGGAGTTTTATGAAGGTACTGATTACGGGTGCGACTGGTCTGCTTGGTAGTCATCTGATAAAAGAGTTACAGGAGCGCGGTGAGCAGATTCGGGCATTGGTATTGCCAGTGGAGAATACAGCAAGGCTCGACGCGCAGGGCGTCGAGGTTGTGCGCGGCGACATTACGGACGAGCGAACCTTGAAGGCTGCGGTGAAGGACGTTGATCTCATCTTCCACCTGGCTGGTATGATGGGTGTGCATCGGCCAATGGCGGACTATCGTCTCGTCAATGTTACAGGTTCCGAAAATCTGTATAATGCGGCAAAGCAGGCAGGTGTGCGTCGCTTTGTGCATACCAGCTCACACACGGTCTACGGATTGGGCTATGGTCGTTTCATGACCGAGGACGATCCACTGCGTCCCAATGCCGATCCCTATCCACAGACAAAGGCCGAAGGCGACCGTTTGATTCGCCGTCTGATGCTCGATAGCAACATGGAGACGGTCATTCTGCGTCCCGGCACCTTCTTCGGTCCTTACGATCATCTGCACTTCGGACGTATGGCACAGAAGACAAAGGATGGGAAGGCACTGCTCGTTGGGCGTGGCGATAACGCGTTACCCTTCTGTTATGTGACCGACGTGGTGCAAGGCTTTCTGCTGGGTGCCTATCACAAGAACGCTCCTGGCAATGTCTACAACATCACCAACGACCAGCCGTTGACGCAGCAAGAGATGTACGACGCGATTGCCGATGCCGTTGGTGGTAAGCGTCCCACGCTGCACTTGCCCTACCTACCCATCTACTATGGTAGCCTTGTTGCTGAACGCATTGTAGCACCACTCACACATACAAAGCCTGTCGTGACCGAGCTTGGCGCGTTAATGTTTGGTTCGGATAACAGGCACAGTATCGAGAAGGCACGGCGTGAACTGGGCTTCGAGCCACAGGTGTCACTGCGCGAAGGCATCAAGCTGGCAGCCGAATGGTTCAATGCTGGTGGTATGGCGCAGCCAGCGGTGACGCAGGCGAGCCAGAACGCACCACTCGCAGGAGCCGCAAGATAAATTATATAGCAGAGTAGACAAAAACATTCCCCAACGCACTGCGTCGGGGAATGTTTTTGTCTACTCTGCTATGGTGGAGACTTTTTTGCCTGCCTCTTTGAGGCCAAATTTTTTGATGGTGTTGCGGAGCCAGCCAGCCGTCGGGCCGTCGTCGATCTTCTTGCTGGTCTCGACCAGGAACGAAGCCGATTTGGGACGCGAGGGTAGTTTGTTTTCTGTGCGTAGGCGCGATAGTTCGTCGTAGTGCTGAAACGCCCAATACATGTTGATGCGGCAGCCTGCACAATTTTTTACGTTGTCTTCGTTCATCGTGCCGCATTGTGGACATGCTGTCATAAGTGGAATCCTCCTTATGTTAAAACAAATGGAATATTAAAACAAACGGAATATTAAAACGGACAGGCGACCACAAGGGATCGCCCCTACTATATTGACGGGCATTACAATACGTTATGTATGGGAGGGGCGATCCCTTGTGGTCGCCCGTTGGCATTTTCCTACAAAATCGCTTCATTGAACAATATTGTCTTTGTGATTCCTCCGTTTTTACGCACCCGTCGCTATTTTGTCCTGGCCGCGCATACGGGCCTCGTCGGAGGCGTTGATGACGGGCAGGCTACGTAGTTTGGTGGATTTGCCTTTGTCACCTGTGATGATTTCGGTAGCGGTCTTGCGTGCCACTTCGATGCCGACGCTGGTAAGGGTTGGCGTGTGGCACAGCATGTTGGTGTAGGAAACGTTTGCTAGTGGACAATAGCATTCGCCTGCTTTAATGCTACGGCGCAGTTCGTCGGCCTTGGGCGTACTCCATGTCTCGCGGAAATTGTAGTTGTGTTCGCGCAAATTGCCGACCGATTCGGCACGAATGCAGCAGGTCCATACATCACCGTTAGGAGCAATCTGTGCCGAGGCGAGACCGGCGAGACAGGGAATAATCTGGCGTTTCTCGACAAGCGTACTTTTCACAATGTCGTAGTAGCGGTCACGGAACGACTGCGTGATACGTGAGACGCCCTTGAATTGCGCCTGGCGGTTCTCCTCTTGCAGACGGTTGATGACGGGTTCGTACTTATTGACGGGTGGCGTGATGCCCATGCCAACGGTATCCAATTCGACGCGCTCCTCGGCTATTTCACTGATGAAAGAGTCGGGCTTGAGTTCGTTGGTGACGAAGGCGTGAATGTTCTCGAACTCGTCGATGTTGAAGTTCGAGATGACTGTATGCACACCGAGCGTAAAGTTTTTGTAGCGGCCTTTGAGGGCTTTGAGTCCTGCGTAGGTACGCATGGCACGTTCGAAATTGCCTTTGACGCCACGCACAATATCATGCTTCTCACCAACGCCATCCAGCGAAAGATTGATAATCACTTCGGAGGTTGGAGCGGCTTGCAATACGCGCTCGATACGGCCAGGAATGATTTTGTCCTGGATGCCGTTGGTAGGAATGTTAATAATGCCAGGACGACAATGATTATACGCTGCCGCGACCATCTCCGGCAGGTCTTTGCGGAGTGTTGGTTCGCCGCCACTAAAGGTGAACCAGAAGGCGTCTCGTCCTATTGATTCAAACGTTTTGTTATACTCTTCTATCGTAAAATCATCGTTAGGACGCTGCCACACGTTGCAGGTTTTACAACGTGAGTTACAGCGATAACTTACGCTGATCGTCAAGTTCAAGGGGTTTGCAAGTGGCTTCCCCAGGACATAAGCGGCCTGCATTTTCGCGACATTTGGTAAAATTTCAAGCACGTCTGTTCTCTCCTCTACAGCCGAACAATACAGAGACATAAAAGGCTTTTCGTTCTATTCAATCGACTAACGCGCTTAAAAATTCAGGGTATGTTACGTCAGTCGCGCATGTTTTCTTTATGATAGGCATACTTTAGTGTAGCAAAGTGGGCCAAATACCATGAGAGAAAATGCGAGGTAAGTAGGAAAATGGTGTATTTCTTGCAAATGATGTGCTTGTAGGGGCTTTATTCTATAACGCCCTCGTGCCAATCGATCACGTTTCCCAGCCATTGGACACGTCCCTCAATCCTTGCCATCATTGTGTATCGGTACGTGGGCGTTATAGAATAAAGCCCCTACATTTCGTCATCCTCGCTGCTAATCAACCATATGGACGAGGATTGTGGGAGGGGGATCAATGGATGCAAAACGTGGTCAATGGTTAGGAGGGTGTGATACATCAGACCCGTACAGAGGTTCAATTCGCTTATTATTGCGATATGGAAAGGCTATGTGATACAGTGACCCAACCAATGTGTTTCATGCAATGAAAAGAAAAGGAGACAGAACAGCATGGCGACGTATTATGATCCCAAGGATCTAGCTCATTTTCCAGATATGGGAAAAGACGCTCCTGAACTGTGGGACAAGTTTCTGGCATGGTATAATGCGGTGTTCGCGGAGGGTGCGCTGTCGGAGCGTGAGAAGGCGTTGATTGCATTGGCGGTCGCGCATGCCGTGCAGTGTCCATATTGTATCGACGCCTATAGTTCTGCCTGTCTTGAGAAGGGATCGGACATCGAGCAGATGACCGAGGCGGTGCATGTTGCAGCGGCAATTCGCGGCGGCTCGTCGTTGGTACATGGTGTGCAAATGCGTGAACATGTTCATAAAGTCTCTATGTAGGGAGACGTTATGGCGAAGATTATCCCAACACTACGCAAATTGGATTCCCCACTGGCTAAGACAAGGGAGCAGCGGCGTATCCTAGAAACCTTGCCGTTACGCTCGTTTGCGGAGGCGGCAGCGAGCATAGGGCATGCACCACTTCAAGCGGCAGGAGTACACATTCTACAGATCAACGTTGGTAAGAGGTGCAACCAGACATGTGCCCATTGTCATGTCGATGCTGGTCCCGACCGTAAAGAGGTGATGACGCGCGAGGTGATGGAGGCATGCCTGGACTTTCTGGCGCGAACCGATATCCCGACGCTCGACATCACAGGTGGCGCACCAGAGATGCATCCCCATTTTCGCGAGATCGTCGAACGAGCTACCGCGCTAGGGCGACACGTCATCGACCGTTGCAATCTCACCATCACACAGCTCCCCAACTATGCATACCTGCCAGAGTTTTTAGCTGAGCATAAGGTTGAGGTCGTCGCGTCGCTACCATCGTATGCATCTAAACAGACGGATACACAGCGTGGTGATGGCGTGTTCGAGGATTCGCTGGCCGCATTGAAGCGATTCAATGAACTCGGTTATGGGAAAGAGGATACGGGACTTTCGCTTAGCCTTGTGACAAATCCGGTTGGGGCGTTCCTGCCTGGGAGCCAGCAATCGTTGGAGAAAGATTGGAAGCGGCAACTCAAGCGACGCTACGATATCGACTTCAACAATCTTTACACGATTACCAACATGCCGATTAGCCGCTACCTGGACTTTCTGCTGCGCTCTGATAACCTCGAAGCCTATATGGAAAAGCTGATAACGGCATTCAATCCGTCGGCGGTCGATGGTGTAATGTGTCGCACCACGCTTTCGGTTGGCTGGGATGGTCGCCTCTACGACTGTGACTTCAACCAGATGCTCGATATGACAGTTGTACCAACATCGCCACAGACGATTTTCGATGCCACAATCGAAGGTCTGCGTGAGCGATCTATCATGATTGGACAGCATTGCTATGGTTGTACGGCTGGTGCTGGTTCCAGTTGTGGTGGTGCAACGACGTAGTTTTTTTAGAATGATGGTTGACAACACATCGGAACAAACACATCATTGATGTGTTTGTTCCGATGTGTTGTCAACCATCAACAATTCTTTTACCAACCGTTCGGCAAGCTCGAAGGAGTAGTTTTGGCCGCGATCATGTGGGTATATCTGGAACATGTTCGCGAGCCAAAGGCCGTCGAGGGGTGTTTCCAGCGGTGGGATATGTGCTTTGTAGTCGGTGGTGACGATGGGTTGTGCAAAGGGTGCTTTGAATAGCCAGCTTTCCTGCACATACTCCGGTTTGAAGGTGGGCGCGAGCCGTTGCAGATGTGGCAAGAAATCGACCATGACCTCTTCTTTGGTTTGTGAGAATAGAGGATCATTCATTGGGCGATAGTTGCCGAGGTAGAGCAGATGCTTACCCTCATATTCAGTTGGTGAGCGAAAGTTTGTGTGTTCAAAGAGTCCGGTGAAGGGGTAGCCACCATCACAGATGTTGATCCAGTAGCTATCGGTCAACTGGCGGTCCAGTGCTAGCACAAGGCAATGCGCTCCATATGCCTGCCCCCAATCGTATTTGGCGCGATAGTCTTCTGGTAGAGCAGGAATGAGGCGACAGGAGAGGCGTGTTGGCAGAGTCGAGATTACACGGTCGAATGTCCAGGTGCCCTTGCTAGTCTGGACGCTCCATTGTGGCTCGTCCTCTGTATCGTTCACAACTTGTTCGACTTGTTCGACGCGCGTACCGAGCAGGACCTTCCCGCCTGCTTGCGTGATACGTTCGACGAGGCGTTCGTAGACATGCTGGAAGCCGCCGCGCATATAGCCGAGTTGTGTTGTGCGGTCGTGGATACGTGCCCAGAACCAGGGAAGGGCAATTTCGTCCTTCATCGCGCCGAACTTGCCGACGAACAGCGGCTCGAAGAGCATACCATAGGGTCGCTTGCCCATCCAGCGTCGTAGCCATGCATCGGCGATTTTGCCCTCCAACCATGCTGGCGGGACGAATTTGAGAAAGGCAAGTACGGCTGCGACGCGCAACCGTTCATCAATGCGTAACGGTTTGAAGCGGAGCAGCGACAGGGGCGAGTCAAGTTGCTCGGTTTTGCCGTCGATGAGACAGACGGAGCGCGGACGGAGCCATTCGAGACGGTCACCCAATCCTAGCTCTTCGATGATATGTATCACAGTTGTATCGGAACGGAACAGGTGATGGTAAAATTTCTCTAACCACATCTGCTCATCGCAGCTTACATGAAAACCAGAGGCGAGGCCGCCCGCGATAGGCTCCTGCTCAAACACCATCACCGCTTGCCCGGTCTGCGCGAGACGATATGCTGTCATCAAGCCCAACGCACCACCACCAAGAATAGCATAATTCATTGTATTTCCTTATTCAAGCGCATGCCAGGATACTTTGCTTATAGCAGTGGTATGTGAGCATGACAGGGACAAGCCCTATCACTACTATACTCCTTACCGCTATGCGGCATGCTACGATATTATTTTTAGGTCATTTTAACATAATTGAACAGAGGAGACGAGAGAATTTTGATGTTCTCGTCGATAATCGTGACATAATGGGAGATAAAAAGAAAAACGTAAAGGGTACTATGAATCTCACAACAACGCCATCATATATACACATCCTGACCTGTCCTATCTGCTCTACACATTTTACACAGATAGGGAACACGCTCAAATGCGAGAAAGCCCACACCTTCGATATAGCCAAAGAGGGCTATGTCAACCTGCTCACTAAGAAGCTACCGGATAGTATGGGCGACACTAAAGAGATGCTAATAGCGCGAAGGGCTTTTTTGGAATATGGGCATTATCAACCACTTGCAAGTGCAATCAATACGCTTGTCTATGACTATTTGAAAGATGAGAGTGATACGGATGGTGGACTGCCTACGCTCAATATTCTCGATGCAGGTTGCGGCGAGGGCTATTACTTAGGACAGTTACAGCACGCGCTTGGGGAACGCTTGCCTGATGTCCAGTGCGAATGTATCGGGTTGGATATTGCGAAAGAGGCGATGCGTATGGCGGCAAAACGCTACAAAGGGTTGCACTTTGTTGTCGCCAATCTCAAAGAGCGGCTCGTCATTGCCAACGACGCGCTGCACGTTCTGCTCAACATCTTCGCACCTCGCAACGTTGAAGAGTTCGCACGCGTGCTTATGCCTGGCGGTATTGCGCTGGTCGTTATTCCCGCGCCACAACATTTACAGCAGTTACGCGAGAAACTGGACTTGTTGAGTATCGAGGAGCATAAGCAGGAGCATGTCATCGAGCAGTTTGCACCGCACTTCACTTATATTGGTGCAACAAACTTCCATGAAACGATACATCTAAGCAATCAAGAGATTATACAGGCGGTTATGATGACGCCCAACTACTGGCACATGTCGGATAAAGTAAAGGGAGTCATGACAGAAATGAACGAGATAGAGACGGAGATAGCGTTTACGTGTTTGATGTTTCGGAAGTAGTGATCTAATAAAGGAGCCGATGAGAGGAATCGAACCTCCAACATGCACTTTACAAAAGTGCCGCTCTGCCATTGAGCTACATCGGCTTGCGAGACATAATATAACATAGTCAAATTGTTTTTGCAATATAGTAATCATACTTTTCAAAAAATTCGTTGTCTCGCGAAGCTCCACGTTAGTATTGTATACCTCTTTTTTTATCTCCATTCAGGTCGAGGATCATCAGAATGTCTACGATGACTTATACATTTTGCTCGATTTGAAGAGATCATATTTCCCCTACAATAAAATTTTAAGGTTGTATTCTCCATGCTTTGATCTATATACAATTATAGCACGTTACAAACTTTCAAGAAAGCCTCATAGCTACACGTTCCAATCTCATATTAAGCAAATGTTAAACAAGTTCCAATGCAGGAGCGAAACTAGCTTATCCATTAAAACGTGTAACATGTGTTATGTATGTGGGGGGGGTAATGGAATTGGACAACTTGGAGTGCATACAATGATACAGCAATTAAACAAACAATCCGCTATGGATGAACATATACCTGTTATTCTTGTTATTGAAGATGATGATAGTATTGGCACTTTTCTTGTCGAGGCTCTTTCACAGGAGACACCGTACAAGACACTGCTAGTAACCGACGGTTTTCAGGCTCTACAGATTGTGGACAGAGTGCAGCCGTGTCTTTTCATCACGGACTATCGTTTGCCATTCATGAACGGCCTGGAACTCTGCGACTTGCTCAAGTCCAGACAGACATTGAAGGATACGCCAGCGATTCTTATGAGCGCACAACTCCCTGAGCAGGAGGTGCGGAAGCGCAATATGGTTGGCTTGCACAAGCCTTTTGAGTTGGATGATCTGCTAGATACGGTTGAGCACCTACTGGCCTCATAGTAAGACAATGACAAAAGTACGAGAGAACGCGCCCATCTGCCGATAATTGGCAAGATGGGCGCGTTCTCTTGTATCCTTCCAACGCATAAATCTGATATGATACAGGAAAGTATGTTAGTACATAGGAGAGATATTTATGGCTATCGTCGCGCTCATCGTTGGTATTTTGCTCATTCTCGGCATCCTACAGGATAGTTTTGAGTCTATTATTTTGCCGCGCCGCGTCTCGCGTAAATTTCGGCTCTCGCGCCTGTTTTATATTACGCTCTGGATGCTTTGGTCGGCACTTGGACGCAAAATGCGTGTTGGCAACAGGCGCGAATACTACCTCAGCTACTTTGGACCACTCTCCCTTATCTTGCTCGTAGTTGTATGGGCTGCGATACTTGTCTTTGGCTTTGCGCTCGTGCAGTGGGGGCTTGGTTCACAGATCAGTGCCCCAGAGAAAATTCCTGATTTCGGCACCGATTTGTATCTGAGTGGGACGACATTTATTACACTTGGCATCGGCGATGTCCTGCCACATGAAGGCATTGCACGGGTGATTACCGTGTTAGAGGCGGGTATGGGCTTTGCGTTTCTCGCATTGATCATAGGCTATGTGCCAGTAATTTATCAGGCATTCTCCAAGCGAGAAATCAACATCTCGTCGCTCGATGCACGTGCCGGGTCGCCACCAACGGCGACTGAACTGCTACGTCGGCACTGCAAAGGGACACATACTGAAGCACTGGTGGAGTATCTGCGTGACTGGGAAAAATGGTGTGCCGAACTGCTGGAAAGCCACCTCTCGTATCCTGTACTGACCTACTATCGCTCACAGCATGAGCGGCAGTCGTGGCTGGCTGCGCTGACAGTTATCATGGATGTATGCGCCCTCATCATGGTGGGGCTACACGATGTGCCAATCAAACCAGCGAAATTTGTGTTTGCCATTGCACGCCATGCCGCCGTTGACCTTGCACAGGTCTATGGTACGCCGCCGAGTCTCGAAGCTAAACGACTCTCAAGGGCTGACTTCGCGCGTCTGCGTGATGAGCTTGCGACCAACGGTATCATCTTAGGTGATGGTGAGGATGTCGAGAGGAAACTTGCGGAGCTGCGTGGCATGTATGAGCCGTTTGTCGGAGCACTCTCGAAGCACCTGCTTATGCCGTTGCCGGAATGGATGCCCACGGCAGATAGGGTCGATGATTGGGAGACAAGCGCATGGGACCATTTCCTGCAATCGACACCGCGCACGTTGGATAGGGCGATACGAAGGGATTAGGTATATGATAGCCTAAGCCAGGGCACCCGCAAGGGGAATGCCCCTCCCATACACGAACGAGCCTATGGTACATCGTTGTATGGGAGGGGCATCCCCTTGCGGGTGCCCTATTGTTATACGCCTTTTTGATGCAACTCGCCCAACTGAATACGTCGATCAGCGATATGGGCTATTTCAAGGTCGTGCGTCACCATGATGAGTGTTTGATTACCGCTCTCTTGTAGTTCACGCAGGACATGCAATACCTCACCACCAGTGGTTGTGTCGAGATTACCCGTTGGTTCGTCGGCGAGTAGCACACGCGGCTGATTGATCAGCGCACGCGCAATCGCGACACGTTGCTGCTCGCCGCCTGAGAGTCTCGCAGGCGTATGACCTAAGCGGTCTCCCAACCCTACCCGTTCAAGTAAACTCTTTGCGCGTTCCTTCAAGTCGAATTTGAGCTTGCGACGGTAGGGGAGCAAAGGAGCCATCACGTTTTCCAGCGCGTTCATATTGGGCAAGAGATAAAATAGTTGAAACACGAAACCAACCTTGTCGCGGCGAAAATCGGCTGCCGCGACACCGCGCAAGTTGTGAACGGCAACGTCGTCAAGCCAGATTTCCCCTTCGTCGGGCATATCCAACGCACCTAGTAGCATGAGCAATGTCGTCTTGCCCGAACCCGAAGAGCCTGTAATCGCGATAAATTCGCCTGTTTGTACCTCGAAGTCAACGTGTTGTAACACACCGACCTTGCCATTGGGTATCTTGTACGATTTGCTCATGTTTTTAACGTGTAGAATACTTTTGCGCTCTGTATGTTCTTGCCGTTCGAGCGACGGCTGCGATTGTTGTTCCATGTGTTCTTCCCTTTTGTCTTTATGTAATAAGGTCCCAGCGTGTAATAGGATGAAACTGGCGTGCGAGTGTAAGGAGTTCGTGTGCAGGGAGCGTGCTTGCCATCTGACAGGTCATGCCATCCTGATACCATTGAAGGATGCTATTTCCCGCATTGTCCTGGAATAAGTGGCCTTCACTCAGGCCGACAGGGATATTTTGTGCGGCTGACGATGGGACGACAAGATTTGTGGCCTGCTCATAGATGGACACATCCTGTCCTGTGATGCGATAGTCGGCGACAAAGGCTCGAAATGATTGCGGACTGGTATCATCCGTGACAATACCGAACTCGACGGATTGTGTGTTTGCGGGTACGGTTGCTGGCAACAAGGGACGCACACCAGCCTTTTTTGCGGCAAGCAGAGCGATAGAGGAGGCATCGATTTGTTCAAATGAGGTAGCGGATTGCCAGATATGTTGCCCCACGTCTCGTGTTGCCGCCGCAACCTGCGTATTCGTTGGACAGGCACCGACGATGCCGAAGAGGACAAATAGTACCGCCGCTATGGTCAGCAACGTTTGTAACAATGAGCGTTTTCTGCTTCTTGCTGACGCCATTGTAGGGCGCGGCAACTGTGAGTCTGTGCTTGTGAGGTGTGAGGCTCGCGCATTTGACGTATCAAGTTGGTTGAGCGGTGATAATGCATCGGCTAGCTTTGCCGCTACATGGAGCAAGTCGTCATCTTCAGATGCAGGGGTTTCTCTGCCTGTGACGATGGCGTCTAATTTCGCGAACCATGCATCATCGTAGTTCTCTCTACGTCTCTTCACAATGAACCTCCTTCCTCATGTAGTGCGTTCCGTAGTTTGCCGAGTGTACGATAGAGTAGCGAGCCAACCGTCCCCTCTGGCATGTTCAGCACTCGCGCAATCTGGCGATTTGTCAGATGTGCCACAAACTTCAAGCCAATTATCTCCTGTTCGCGTTCGGTCAGAGAACTTACGTGAGCGAGGAGGCTACGCCGTTCTTCATCGGCGAGTACCTGTTCTTCTGATGAGGGCTGCTGAAAACGGTCCGCAAGCAGCAGTTCCTCCAATGAGACTTCCGGTTGTTGGCGTCGAAAATAGTCATGGGCGCAGTTTTGCGTGATACGAAAAAGCCATGCTGCCGCCGCCTCTGGCGTTTTCAGTTCTGCAATATGTGTGAGGGCGCGTTCAAACACCAGGGATGTCAGATCCTCCGCGACATCGCTCTTACCAACACGAAAGCGAAAATATGCCAGCACACGCGCATAATACTGCTGGTACAGCTTATCGAAGAAGACATGACGCTCCCTGTCCATCAGTAGCCCACATCCATCTTCTTTTGTCTGTAGTAACCACTCAAGGGAGAAAGTGGCCCTCTTCGTATCCATGAATTGCGGCCTCCGTTCATACGTTTCTTCTCATTTACGCTCTACGAACGTGCGGCAAGAGTGCCCCTCGCCTTCAGGTAGGGGATGAATTGCCGCCTCTTGACCACTTCTAATAGAATACGGTAGAATATACCTATGAGAACATTTGAGTACCGTTTGTATACCACTAAAGAACTAGACAGCTTGCTCATGCAATGTCTGATTGAGTCTCGCATGATCTATAACAGCATGCTTGAGATGATGAAAGCACAGTATGAGCACGATGGCACGTTTCTGAGCAAGTATGAGCTTGAAAATGCTTTCAAGGGGTACGGTACTCATGTTCCTGCTACGACTATCCAAATGCTTGCTGACCGCCTCTCGAAGTCCCTCAAACGCTTTCTTGCCGCCAAGCAGAATACCATTCCCAACATTGGTTTCCCCCGCTTCAAGAAGCCGAACCGATGGCATTATGTGGAATGGATTCCCCTGTTCATACATTTTACTTTTTCCTTCGCATATTCTCAAGAGGGATAATTACCTTCATTTTTTGCTCCCCTTGTGTCAACTGACTGGGTGTTGGTCCAGCAGGTGTTGGCACATCTGCGAGCGTCCGGCGAAGCTTTTCCATTGCCTCGATCCCATCTTCAACCGCTGCTCTTTCCTCCTCCTTAAGTGGGATTTCTTGCAACATGCGCTGCAAATTGGCTTTCCCCTCCAATAATTGTGCTTGACTCGATCCTTTTGGTCGATAGAAGGAGCATTGGGCACAGGCCATCCTGTGTGGACACTGATCGAAAAAATCATAGGTGCAGTATCCATGGCCCAAATCGAAGAACCTCCATGATTCGCCATTTGCCGCTGCCCCATTCTTGATGGCATCTTGGTCGATGAGGACCTCAACGGTCCGCACATTGCGCTCTAGGTATCCAGCTTTTGCATAAGAGTTTGCGAGTTTTGTTGGATTTATTCGAGCGTAGGCTTGCGTTGAGGAGAGTAGACGATGCCCTAGCCACTTTTGAAGTTCAAACAAGGACATCGGCTCCTTGGCATTGAAAAGTTGCGTTGCAATGGTCGAGCGTGCTCGATGGCTAGTTATGTTGCCTCGTGCGTCACTTTCGGGCGCACCTGCTTTTCGACACAAGAGCGGGATAAGAGTGTCATTGATGTAGTTTTTGCCCACTCGTTTGCCTCGGTAGGCGAACAGAAAATGGACAAGTTCACTTGTCTTAGAATCAAGCACCTCATGTTGTCGAGGGCGGACCTGCTCCCAGAGTGCCACGGCCTCCCCAACGTACTTATCGACTGGTTTGGTAAATGCGGTACTCGTTTTGTTTGTTGGGACAGCGAACATACACACTGCATTCTTGGGGAGGACCTCATCTTTTCCTTCTACTCGTGCATCTTCTCTTTGCCATCGGATGCAACCCACCCTGAGTCGATACCACTCGTCAGAGCGGAGTCCACAAAAGAGCCAGACGATTGCCATTGCCTTGACCATTTCCAGAGGATACCAGTGTCTCCGCTTTCCACTCATCCCATGCATTGAGGTTGGCAGGTCCTCCTCGGTTAGGTTGAGACCTGCCCACAACAGCTTTGCCCATATGTCATCCTCGATCACTCGGGGATCATTGATAATGAGTGCGCTGATTGAGCGAGGGGTTGCAAAGCTGCGTCGAGGATCAAAGCGTCGTTCAATCCACTCCCATTCTTGGCAATCGCGAAAGAACACTCTCATAGTGTTGAAGCGGCAAGCCTTTGCTCTTGGAGTAAGGGGGTTGCCAATTTTCTTCACATGCATCTGACCCACTTTCGCCCATTGTCCAACAGTCATGCGATCAACCGCTCCCACATATTCTGCTGCTAGTTCGCGCGTCCACTGTTTAGGAGAAACTATTTCAGGATGATGCTTCGCACACCAGCGGCCTACTTGGAGAAGCACGTAGTAGTTGCCCTTGCGGCTTCTTGTCGAAAGCGTTGAGGTATCACGCCACCTTTTGCACCAGTTCACCCATTCTTCAGCTACTCCCTGCAGTGCTTCCTGCTGAGATGATTCATCTGGAGATCGTATTGCCTCAAGCGTTTTTGATGTGATTCCTAAACTGACCAGCGCACGGGATAGATGAACAATCTCATCCTTGAGATAAGTAGCAACACTCCCCCGCCGAAGGGCATCCAGCACCTCAACAGTGAGATGTTCAAGGTAAGGACTCCTGTTCACTAAGAGTGCTTCACAAACAGCGGGGGGAAGTTGCTCCTTGACGCGATAAGCTCCGTATCCAATGCGTATGGTTGCTTCGACTGCACGCTGAACTGACGTATCGACTACCTCTTTCCCAAAAACCTTCACCGCAAATGCATACTGATCGATTTGCCCAAGTGAGCGTAAATCAGAGAAACGACAGAGCAGATAGCTTACAGCCATGACGTGTTGTCGATACGTTTTCGGGCGTTTGTGCTTCACTTGGAAAAATTTTCCACTGGCTCCCAAAACCTCTGCCCAGTCTTGTTCCGTCCATCCCCATATTGCGGTGTTTCGTTGGTACATTGCTCGCAGCAGCAACAGAACGATAGCACGGCGGGTCTTGCCTTGAGCACCAGTAAAGTCTAGAACATCCTCAATTGGACGTGTAATGCGATGCAGTGAGGATGCGTAGGGCCATGATTGCTTCCCAGAAGGAGCGATGTGCCCCAAATTGGCTAGAGCGGACAACTCAGAGGAACTGAGCTGGGGATCGCAGTTGTATTGTTGCAGGTCAACAGGCCACTTTTGCTCACTATATATCGGTTCCTGCATATGAATCGACACTCTCATTTTAGATCCTCCGCTAGCTTCTTAGCCCGCCAAGTATGGATTGAGTCCATGCCTTGTTCAAGCTTGACCGCTAAATCACGCCCACTTAAATGGATATAGAGCATAGTCGTTTCTGTGCTTCTATGGCCTGCAAAGGTTGCAATCTCATGGATATCCCAACCAGCTCGTGCAAGATCGGTGAGGCAGAGGTGACGCAGGGTATGTGTCGTGAACTGCTGAATTCCGGACTGGTTTGCAATTCTCTTGATGACTTTTGACCATGTCCAGATGCTAATAGGGCGCGCCAAGTTACGATCCGACTCACTCAAGAAGATGGGGCCACGACTGCGACTCAGTGTTCGACGTTCTTGGAGGTAGGCTGCGTAAAGTACACCAGTTGCTTCGGAGTACGGCACCATTCGTTCCATCATGTTTTTGGTGGTCTCTGCTCTTACACGGATCATTCTGTGTGCAGGATCGATGTCTCCTGTCTGAAGGGCACACAACTCTTCTCGTCGCAGGGCTGCATCGTATGCAATAGCGAGCATGGTTCGGTTCCGAAGCGATCCCTCCTTTGTCGAGTTGAGTATTACTAGCCATTGTTCATCATTAGGTATCCAAGGAAGTTTACGGTACCTTGGAATCAGTGCTCTATCACGTGCCCCTGAAAATCCCTTTCCAGGTGTGTAGCGGCCTCTTCCAACTGGATTAATCGGACGAATACCCTCTTCAACAAGGTAGTCATACCACAACCGAATGGCAGTTACGCGCTGCTGCAGTGTTGCATTTGCTAACCCAGTGCCCGAGTCAAAGGCGAGTACCTTTGCACCTTTAGGGTTAGGGCGAGAGGTCAAATCATGAACATACAGAGAGATGTGTTCTTTGGTAGCTGCTTCCGCCGTAATGGTAGAACGGAAACAAAAACTTAGGTAGTCTTCCATAGCCCGACCGTATGCATCAATGGTATTAGGAGCTAGACCCAGGTTCGCTTGAATTTGTAACCATGATTGCGCTCGCAATACCCGCACGGTGTAAGGATATTTTTCCCATTGGATGTCAGTCATGTTTCAGATCCTTCCCATAAAACGAACATATTTCCTCACCAGAATAGCACGTTCACTGTATGAAATGAGGTGCTATTCTTCTTTTACCTGCGCCGCAGAGGATACCACACCACTTACCTCTGTCAAGGCCAAGCCCTACGGGTTGCTCCGCTTCGCTTCGCAAGCCTTGACAGAGGCTCGTGGGTGTGGTGCAGGGTTCTTGCGCCGGTAAAAAAAAGAAAAAAACATGTTTGTTTTCTTTACTGTAGAGGTCCATTCCACATAACTTACATAGTATTCAGTTGCGACAATATGGCAATGAGAAGAACCGTCGTGATGTGATGCTTGCCCATGATGAGAAGCATCTGTACATTCCTCACAAGTTGGGCGACTCCGTGAAAATCAAGTTGCATCGTCCGATGGAAGGAACACCCAAGACAGCGCATCTTGTGCTTCGTGCTGATGGACACTGGTACGTGCTTATTGTGTGCGAAACTACAGCAAAGAATGAGCATGTTCCGGATGAGTGTACCCATGCTGATATCGGTATTGATGTTGGCCTCAAGTCTTTTCTGACCGATAGCGAAGGCAATACCGTTGACAACCCTCGGTACTATCGCACGTCTCAAGCCACGCTCAGACGCAAGCAGAGAACGATCTGCCGACGCAAGAAGGGCAGCCGTAGACGCCGTAAGGCATGTAAGAGCACGGCGCAAACCCATTTGAAGATTCAGCGTCAACGCCGTGACCATCACTTCAAAACGGCAAAGCAGTATGCTGACAAGTATCACCATATTGTTGTTGAGGACTTGCACATCGACAACATGGTTCATAATCATCACCTCTCGAAAAGCATTTACGATGCTGGTTGGGGACAATTCGTGAACATCCTGAGTGCCAAAGCTGAAAACGCTGGACATGCAGTGATACGAGTCAACCCCCGCTATACCACGCAAAAGTGCAGCACGTGTCACGAACTGGTGCAAAAGTCTCTGAGTGTTCGTACGCATGTCTGTCCTTTCTGCGGATACATCGCTGATCGGGATACCAATGCCGCGCAAAACATTTTACAGCGCGGTGTAGGGCTAGGGCATAGCCTTCAAGCGTCAACGTCCAGGGATACCTGATGCGTTTCTTGAGAAGCCCCCGTACTCAGTGCGGGGGAGTTGTCACTCTATTCTCGCACCTGAGAAGCAAAACAGTGTTACTCGGCACGTAATACCTCAACCACTTGCATACGCTCCGCCATACGAATAGCGGGAAGCGTCGCCAGTGCGCCAATGACCATCATGCCGAGCAAGGAACCGAGCGCGATAAGTGCTGGTGGAATAGCTCCCTGCACCGTATGTTGCACCATGAGTATGAAGAGCGCGACCAGTACTCCTGGCAAGGCACCGCAGAATGCAAGCAAAAGACCCTCCTGGATGAACATGCGTTGCACAAATACGGGTCGCCAGCCAACGGCTCGCAGTAGCCCAATCTCCTGCTGACGTTCACGTACTTGCAAAAGTAAGAGATCGGCGACGCTGAGAAAGGTCAAAATCACCGCGAACACTGCACCTGCAATCTGGGGTATCTGTGTCTCTAATAAGACATAATTGCCCAGGAGTGTCCCTTGCAACGATTGGCGAAACGCGAGTAGACCACTGAACAGAACGGTGAGCAACAACGCCGAGAAGAAGATACTACCAATGGCGATCACCGCACGTAGACGTAAGCGTGTAATATTGCTCAATGACAGTGCGACTAATGGCGGCAGGAGTGACGAGAAGCGCAACCTTAGACCGCTCTGCTGAGTGACAGTAGAGCCAGCGCGTAGGGCTTCGGCGGGTCGAATATGCCAGATTTGCCAGAGTGGGGCAAGGACACTAAGCAGACCGAGCAGCAGGATAGCGGGCAACGTCCAGATGACGACAAGCAGGATAGGCGTGGCTCCAAAAAGTGCGGCGATCAGCAGTGCGACGATGATACCCACGACGCCACCTATGAGCGCAAGTGCAAGAGCTTGCCCTAGAAACAGGCGAATCGGTTGCCAGGGACGCCAACCGAGTGCGCTAAGAACGGCAAACTCTTTACGTTGCGTCGTTGCCAACGCGCTGAATGTCACGATAAGATAGCCCATACAGACGAGCAGAATCGCGCCGAGGAAGAGGACGCGTGTCGATCCCAACTGAGCGAGATAGATAACAGCGGCCCCAATGTAAATCCACGAATCCTGTACCCATCCAAGTGGGGCAATCGGACGCGTCGAGCCATATTGTCCGACCGCAAGTCCAGGTACATAGACGAGCGTGGGTTGAGGCGAGGAGCCAAGCGTCACCAGTACGCGTAATCCCGTCGTCTGGCGAATCTGCTGGGCAACCTGAGCTACCTTATTCCAACTGGCCTCGTTCGCGCTATTCACACCTGCCACGCGCACACGAATAACACTGATGCACTTGTCGCCCATGATATGCTGAGCGGCGGCAAGCGTGGTCAAGGCTACAGGCGGTTGTAGCGCGAAACCAGCGGGATTGATTGTCGGATAGATGGGAGTGGAAGGAACGGGGCGTCCCTGTGCATCGTAACGTAGTTGCACAGGTTGTGATGCATACGTCGTCTCCGGTAACCAGTTGAGCGGATTGCTGAACTGGCTAGAGATAGAGGCATTGGTAAATTGACCGACAAACTGCGTTTCATAAAAGGCGCTGGCGTAGTAGGGCGGTTGGTTCGTTTCGGAGATGTGAAGCGGAGTAAGCTTGCGGAAAGCTACCTCTGGCCCTTGCTGGTCGGGTGGTACAAGCTCTGGTTGGTATTGAGCAGATTTCGGTACTCCTGGTACTTGTTGTGTATTGCTGGGAATGAGTGTATAGGCTGCTCCCGACTGTCCATCAGGAGCTTTAGTAGATTGGTAGGTAAGACCGGAGGGCTGGTACAGAAAAGAAATATTGTTATTCCCCTCCAAACTGTAGATAGATTGCCAATTATGTCCATCCCAGTACAGCGCAGGTACATACCCTTGCCTGCTGACATTGATAAGGCTATTCTGTAGCGTTGGAGCATCCTGCGAGAGGATGATTTGTTGATTGGGCAGGTGCGTGAGATAGGAAGCGCCACCTCGGTTCAACAGTTGTTGCGGGTCGATAGCTTGCGTGGTGAGGCGTTTGAAGGTGACGTGTAAGTTGGTTGACCCTTGTAGCTGCCGTTGTAGAAGCAGTGGAACTTGATATGAAGGGGCACCGTTTGCATTCGGATTTTTTTGCAGGATATCCTGGTTCGTGAGCATACGGCCATTCGTGATATGCTGGTCGAGGTGTACTAACTGGTTTTCTGGCGTTGGATCAATAGCGGTGAGAAGAAACGGACCCGTATCTATGCTTTGAAAGGTTTGAGGTGCCCCACCACCGTTAAAGTTGCAGTTGGAAGTTATGGAAGATGGTGTTATGTTTTGTGTTGCCAGTGCATTCATTTGCGACGTGGTAATGCTATCGGGACAAGAGCCAGCAACATCGTAAATAAAGCTTTGGTGCCGCTCAACGAAGGTTTGTTTGCCGTTAGAGGCGGTAAGCGTCCAATCCGCCTGATAGTAGCCTTCCGGTAGACGATCAGGAGCGAAGCCCATTTCTGGTGAAGGAATCTGCACATAGCCGAGGTAGGCAACGGGAGCAGCAACCTCGACGCCTGTGAGCTGCTGAATTTGTTGGTACTGCTGCATGCTGATGCCACCACCGTTGCCCGCGATGAAGTCGGCTGGGGTCGACTTGCCGCGTGGTATCTGTGCCTGTGCCGGTAATACCTCAAGATCATAGGTAGGTCGCCAGTTCTGGCTGATAATCTGGTTCGCGCGTATGACGGTGCCTTGCGTTGTCGCGGTAAGCAAAATAAGTGTGCAAGCCGCCAGGAAAAAGCCACCGCTCGCGAGAAGTGTGTTGCCACGTTGCCGACGAAGCGTGGAGAAGAGTAGTTGCCACATAGGTCATTCCTCTACGTCAAAGTATTGCTTGTAAAGCTTTCATGATATAAAGACGTGAAGCAAGAAAAAGTATTGCAAGAACATCCTTACATTTCGACCGTTTCATTCGTGTTAAAAAAGAATAGTAATGGTAGTAGTGTATCTAATGAAAGAGAGCGTGATGAAATGTGTGGTCGATTTACCTTGACCGTGAATATTGATGCCGTTGCGAAGGCGTTCGGTGTGGTTCCATCGGTACAAACGGCACCGCGTTACAATGTTGCGCCGACACAAGAGGTAGTGACGGTTGTGAGCGATGAGACAAAGCATCTTGAGATGTTGCGTTGGGGGCTGATTCCATCATGGGCGAAAGAGGCGAGCATCGGCTCAAAAATGATTAACGCACGAGCCGAGACGCTCGCCGAAAAGCCGAGCTTCAAGCGGCTGTTACAGAACAAACGCTGCCTGATTGTCGCCGATGGCTTTTACGAGTGGAGGCAAGAGGCAGGTGGCAAGACACCGATGTACTTTACGCTGCCGAATCACGAATTATTCGCCTTCGCTGGTTTGTGGGACACCTGGAAACAGCCCGATGGTCAGTTGCTACGCACCTGCACCATCATCACCACTCAACCAAACGAGCTTGCTGCAACCGTTCACAATCGTATGCCAGCTATTCTGCCCACCAACGCACAGGAGGAATGGCTCGACCCGCAACAGCACGATATGCATATCCTACAAGAATTGCTCAAACCCTATAATGCAAACGACATGCAGGTACGTCCGGTTTCGCGCAAGATCAATAGCCCGCAATATGATAGTGCCGATTTGATTGCGTGAATAATAACGGGCGACCACAACGGATGATCGCCCGTTACCAAATTAAAATGCCAATCTACTAGCCCACACTATAACCCTATGAAAACACTCATTTTTGTTTGTATAATGATGGACATATGATAATTGTGTTTTAGCAAACAAAGGAGTAGCTTTTCATGGCGATTGATTCCGGTACAACTCTTGCAGATTATCTCGTTCCCACTCACAGTGAGTCTCGGAGTAGAGCTTTACTTAGAGATGGTCTGTTAGTCGTTGGATTCAGTATATTTCTTGCGCTCTGTGCCCAGATATCGTTTCATCTTCCATTCACGCCCGTTCCTGTCACATTACAGACATTGGCGGTATTGCTCACCGGTGCGGCACTTGGTAGCAAGCGGAGTGGATTAGCAATGCTTGTATACCTCTTAGAAGGCGCGGCTGGTTTGCCAGTTTTCGAGAATGGTACAGGCGGATTTATTCATCTTATCGGTATTACAGGTGGCTATCTGTGGGCATTTCCGATTGCGGCGTTTGTGGTAGGTCTGCTGTGTGAGCGCGGACTGGACCGTCGCATCATTACATCGGCGTTGGCGATGCTTCCCGGCACATTGATTATCTACGCGATTGGCGTAACATGGCTAGCGATTGTGCTACACATCAGCTTTATCAAGGCATTGTCGTTCGGCTTGGTGCCGTTCATTCCTGGCGACCTGTTGAAGTTGGTGATTGCGGCGGCTCTGTTGCCGATTGCGTGGGCGATTGTACGGCGAAGAAGTATATAAAAATTGGTGCAGCGCATCCAGTTGGATGCGCTGCACCAATTTTTATATGCAAAGAGTTTTTATAACCGGGATTGGACACGTACAGGGCGTCCTGCTCCCAGCGTTGTCAGTTCGGGCATGGCAAGTGAGCGAATGGCGTCAATGGTCTCCTGCGCGTTACGCACAAACTCGACGCGAGTTGACACCTGTGTCTTGAACTCTTCGACGGTCATGTCGTCGAGGAAACGCGTGCCCTCGTTGTCCAGCATCACACGCGGCAACAATACAAGGTCGCCAAGATTGCCGTTCTCACGTAGCGCATCCAACACATCCTGTCCACAGAGCAAGCCAGCAACCGTGACCAGTTCACCAAAGAACTTGTTGACAATGGGAAGAACCTGTACCTCGGCCTGTTCGATAGCACGAACGTCTTGCGCGATGCCTTCGATAACGGGCTGTGCCATCGTGCTAGTGACAAGAGTCACACGGCGCGGCTCTTTCATCGCGACGGGAAGTCTACGCTTCGTTCTGGCCCATTGCTCGATGAGGTAGCGTGTCATACCAACGCCGTTCTCGATCTGCGAGTATGAGCCGTAGTGTTTCGCGGGCGGAAATTCGTGGTTCGTGATGTAGTACCACTCGTCTGAGAGATACACAAAGGGATCGCCATCGGGGTTCTCGGCCTCGAAACGACGCTGATGTCCCTGCACCTGTGTCACAATTGTCTCTGCCTCCGCGCTTGTGTAGGAACGCAACGGCGGCAGATCGCCCGTTTTGATCATGTTATTGTATTTCGTGACGCCCAGTGGCACTACAGAAATCGACTCGACAAGAGGACGTAGCTCGGTCAACTCACGAATACTACGGTCAAGCTGCTCGCTATCGTTGATGGTTGGGCACAGCACAAGCTGCGTATGGCAGGTAATACCGATATCGCCGAGGCGTCGGATATGGTTCATGATATCGCCTGCACGCGGACCATCCACCATCTTACGGCGTAGGTCGGGGTCGGTGGTGTGAACCGAGACGTAGAGCGGTGTTAGTTTTTGTTCGTCGAGCCGCTGCCAGTCGTGTTCCTTCAGGTTTGTCAGCGTGATAAAGTTTCCGAAGAGGAACGAATAGCGGTAGTCGTCATCTTTGATATACAGCGATGAGCGCATACCATGTGGTAGCCCCTGTTGGGGTGCGAAGCGTTCTGGCAAGCCTTTGATAAAGCAGAAGACGCATTTATTGGCACACTGGCGAATAAAGGGTGCTGGTTCCTCACCGAAGAGGACGCCGAGATTCTCGTCGGCGGTTTTAGCGACACGCACCTCGTGTACGTCTTGTTGGCGATCAAAGCCAATCACCAGTTCTTCGTCGGCGACATAAAAGCGATAGTCCACAAGATCGCGAACGGCGTGTCCATTTATTGTGCGTATAAGATCGCCGGACTGCAATCCGGCGCGGTCAGCGGGACTTTCGGGCACAACCTCGCGCACCCATCCATACATTTTTGGCATCAACAATTCCTTAATTACGTGGGGCAAGGTGTCCCTGTAAGCATGTAGTCTATAGGTATCAGAAGACGTATAATATCCGTAAAATTATACTCCTTATAAGGAAATGCGTCAAATTGGGTGATGATGGTGTTAATGCATTCGGGCAGTGCCATTTCCGCTCGGCCCGAATGCATTGAAGGTATTTTTTTCCTATAATACTGAACAATATGTTGCTATCTATACTTACTTGGTATATAGTATCGCGGTACCATCGAAGAAAATAAATACACTGTCATCCATTGTTCTACCTACTAAAAGGGATGCATGCAGGGAGTTTTGATCTATGAGTAGCTTGCCACAGACATCGGCCCAGCCTATAGACGCTATTAGCGATACCATACATTCACAAAGACCACCACTTTTATCAGAAACATATGTTCCTCAGACATTACCGAGTGTTTTGGGACACAGAGACATGTTTTTCATGTATGTATGCGCCCTCTTTCTCCTTACAAACGCAGTGCTTGGTGCATCAGGGGGCGCAGTCTCGCTGATTTATCTAGTTGTTGGTGCGGTTATCTTTTTTGTGCCATGTGTTGTTGCTGCTGCACAACTCGGCGTCCTATTCCCCCATGAAGGCTCTCTATATAACTGGACCTATCATGCATTGGGATCATTCTGGTCTGTCTTCGTCGGGCTGTTGTATTGGGTTACAGGTGTACTTGCATTAGTTACTGGCTGTGATGCCTTCGTCACTGTTCTGCAAGGTCTCAACAACGCATGGCTTCCAGAACCCTGGCAACAAGGACTCGTCATCTTAGGTATCATCTTTGTCACTACGCTCATCTGTCTACAGCGAACACGAACAGTCCAGAATATCATCAATGGGATTGCTGTTGCAATAATGATTTCTGTTGCACTGATTATAGTGGGAGCAATTGTTTGGTTGCTAAAAGGGCATCCCGCGCAAACGAATTTCACAACTGCGTCAAGTTGGAGTATCAACCCTAGCAATTTTTTCTTCTTTGGTATTATCACACTGAATTTTATTGGTGCCTCCGGCCCGTTGACGATGGCGGGAGAATTTAGAGGAGCTTCATCGGAGAATGAAGATATTCGACGATCTATTGTTTTGCGTCACCTGCGTTGGGGGTCCCTCTGTGTCTTCTTGCTCTATTTTCTAGTTTCTCTTGCTTTGCTGGTTGTGCGTGGGCAAGCTATGGGAAATGCGGTTGTCTTACCTTTCGAGGGGTTCACTACCGTTGATGTTAGCCTTGGGAAATTGGTCGGTGATATTGCGGTATGTGGCTTCCTGTTCTACTGTTTTGTATCAGCGATTTTTTACAGCATGATTTCCTCACGGATACTCATGGTTGCCAGCATAGACCGTCGTCTGCCACAATGGTTTGCACGATTAAATAGAGAACGTGTACCGAAGAACGCACTGATTTTTCAGTCATTTTTCGCTGCAGCAATCGTTATAATCGTATTCCTCATTTCTCCCTATGTTGTTAAAATTGGAGGAAGTTCTGCAAATACGTTGCTTGTGATCTACAACATACTTTCAGCAGCATTGACGCTTGTATGGACGCTTGCCACACTCTTCTTCTTTATCAACATCATATCGCTTTACCAGCGTAACGCGCAGCAATTAAAGAAGAATCGTGTTCTTCCAATGCCTGTCCTATGGTTAAGTGTTATTATTGGTGGTATTGCTAGCCTCGTGACTATTGTTGGAATATTAACATATTCCTGGATACCTACTCTCGTGCAGAACGGCCTGTGGTGGCTCTTTGTTGGTGGACTCGCCATAGCAGTCCTGATCGTAGCTACTATTGGCGGTCTGATTGCTAGTGGTGAAGCATCCTGGGAAGAGGCTTCAAGCGAGACGAGTAATAATATTTTTCAATAAAGTCGCCTGTAATTAATAAACAAATCTTTAGCAATACAGCATCCCAGCATTTCAAACGTTGGGGTGCTGTATCAGTTGACAAAAGACTTTGTACGGTCGTATCCTTGTGTATATAGAAGATGTTATATATGATATCTTCTGTCTATACAATGTAATCTTCCCATTGTTATCAGAACATCAATATTGTCTTGGTGAAATGGGAGAGAACATAAACATTGGGATATACAACCTTGTATATCCGTAGTTACCCAGGTATTTTTATTTTCTTTTCATCAGGAGGATTCATGAGTTCTGCGGAACAAGAACTACCCACCGTTCCCAACACATCCGCTGCGACAGAGCGGCTCGGACGTGGTGTATTGACACTCTTCGATTGTATCGCACAATCACTCTCAATTGGGCCTATTTTTAGCACAGCCTTCGTTGCCTTCCTCATTGCAGGTATTGCTGCTGGCTCCGCACCAGTTGCGGTTATTATTGGAGCTATTGGTGTTTTAGCACTTGGCTATGTCGTTTCGCTCTACGCACGACGCTATAAAGGGGCTGGTGCTATTTATGACTATTTGCGTCAAACGAATCCAGCACTTGGGATATTTAGTGCTGGCATCTATTTCATCGGCACAATAACGCTGGCAACTGGTGGTTTCCTTGTCATAGGGCTACTGATCAGTCAGACACTGGGACAGTACCTCGGCTTGAATATTCCCTGGTGGCTAGGATCGGCGGTTGCACTGCTTGCACTTTTCACGATCAATCACTTTGGCATACGTCTCGCAACACGCGCACAGCTCATATTGACGGCGGTCTCAGTGATACCACTACTCATTCTCGCCGTTGCTATCATTGCGAAAGGTGGTGATGGAGGCAATACCATTCAGGCATTCAATCCAGCAAATGTACCAGTTTCGGGCGTGTTCGGTGGCATACTCTTCGCTATATTGCTCTTTGTCGGCTTTGAAACATCTGCTTCACTCGCCGAAGAAACTGCTAACCCAGAGCGAACAATACCACGAGCAGTGATTATATCGGTTGTGCTTGCTGGTATCTTTTTTCTAATCATGATTTACGCGTGCGATGTTGGTTATGGGCTGGCCCATACAGACAAGTGGGCCTCTGATCCAGCAGCTTTGGATACATTGGCGAACCGCTACGTCGGGAAATGGCTCGCCATTCTCATCGACATTGCGGTGCTGCTCGATGCTTTAGCCGTCATGAGTGCCTTCACTGCGACAACTGCACGTGGCTTTTTCGCTGTTGCTCGCGCTGGCTTGCTTCCACGTATACTTTCACGCCAGTCCCAACACAATACACCTCTTGGTGGAAATCTCCTGGTACTCGTCGTTGGGCTTATCGTAATTGTTGTTACAGCACTTTCGCAAATTGGCCGTGCCGACGCTGTAGCACAGGGGAATGTATTCACGCAATTTGGTATCATGTCAACGGTTGGCAGCCTTACCATTGAAATCATTTACATTATTCTGGCGGTGGTGGCGTTCCGCTTTGTGCGCGAGAACCCGGCATGGTGGCGTTGGATTGTCCTGGTTATCGCAGTAGTCACTCCACTATTAGGAATATATGGTAGCGTTGTGCCTTTCCCACCATACCCAAGCAATTTGGGCGTCTTTATTGCGCTTGCTGGCGTTGTTGTCGCGGGCATCTGGACATTCCTAATGACGCGCATACGCCCAGCACAAGTGGCAAAGGCTAAAGAGCCTTATGCATGGGAAGGTGATGAGGCAACTCCTGCTCTGTACTAAATTCTGTAACGGCTATGATAGATGTCTTTTCAGCAACGGGAAGATATCTATCTAGCATATTGGCGAACACTCTATCATTGGTTGAGCATGAATGTAGCAATCCAGTAGGATTGCCACCTAGAGGATTTTTATGGATACCATCGCAACAACAAGCAACACACTACAAACGACGGCACAACATCCATTGGAGCCACTTACACCGCAAGAGATCGAACACGCGGTAGCGATTCTGCGACGTGAGCGCGACCTGGGTGAGCAGGTGCGCTTTGTCTCTGTCACGCATAACGAACCTGATCCTACTGTTGCGTTAAACTTTCAAACGGGGCAACCCATTACACGTGAGGCGTTCGTAGTGCTACTGGATAAGTCGCAAGACCCGGCGACCGTCTACGAAGCGATAGTTGATATCACTCATAGTGTGGTACCACGTTACAAGCATATCGAAGGCGTACAATCCAGTATCATTTTCGATGAATTTATGGAGTGCGAAGAGATTGTAAAAGCTGATCCGCGCTTTGTCGCAGCACTAGAGAAACGTGGTATCACCGATCTCTCACTGGTAAGAGTGGATCCGTGGTCGGCGGGGAACTATGGTGATGCAAATGAAAATAAGCACCGTATTCTGCGCTCGACGGTGCATTTGCTCTCGCAGAGTGATGACCAGGAAGAAAACAGCTATGCTCATCCGGTAGAAGGATTGCATGCCATCATTAACACGGTGACACGAGAAGTGATACGTATAGACGATTTTGGTGTTATTCCTGTCCCTCAGCAGTCTGCTGACTATACGCCACAGGCCGTTGGACAGATGCGTACTGACCTCAAACCCATCGAAATTACGCAATCGGAAGGACCGAGTTACACGGTTGACGGCCATCATGTGAGCTGGCAAAACTGGGATTTTCGTATTGGATACGCGCCTCGTGAGGGACTGGTTCTGCATCACATCTATTACAACGATCATGGTAAACGTCGCCCTATTCTGCGGCGAGTTGCTTTAGCAGAAATGGTTGTACCTTATGGCGATACCAATCCAAGTCATGCCAAGCAAAACGCTTTTGACGTTGGTGAATACGGAGTCGGCTGGCTAGGCAATTCACTGGAACTCGGCTGTGACTGTCTTGGACACATTACCTACTTCGATGCACACATGACCGATAACGCGGGCGAACTCGCTACGCTAAAAAATGTCATCTGTATGCATGAGGAGGACAGCAGTATCCTCTGGAAACACACGAATTATCGCACAGGTCATGCGGAGACGCGGCGTTCACGTCGCCTTGTTGTCTCATTTATCGCCACTGTAGGTATTTACGACTATGGTTTCTACTGGAACTTTTACCAAGATGGCGGATTGGAACTAGAGGTCAAGCTGACAGGAATTATGAATATCGGGGCGATGCAATCTGGAGAGGAGCCGCGCTACGGCGAACTGGTGGCACCGGGGCTTTATGCTCCAAACCATCAACACTTCTTTTGCTTCCGCTTGGACCCTATGATCGACGGGCTTGAGAACACTGTGGAAGAATTGAACACGGTAGCGGTACCAATGGGACCAGAAAACCCTTATGGCAATGCGTTTGAAGTCAAAAGGACGCCATTAGCAAGCGAGTCAGAGGCTCAGCGCAACGCAGACACGGCAAGCGCACGTACATGGCGCATCATCAATCCTTCGGTAATCCATCCCGTTACGGGCCGACCTGTGGGCTACGAACTCAAATCAATGGGCGGTAATGTGCTTCCCTTTGCCGATCCGCAATCAAGCTACCTACAACGTGCAGCGTTCACGGGTAAGCACCTGTGGGTGACGCCATATCACTCAGAAGAGCGTTATCCAGCAGGTGAGTATCCCAATCAACATATCGGGGGTGCTGGTCTTCCGACCTGGACAGCCGCAAACCGCGACGTAACGAACCGTCAGATTGTACTTTGGTACAACGTCGGCGTACATCACGCTCCGCGTATCGAAGATTGGCCCGTGATGCCTGTCGCCAAATATGGTTTCATGCTCAGGCCACATGGCTTCTTCGCACAAAATCCTGCTCTGGATGTGCCACCACCAGAGCCAGCGCATGGTCACGATGGATGCTGCGAAGCGTAAAATAAATAGGATTATAACAAAATGGAAACGAGAATATCCTGTGTAGGATATTCTCGTTTCCATTTTGCAATGATCTTGCTACCCCCTCCCTTGACTTATACCCTTCCATAGATTAGCATTGATATATCTCAGTTTGTCTGCTTACCCTGCATATGTATGCAGGAGGCTTTATATATTTTTTTCGTCTCCATGCATGTAGACAAAGGAGTTATCTATGTCTCTCGAAGCCACCACAACCTCAGAAAAGCCGTCGGCGTTGCGTCCCAATAGCATTGGACTGGCGGGCGTGCTGTTCCAATCGATTACCACGATGGCACCTGCATCAGCCGTGACGTTCAGCCTCGGTGCCGCAATTCCCTACACGGGCGCATCATTACCACTGGCAGTTTTTATCGCTCTCATCGTGTGTGTGTTAATCGCGCTCAATATCGGGGCACTCGCGAAGTATCTGCCATCCGCAGGTGGTTACTTCACGTATGTCAGCCGTTCGCTCGGCACAACAACTGGCTGGTTAACGGGGTGGATGTTCAATCTGGCCTACCTGTTCATTGTGCCGCTACAACTACTGGTGCTGGGACCAGTGATGGACTCATTCGTGAAAAGTCTTTTTCACATTTCGTTTGGATCCAACGGCTGGGCGGTATGGGCTATTGTGTTCGCCATCGTCGTATTTCTCCTGACCTATGCAGGAATCAGGGTATCGGCAGACACCAACGTTGTGCTAGGAGCCATCGAGATCAGTATATTCGTTGTTCTCGCCATCTGGCTCATCGCAACATCCGGTAGCAGCAATACCGGAGCAGTCTTCACACCTACATTCAGCACACAAGGTGGACTTGGCGGCTGGCAAGGCATTTTCTTCGGCATGACCTTCGTCTTCCTGGCCTTCGCGGGCTTCGAGTCGTCGGCAACGCTCGCGGAGGAGTCGCGCAACCCACGTCGTATCGTGCCACAAGCTGTTCTGCTCTCTGCCGTCTTGATTGGCCTGTTCTTCGTGTTTTGTGCTTACGCAGGCATGATTAGCTGGGGCGTCAACGCTGTCGCGAAAACATACACGAGCGACCCTAATCCCTGGGATACGCTGGCAAAGAAGGTATGGGGACCATTCGACTTGATCGTCATATTCGCCATTCTCAATAGTGCCCTTGCTAACTCTAACTCCGGTGTAATTGCGGCGTCGCGTGTTCTCTTTGCAATGGGTCGCACCAGGACATTACCCACAGCATTAGCACACACCAATCGTTTTCGCGCCCCCGATGTCGCGATCATTTTCACGATGATCGTGGCACTCGTCGCGACACTGGTACCTGGACTCATCTATGGCACGACAATAGCCTTCGCCTTTGTGGGTACAGTTATCGTTATTCCAATCATCCTTGTGTATATCGCGACATGCGTCTCGGTGCCGTTCTTCTATCGCCGTGAGCATCCGGCAGAGTTCAACGTCCTGCGTCACGTTATTGTACCGATTATTCCAATTATCGTACTGGTAGCGGTCATCTACTCGCAGGTCGTGCCCCTGCTCATCCCACCTTATCAAGCTGCACCGCTTGGTTATGCTGTGCCAATCGTGATTGTATGGTTGGTAGCTGGTCTAATTATCGTCTTCGTACTCCGTACAAGGGCACCACAGATTTTAGCACAGGGCAACAAGGTGTATGGAGAAGAGGCAGAAGTGGCAGATTAGATTTACAAGAGAGGAACATTATATGACAGATACAGCAAAGACGGGGCGCACAATTCATGTGCATCGTGACCAGTTCCACCTAGCATGGGATAATAGCATTTCACCCATTGCCACCATTCAATCGGGCGAGGAGGTCGAGTTTGATTTGCTGGACGCGGCAGGTGGGCAGATTGTGGCGGAGAGTACTGTTGAGGCTATTCACACGCTTGATTTTGCGCGGGTCGATCAGGTGAATGGACCAATTTATGTGGAGGGCGCGGAACCAGGAGATACATTACAGGTGGAGTTTGTGGATTTGCAGCCTGCGAACTGGGGTTGGACCGCGCTCATTCCAGGCTTCGGTCTGCTGGCTGATGAGTTTCCAGAGGCGGCTCTGAAGATTTGGCACCTGGAAGGAGGTGCCGATGGTTGGGCAGAGTTCGCCCCTGGTATTCGTATTCCTCTTGCTCCATTTTGTGGCGAAATTGGTCTGGCACCAGGGGCGACTGGCGCGCTCTCAACGATTCCACCGTATCGACATGGTGGCAATATGGATACGAAGCATCTGACGAAAGGCGCGAAGCTCTTTCTACCAGTGGAGGCGCGTGGTGCCCTCTTCTCGCTCGGTGATGGGCACGCGGCACAGGGCGATGGTGAGGTCTGTGGTACTGCCATCGAGACGCCGATGCGTGCAATAGTACGCCTGACGGTGCGTAAGGATGTACAGGTGCCAGAGCCACAATTTCTCACGGGTGGTCCCCTCACTCCGCGTACCAATACCGCACCCTACTACGCCACCGATGGCATCGGGCCAGATATGGTTGAGGCAACGCGCAATGCGATTCGTCACATGATCGACCACATACAACGCACCTATGGTCTCTCGCGAGCAGACGCCTATATGCTGTGTAGCGTTGCCGTTGATTTGAAGCTCTCCGAGGTCGTCGATATGCCGCACTGGTTGGTGAGCGCGTTCCTACCACAAAGCATTTTTGTTGGAAAATAACTCAATATGCATGAAGGTTGGCAACAACACGCGTGTTGTTGCCAACCTTCATGCATATTGAGTTCTCTCGTTCCCTGTAAAATTCTGTGCCGTTGTGCGTCCTTTTGTTTGGAGCTGCATCAACAATGAGAGTAAACGATCTGCACGCATAGAAAAACTCCAACGGGCGACTACAAGGGATCGCCCGTTACCGGATTAGAATAAGACGTTGAGAAAGTATTATTATGATCCTATAAAGCACGTCTATTTTACCACAACATCTCCAAATTACTGACACAAGGTGTCAGGATTGATATGGTACACTTGTTCTGTAACACAAAAAGAATCCGATAGCCCCTGATGGAGGTTCCTCTTGCTGAAACGTGAATTTACAGCTACAGATGAATATCGTTATAATCGTACTACTCCTACGCGATGGATTGTCTCGCACCTTGCACGTTACAGGTTTGTTGTGCTTGGTTACATGATAACATCAACTCTAGCGAATATCTTCAATGCCTCGGTGCCAGCCCTAACGGGTACAGCATTCGATGCTGTGAGCCGCAACATGGCTGGCCGCTTGTTGCTGGTCGTTATTGGCCTGCTGGTCGTTATCGCCCTTACGGGTGTGACCGATATGTCGGCGCGACTCTCGGCTGAGATACTTGGCAAACGCTTCGCACGCGATGCACGTGACGAACTGTACCTCAGTTTGCTCAGTAAGAGCCAGACATTTCATAATCGGCAACGTGTCGGCGATGTGATGGCACGTGCCTCGAACGACATCACACAACTTAGCGACATGGTGGTTCCTGGCTTCGATATCATCTTCGATTCGTTCACCGCCCTTGTGGTACCAATGGTCTTTATTGCCTTTATCAATCCACAACTACTACTGGCACCTGTCCTTTTTGTGATTGTGTTTCTTATCGCTTTACGTAGCTATTCACGCCAACTCACTCCGGTCTCTAACAAGATGCGTGAGCAATTCGGCAAAATGAATGCGGTCCTGAACGAGGCCGTTTCAGGTGTCGAGGTGGTGAAGGCAACGGGACAAGAGAGGCAAGAGCAGCACAAGTTCGGGCATAACGCCTCGCTGTACCGCGACTATTTTGTGCAGAACGGGCAGATACAGGGACGCTACCTGCCAACATTGTTGGTTGCGATTGCGCTTGCAGGAGCGTTCTTGCATGGCCTCTACCTGTTGTCACAACATCAACTGACGGTTGGGGGTCTAGTCTCGTATATGGGCCTGATGGCAATCATTCGCTTCCCTGCTTTCCAGTCGATATGGAGCTTCAGCTTAGTACAGTTGGGTATCGCAGGTTCCGGGCGTATCCTGACCCTGATGCGTGAGGAGACAGAGCTAGACGAGAACGAAGGTGGTTATAGTAAAGAGATGCGTGGCGATATCGTCTTCGAGAACGTCACCTTCAGTTATGGTGAGACTCCTGTGTTGAAAAACGTCTCGTTCCATGCGAAGCCAGGACAGACCGTTGCGATTGTTGGACAGACTGGCTCTGGCAAAAGCACGATCACGAAGCTCGTCAATCGCATCTATGACGTTGACTCGGGACGTGTGCTGGTGGATGGCGTCGATGTGCGCGAGTGGAACCTGGATGCATTACGTTCGCAGGTCTCGACCATCGAGCAAGACATCTTTCTCTTCTCACGTTCCATCGCTGAAAACATCGGCTATGGTCTGGGACAGAAGGCGACACGCGCGGCAATCGAGGTAGCAGCGCAAGACGCGCAGGCGCATGAGTTCATCAACAGTTTCAAGGAAGGCTATGAAACGGAGATTGGTGAGCGCGGGGTCACGCTTTCCGGCGGGCAACGTCAGCGTATCGCCATCGCCCGTGCTCTGTTGACCGACCCGCGTATCCTGATACTCGACGACTCGACCAGCGCGGTTGATAGTGCTACGGAGGACGAGATACAGAAAGCCATTCGCCGTCTGCTAGAGGGACGCACCACGCTGCTCATCACGCATCGCCTTTCGCAGATTCGCTGGGCAGACAACATTCTGGTCGTGCGACGTGGCGAAATCGTCGATTCGGGCACGCACGAGGAACTACTACAAAAGAGCGAAACATATAGACGTATCTTCGCACCACACGAAAAACATACAACCGATGCCGAAATACAAACGATTGCGTCCGAACAGGCAACCGCCGTTGGTGGTGAATAGGAATAAGGAGGACACCAGAACATGGGTTTCATTATGGATGGTCTGGATGCCGAGGCATACGACCGCACATACAAAGATAGTCAACTGGTCGGGCGCATTCTCAACTACTTTCGGCCTAAGACGGGTATACTGATCTTTTTGACGGTGTTGATCGTACTTAGTTCGCTGCTCGACACAGCGTTTCCTATTCTCGTTTCGCAGGGTATAGACGCCCTTACATCGTCGAAGGCGACACAAACGGCTACTCTGCTCGTCACGTTCATTCTGATATCGGGCATGCTTTCGTGGACCTGCAATCTGTTTCGGCAGTGGTATAGCGCGAAGGCCGTTGGCGACGTGGTGCTGCAGATACAGACCGATGCCTTCAACGCTGTGATGGAGCGCGACATGTCGTTTTTTGATGAGTTTTCAAGCGGCAAGATTGTCAATCGCGTCACCTCAGACACAGAGAAGTTTGCTACGGTTGTCACACTTACACTTAATCTGCTGAGCCAGTTCTTGCTATTCTTCCTGGTCGCGGCGGTCCTAGTTACAAGAAATGTTACGCTTGCGCTGCTGGCCTTCACAATTGCTCCTGCTATCGTCGTCGTTGCGCTCAGTTTTCGTCGTATCGCCCGCACATTGACCCAACGTTCACAACGCTCAAGTGGCCGCGTCAATGCCAACGTGCAAGAGGTCATTAGCGGCATCACCGTTGCGAAGAACTTTCGACAAGAGCAGAATATGTACGATGAGTTCAAGAAAGTCAACGAGCAATCGTATCATGTGAACGTGCGTTCCGGCTTTCTCTATAACGGTGTCTTCCCTATTCTGCTCATCATCGCCAATCTTGGCACAACTATCGTGGTCTACTTTGGTGGGCAAAGAGTGCTTGGGCATACTATCTCGCTCGGCGAGTGGTTCCTGTTTGTGCAGGCAATTGGTCTGCTCTGGTTTCCCCTAACAAGTATTGCGTCGTTCTGGAGCCAGTTCCAGCTAGGTTTAGCGGCAAGCGAACGCATCTTCGCGTTGCTGGATGCGGAGCCGCGTGTGCATCAAAACGACAATCAAGCTGTAAGTAAACTGGATGGCAAGATCGAGTTCAAACACGTCTTCTTCAGCTATGACGACCGCCAGACGGTGCTAGCCGACTTCAACCTGACGATTCAAGCAGGTGAGACCGTTGCGTTAGTGGGACATACGGGCGCGGGTAAATCGAGCCTGGGGCGTTTGGTGTCGCGCTTCTACGAGTTCCAAGGTGGAGAGTTGCTGATTGATGGTCGTGATATTCGTAGTTTCGACTTGATTGCCTATCACCGCCTGCTGGGTATTGTGCCACAGGTGCCGTTTCTATTCTCTGGTACAGTCGCCGACAATATCCGCTATGCACGACCGGAGGCAAGCGATGAAGAGGTGCTATCAATAGCTCAGCGCATCGGTAACGGTGACTGGCTAGAGGCATTACCAGATGGTGTGGAAACGCTGGTTGGAGAAGCTGGTAAGTCACTCTCGATGGGGCAGAGGCAGCTTGTGGCACTGGCGCGTGTACTGCTCCAGAATCCTTCGATTCTGATACTCGACGAGGCGACGGCAAGCGTTGACCCACTCACCGAAGCACAGATTCAAGAGGGGTTGGATACCGTCCTCGCTAATCGCACCTCGATCATCATCGCGCACCGTCTCTCGACCATTCGCTACGCCGACCGTATCATCGTGCTGGACAAGGGGCGTATCGTCGAAGAGGGTAGCCACAATATGTTGATGAAACGCGGTGGACACTATGCCGACCTGTACAACACCTACTTCCGTCACCAATCGCCCGACTACCAACCGGGTGAGGGTTTCGTGCCCGTGCTGTTGCCAATTGGGAAGGATAAGTAGTGCCTCTATGTAGAAACTAACTGCTCGCATCCAGAAATAGGGGCAAACATCAACGGAGGGAGTTTTTGCCAATGGATTACTCTCTCTCGTTCGTAGCCACTGGCGAACTGCCAGGGGTTGCTCACCGTCTCGTTCTTGTTCAGGCTGTTGCCATAGGGGTCGTAGTAAACGTAATGCTATCTTGCTTTTCTTCTTCTCAAGAAAGCAGGAATTATCAATATAACAAAAGTAACCACAGCTATAAGTAAATTAATATATAAATAAAAAACAGGTTCTCTAGTTGTAAAGATAGCAGAAATTAATACCAGAAGCAATGCAGTACCAGTGACAGTGAGCAAAGCACCAAAAGTACATGAAACAATAGCTAACAGTAGTAAACGACTCTTCAATGGTATATTTTTTCTCAATAGTGAAAAAGTTAAAAGCCCTGCATCTAGTAACTCCACACCTAGCCCAATAAAAATCCCTATAGCAAGTGCCGCTAAATAAGAGACAGGTGGTTCTGTTAATATTTGGAACATGAGAATTGCCTTTCGATGAAGAATGATGTTCAATCATTCTGTTTTGAAGTAGACTGTCTCCGAAGCGAAATAATCTCTACCAGAGACAATCTACTTTTATCTAATTTAGTAGGTCTGCAACTTGATATTGTTGACAAATTGATTTCTCGTATTTGAGCTAACAGTACACTTATTTGTACTTACTACAAGCTCGCTTTTTGATTTCGCCAAAAACATCACTATCTGATAAAGAGTTTTCTACAAATGAACCCGGACAAGATGAGACTCACCACTCAATGCAGATCTACCTTAATTTCGCCAATCGACATCTTACGATTTTACGTCACCACAGATGTATGCGGCTACTGCAATAAGCAGAATAATGCTTGCTACTACTACAAATCCCACACTGATAGCAGTAGTAAGTGCAGCCCCATATGCAGCGACAGCTTGCGAAGCTGCATCTATAACGAGAGGATTCTCGGCGGCAGTAATAGCCGCTGAAAGAGGTCCTAGCGCCGCAAAAGCTTGAACAGCAGCGATAACTTCTCCCACGGCTATTAGGGCTGTTCCAATAATACTCAAGGTACAAAACGTAGGAATTTTTCCGCTTGGGTCCGTTGCCATATTCGGCACGTCGCTCGCATAGACATACGGTTCCCCGACCCGATCTTGCCCACACTGCCACCTACAGGGTCCTTTTGCGTCCACCGACCCAACTGTGGGTCATAGTACCTCGTGCCGAACTTGTACAGTCCGGTATTGGCGTCGAAGTAGCCACTGGCGAACTGCCAGGGGTGGGTGACGATCTCGCTCTTGTTCAGGCTATTGCCATAGGGGTCGTCGTAGTAGCTGTTCTTGACGGTGCCACTGCTATCGACCACTTTGAGAACCGAGCCGAGAAGGTTGTAGTACGTACCTACTGTTGCTCTCTTACTCATCAACTAGAGGAGGAAGCGGCGGAATACAAAAAATATGTTCGTGTCCCGTCACCTTTTCGTAGCATGTCATATTGTTCCCTCTTCACTGATGCAGCAAAGCATAGGCAATAACAATCTCCGTTGCAAGAAGGAGTTGGTAAAGGAAATACAAATGGTTCCTAACACTCTCGTTGCAAGATATGCTGTTGCTTCTAGCTTACTATTTTAGAAGAAGCATGAAAAGTGTACACGAATATACAGGACGTTTGCCAAGAGGCTAGCATTTTTTCTATTTACCGCCGAATAAAAGATGAAATAGCCCGTGCTCTAAAAATAAAAAAAGTAGCAATTCCGACGAGAAGCAAACCAATGCAACCTATAATCAATCTAATAATCAATGCTTCCCTATTTGTAGGTTCTATAAATAACGTGGATGCTACAAGCATAACGCCAAGAGAAAAAAATAAAAGCCCTAGAGCATTTAGGATAGGTGGGTACGTATACCAGGTGGTATATTGTTCCGAGGCTTGTAGTTCATGTATCCTTTGGCTGAATGAGAGAAGACTACGTATTCCAGAGATAAATAGTATAACCGCTCCGATAATCAAAAGAACTCCAACACCTATCTGAAAATAATATAGAATCGTACTACTCATGATCTCCTGTTTCCTCTCTATGATCCTTAATAATAAACCAGTAAGTCGGGATCGTGCCTCCAACACTTTTTCGTTGCCTTTTGAATAATTGTATGTTCTCCTATGATGGAGCAGAGAGTTATGAAAGGTGGACGTTATCGGTTGAATAGTTCACCTTCCATACTCTTCTTCCATTGAACTAGTACCAAGTTATAGAAAGTGGACTGAACCCCTAGGACGACTCCATGTTCAAGGTCAACATCACCGTCCTTGTAGATAAGCTGTCTCAAACTCAATCAGTGGGACATATCCTAAGCTGGAATGCAACCGTTTGGTATTATAGACTTCTTCGATAAATTGCTCAATGTTGGTTTGAGCCTCAGCAAAGCTCTGATACTGCTTCAGATACACCTCCTCAGTCTTCAAGGTCTTGAAAAAACTTTCCGCCTTGGCGTTGTCGTAGGGATTGCCCACTGCCGACATGCTCACTCTCGCTCCGACGCTTTCTAAGCGGTGAACGTAGGCGGTACTGGCATACTGAACCCCGCGATCGGAATGGTGAATGAGTCCAGGACTCACGTCACGACCACTAATCGCCATGTCTAAGGCATCTACCGCGAGCTGAGCATCAATCCGTTTCGAGAGTTTCCAGCCAATACATTGTTCGATAGCCTCTCGAAGTTTCCGGTTCGCCTCACCCCTTGTGCTTGCTTTCCGACAGGCGTAGTACCAGCGTCGAGTGACGTGGAGCAGTTTGGCACAAGGTGCGAACGGACATGGACGGCTTTTCCTGTCGTTGCATGGCTTCAATCACCGCGTGTCGGTCTTCGACGGAAGTAGTTGCAAGGCTTTTTTTAACACAGCGTTCTCCAAGGCCAACTGTCCACAAAAGCGTTCCAGCTCGGCGACTTTGGCTTCCAACCCTTCCGCTGCTGTCGATTCGGTAGGAGTAAAGGCGGCATCCCCTCGCAGGTCATATTCCTGTCGCCACCGTGAGACCATACTCGCCGCTAAGTGATGTTCTCGGCACACTTGAGTTGGTCGTTTTTCTCCGCTTGCTAGCTGTCGAACAATACTCAATTTGAACTCTGGACTATGAGGTCGTCCTCGCATGTCACATCTCCTTCTGATGGCTTAGCGGTAGTATACCGCATTTTCTCGAAGATGTTGACTTTCGTTATGGAGTGGTCTAATGGGAGCAGTCCAGAGCCTTTCTTGTAAGTACAGCGTCACTAACTGTACATTCTCCTATTAGACTAACGATTCTTGATTTCTAAGCAGTACTCTTACTAATCTATATTCACTGCTTCCAGTTTCCTAATGAATTGTCCCCTGTTATACTTCTCGAAGATTTACCTCTCAGAATGCACATTAGTAACAAAATTAAAACGTCAAAACCTTAATATTCTAAACAACTACTACCAATATGCTTTCCTTATGCTGAAATGTATAAGGAAAGCATACCTTCGATGGAAGTACGCTAGGACATTCCTAGCTTTCTCTTACGGCTTGTTAAGACTAGTACCAATTGCTACTCCAAGACAAAAGGCCGCGACTATTGCTACAAGAAAAGCTCCCACTGTAGCAATTATAGGTACCCAAGCTGGAATCGAAGCAACCGCTGCTGCTACTGTTGCTCCATCAATAAGCGCACCTACTATAAAGATACCAGAAGCTACTCCAGCGAGTGCCTCTTAACAGGTTCCGTCGCTACCTGCGTTGTACCAGCGATCTTTGAAGGTGCCATCGGCATTGAGGCCATCGGGCTTGGCGAGCGTGGTCCCCGTATTCTGATCTTGCATCATCAGATCAGTATTGGCAAAGGTGTTGATGGTGGCAAGTCCTGCACCACTGGTATTGGTGCGAGCGAGGGGACTGGACCACCCCAGATAGTTGAAATCGGCGAGGTCGGTGAGGCCGCTATTGCAACTAGGACGTTCGTCAATCCATTCCGAGCTTTGCAGGTCGGGCTGGAACGTGGCATTGGCGACCAACACATCGACGGTGTACCCTGTTGAGGTGTTTTTCACGTAAATGTGATTCTTGTTGGGTCCAGTGCTGGTGTAGTTGTAGTCCACCTCGGCGGTGAACGAACTAGCACAGCCAAAGCCTTGACTGCTGATGACGGGCGGATTGGGATACAACTCGTAAAAGATATGGAAGGTGCCATCGGCCAGAAGAGTCGTGCCAGCCTGTAACAGGTTGTCGCTATAGTAGCCGCCAAGCCCGACCCACTGGGCAACGAGATGGTTGTGATCGATGGTGCCAGTGGTGCAAGGCGTGTTCCAGTTGCCCGTTGTCTCCTTGAAGCCATTGCCGGAACCTGTGCCAACCAGGAAACCGGACCAATTGCCAATACCGGCGAGAGTGGTGTTGGGAGCAGCATTCGAGGGCAGAAGCGTCCGTGAGAGTTTCTTGATCGAGCCATGCAGCCCGAAGTTATGCCCATGATCGACGTAATTAGAGGGACCAGAAACGCTCTGAGCAGAAGTGCCCGTCACCGCAAACAGCAAGACGCAAAGCGCGAGCAACGCAGGAAGAACAGGACCGAACCAGCGAGAAGAATGACGCATAGTGTTGGAATCCTTTCAGCACGATGTTTCGTTCACAAGGATGGACCACAGTGCTATAATGAGCCTGCGATACCATTCGCCGATGATGCTCTGCCGAAGGGCTTCAATCTCAGTCAGGGCATCATCCTGTTGCTGCGAAACGTGTCACACGCTCTGTGCGACGTTCCGCGTCACAATGTTTCTCAAAAGTAAGCGGCTTGGTAGTATACAAAAAAACATTGTGAGCAGGTGGAACGCCAATGGCGTTCCACCTGCTCACAATGTCTGAAAAGCTTTCTCAAGCACGCTCTAAAAGTTCAAAATGATTTATGTTGTCACATGCACGCCATCAATACATACGGTTGGCTTTACGCCTCCGTTCGTTAGGCAGCAGTACGTCGAGGGCGTCGTCAACGGTGACGATTCCCTGTAGGATGCCATCTTCGTTGACCACTGGCACGGCGAGCAGGTTGTACTTTGCCATTGTTTCGGCAACGGTACGTGGGTCTGTGTCTGGTTGGACACTGATTACGTCGGTCTCCATCAACTCTTGTAAAGGCTGCTCTAATGGCGCAATCAATAAGTCCCACAGCGAGACGACGCCGAGAATAGTGCTTTCGTCCCGCGTCTCATCCTCGACACAGTAGACATAGGAGATACGGACATCGTTTTCCTGGATGTTTGTGCGGAGTGCGTTGATGGCCTCGGCGGTTGTACGCGTCTGATTCAGCACGATATAGTCAGTGGTCATGAGGCCACCCGCTGTGTCTTGCTCGTACTCAAGCAGTTCTTGCACGTCGCCCGACTCTTCGGGTTGCATGAGACGTAACAGTTCCTCGGCACGTTCCTCTGGTAGTAGAGCTATCAGGTCGGCGGCCTCGTCAGGTCCCATTGCTTCGAGGATATCGGCGGCACGCTCAGGTTGAATGTTTTCGAGAATGTGACGTTGCAGGTTGGTGTCGATCTCCTCCATCGTGTCGGCGGCGGTCTCGTTGTCGAGCGTCTCGATCAACTGTGCCCCCTGTTTAGGTGAGAGTTGATGAATGATTTCCGCGATATCGGCGGGGTACATCTCCGCGAGTTGTCTGCTCGTGGCAGTGTGAGGTACTGATGCTGTCGTCAGTGCCCGCTCTGCCTCTGAATGATGCGGACCAATCAATTCGACATCGGACCAAGGTATGAGTACAGCATTTCTACCCTTGCCGAGCAACCAGGGCGCGATACGACGCACAAGACCGAGATTGCTGTTATCAACGCCCAGGATATGCCAGTCGTCGTCGAAACCAATATCGTTGACACGCACGGCTTTTTTGTGTTCAACGTCGATCACACGCCTGTCCATGACCTCATGTGCCAGCGATATTTCGTCTTCCGTTGACTGCTCTGGCTGCTGCGTATGCTCTGTCAGAGCTGTGCGTACACGAAGCTCATGCTCCTGGCGTCCCACTTCGGCGAGCGGAATGCGCCAAGGCTGATTCTCTTCGCCTTCGACCAGCAGAACGCTCGGTAAATCATGACCTGTCCCTGAGCGCGGGGCAAGCACATCAACCACTTTACCGATGCGTTCGCTCTGTGCATTTTCGACTGGTGCATTCAGCACCTGACTGAGATAAAACATGATTATTATATCTCGACACGTGAAGCAGGCAACGCACTACTCGTTTGATGTTCAAATCCCTCGTTCGTCAACTTTTGTTGTGCCAGTTGAATGCTAGCACCGATAAAATCGCGGAAGAGGGGATGTGGATGCGTCGGGCGGCTCTTGAATTCTGGATGGAATTGCGAGGCGACGAACCATGGATGATTGGCTAGCTCGATCACTTCAACAAGGCTATTGTCGGCAGAGCGACCGCTGACAACGAGGCCGTGGCTCTCCATACGCTTACGGAACTCGTTGTTGAACTCGTAGCGATGGCGATGGCGTTCAAACACGATTGGCTCACCGTAGGCTTGATAGGCTCTGGTGCCAGCAGTGAGGCAACATACCCAGTTACCGAGACGCATGGTGCCACCTTTATCGGCCACCTGTCGCTGCGTCAGCATCAGGTCGATCACAGGATTAGGCGTCTGCGGATCGAACTCGGTGCTATTGGCATCGGGCAGGCCGAGTACGTTACGTGCGAACTCGATTACCGCAACCTGCATACCGAGACATAGGCCGAGATAGGGAATGTTCTTGCGACGTGCGAAGTTCGCGGCCTTGATCTTGCCTTCGATGCCACGATGTCCAAAGCCACCTGGAACGACGATGCCCGCGACATCCTCAAGCACCTCGGTATAGCCCTCGCCCATCTGCTCCAGAGCCTCTGAGTTGATCCACTTGATGCGAACATCGACATCGTGGAACCAACCCGCGTGATTGAGGGATTCTGCAACGGACATGTAGGCATCATGTAGTTCTACATATTTCCCAACGAGGCCGATTGTCACCTCTGGCCGTGGACTCTTGATCTTCGCGACCAGAGCGTTCCACTCTTGCATCTGTGGTTCCTGGCGTTTCAGACGTAGTTCGTCGACAAGAAATTCACCAAGCCCTGCCTCTTCCAGGATGAGCGGCACCTCGTAGATCGTATCGGCGGTCAACATCGGAATAACGGCTGCCGTCTCGATATTGCAGAAGAGAGCAATTTTGTCGCGCAGATCGTTGGTCATAGGGTAGTCGGAGCGACACATGATGACATCGGGCTGAATGCCGACACGCAACAGTTCTTTGACGCTATGCTGTGTCGGTTTGGTCTTGAGTTCTCTCGTGGAGCCAAGATAGGGCAACAAGGTAACGTGCAGGTACAGCACGTCGCGTCTACCAACATCTTTTCGCATCTGGCGAATCGCCTCTAAAAACGGTTCACCCTCAATATCGCCAACGGTGCCCCCGACTTCGACGATCACGACATCGGCATCGGAACGTCGTGCCACCGCATGAATACGGTCCTTGATCTCATTGGTGATATGTGGAATAACTTGAATGGTGCCGCCGAGGTATTCGCCACGCCGCTCTTTGCCGATAACGGAGGCGTATACCTGCCCCGTTGTGACATTGTTAGCCTGATACGCAGGCTCATCGGTGAAGCGTTCGTAGTGACCAAGGTCCAGGTCCGTCTCGGCTCCGTCATCGGTGACGAAGACTTCGCCATGTTGATAGGGCGACATGGTACCAGGATCGACGTTGATGTAGGGGTCCAATTTCATGAGCGAGACGGAGACGCCACGATTTTTGAGGAGACGACCTAGTGATGCGACACTGATACCCTTCCCAACCGACGAAGCTACACCACCCGTGACAAAGATAAATTTTGACATAATAAAGAATCCTCCTGCACTCGGAAGCCCTGCCGTCGTGCTTACATGTATGCCTATGGAAACTATTTCCATGTACACGCATGCCATACATAAAGAAAAACTACACTTTTCTGAATACGTAAATAATCCTGCTCTCGGAACTAACGTGGGGAGAGCAGGATTATTTGTAGTTCGGGCGGTGCGGCTGATAGTGAGTTACGTGTGATAGTAAATTTAGGTTGTACGTTGTTTTTGTCGATCCCCATCTCGCGACAGAATTTGTCGAGCGCGGTGGGTGTTTCTGACCCTGCACCTTCAGGAGGAGCGGGACGATAATGCATTGGAATGACGACGCGTGGTTCCACCTGTCCGATAATCTCGGCAGCTTGCGTGACGTTGAGTCCGTGCTCTCCACCGATGGGAAGAAGTAACACGTCCGCGTCTGCAACCTCTTCGAGCTGCTCTTCTTGTAGTGTATGACCTAAGTCGCCGAGGTGACATACAGCTATATCGTCTATATGAATGATATAGATGGTGTTGCGTCCCTGCTCTTGACCGTGTTTGTTATCGTGGTAGGACGCAACTCCTGTAATAAGCACGTCGCTAATCTCATATTCGCCGGGGCCACGCACCACGCGCGGAGCCTTCCCACCGACACCACGAATGCCCTCGACATAATTGTGCCCAACGTGATTGTGGCTGACGGTGACAATGGAGGCGTTGGTCTTACTCAGCGTCGCAGTATCGCCATGCTGAGGAGAAAAAGGGTCGGTGACGAGCGTCACATTTTTGCCACGTAGCTGAAAACAGGAGTGGCCTAACCAGGTAATATCCATTCTCTTGGTCGCTTCCTCAATAAGTTCGGGCGGGGACACCTGTCCTCGCCCGAATTGTATTGTACCATATGGATAGGTCTTCCACAAGGGAGTAGGGAAATTAACCTTACCACAAACTTCTGCTAGTATCTTGTGTACAGAGATGCTATAATACCGAGCGAAGCAAGGCCCTTTGCCTTTGCTCCTCTGTCGTTAATAAGGTCAGTAAAATATCCTGACCGCTTCTGAAGAAGTGCTAGAAACTATGAAAATAGAACACACACGCTGGCAAGGTACCAAGTGGGAGCCTACTATCCCTGGCAAGTTACGTGCGGCTCAACTGGTGCTACTATTTGGCTCTCCGTCACTCCTTAAACAACAATCCCTGCTCCAAGAACTCCAACAGGTCTACCCCGGTGCTCATCTTTTCGGTTGTTCGACCGCTGGGGAAATCTCTAACACGCAAGTATTCGACAATTCTTTAGTCGCTACAGCGATCCAGTTTGAACAGACTACGCTGCATGGGGTTCGTATCAAACCCCAAAAAGGCAGCAGTGATTTTCAAGCAGGCGAACTTCTGGCTCAAGAGCTTGATAAGGAAGGACTCGTTCATGTCTTTGTACTCTCGCGCGGAGTGAATGTCAACGGCAGCGATCTCGTTGCTGGACTGACTCGCCATCTGCCCCCTCATGTGACTGTTACCGGAGGGCTTTCAGGCGATGGAGACAGATTCCAGGAGACGCTCATTGTTTGGGAGGGGAAGCTAGAGACAGAGAGTATTGTTGTACTTGGATTCTATAGCCAAAGGCGCCGCGTGGGCTATGGCTCATTGGGGGGATGGGACACCTTCGGCCCGAAACGATTAATTACCCATTCGGCAGGTAACGTACTTTACCAGCTAGATGGCAAGTCGGCTTTGTCACTGTATAAAGCCTACCTTGGTGAGTATGCACAGGGTTTGCCTGCTACAGGATTGCTCTTTCCATTGTGTTTGCTTACGCCAGATAGTCCTGACCCGGTTGTACGAACGATTTTGTCTGTCAACGAAGCTGAACAGAGCATCACTTTTGCCGGTGACATGCCTGAAGGCATGTATACTCGCCTCATGCGAGCCAATTTTGACCGATTGGTAGATGGGGCAGTGAGCGCGGCGAAGACAAGCTATGAAGCAATTCACACCTCTCCAGAACTAGCCATACTCATCAGTTGCGTGGGGCGAAAGTTGGTCCTCAAGCAGCGCGTCGATGAAGAAGTGAAAGGGGTACGTGCCGTTATGGGAGATCGAACTGTACTCACCGGCTTTTACTCATATGGTGAGATTTCCCCTTTTACAGCAGGGGAAATGTGCAAATTGCACAACCAGACGATGACGATCACGACCTTCTCAGAAAGGTAAGAGTTCATCAGCGGAGAATGTCCTTGCATGATTTGGCCTGCATGAGTTGTTTTTCGGTGTAAATGGCTCCTCTCAGGTTGGCTTCATCCAGGATCGTCCCGCTGAGATCGGTATCGCTCAGGTCGGCATTTCTGAGGTCGGCTTTATAAAGAATAACTCCGTTCAGGTAAGCTTCGCTCAGATTGGCCTCGATCAGGTTCGTTTCATTGAGGTTGGCAAACATGAGTTCGGCTCTATAGAGATCTGCTTTACTCAGATTGGCTCCCCTTAGATTTACTCCATTCATTTTGGCCCTGATAAGTTCGCTCCTGACGAGGAACGTTTGGCTGAGGTCGGCCTTGCTCAAGTTAGCCTGATTCATGGTGGTCCGGTAGAGGGTTGTTCCATTAAGATTAGCTTCACTCATATCTGACTCACTCAGGTCTACCCTGGCGAGTGTTGCCCCTCTCAAATCCGCTCTTCTGAGATTTGCATAGGAAAGGTCTGCCTGAACGAGGCTTATGCCGCTGAGATCTGGCCGTATATCTGGATGCTCTTTTCTCCACTGATTCCAGACCTTTACACCCTGTTGGAGAAGATCGTGCTGTTGCTGGTTTGCCATGCTGTTTCCTTCGCAGCTATTTTGGCGTGTCGTTGCTTCTCCCAACCTCTATATTGTTACCTCTTCAATGACCACGTATCTTATTATAGGTATATCTTTCCTGTTTGTCAATTCGCTTCTCTCCATACTTTATTGCCTTCACGAAGAGGCGCAGATTTCGATATGGATTGGCAAGGCGTTTGGCGCGGTCATTCCCGACATCGAAGACGAATATATGGGGCAGTACGCGAGCGCCGAGAGCTTTGGACAACAGGTGCGGGCTAGCTTCACGGGTCTATGGATGCCTACGCTGTATGCGAATCCGTTGAATCATCCCGTGCCCTTGCTCTCACTTAACCCCTATATGGATGCGTGGCTGCCGCAGGTCTACTTTGCTGAGTGGAATGGTATCGCGCAATCGGCGATAGACTACATGTACCCACAATGGCAATACTTCGATGAGCAAACAGGTAAATAGAACGGACGGGCGACCACAAGGGTCGCTCCCTACCATACGACGGATGCAACGACACATTATCCGTGTATAGTAGGGAGCGACCCTTGTGGTCGCCCGTTGGGATTCTTCTATGGTCGCCCGTTGATATTCTTTACTATTGCCTTGTCTAATATATGTCAATAATGAGGAATGATTATTTGACACCTAAATAGCACAAAAAAGGGATGGCCCAAACAGTGGTCATCCCTTTTAGAAACACAGGTATATTTAGTTATACTTATGTCGTTGCTGTGTTAGACGCGACGGCGTGTACTGCCGCTGATAGCACGTAGAATGGCAATCAGGATACAGGCACCAATGAATGCAACAACGATACTCCAGATGATGTTACCACCAGTACTGAATCCAAGTGCATTCATAATGAAGCCACCGATGAGCGCACCAACGATACCAACAATGATATCACCAACAATACCGTAGCCGCCGCCGCGCATTACAACGCTAGCAAGGAAGCCTGCAATTAGACCAACGACAATCCAGAAAATCAAAGCTGTCAACATTTTAGAAATCTCCTTTTTGTATTAACAATCTATTCTGTAGTCCTATACAAATGCAGATCAATGATGTTTCTCACCGAAACAATGTGTGAGAGAACTTCCTGCATTCAATGTCAATATAATAACCTACTTTTTTTGATATATCAAGTCTTTTGAAATACTCTAAGATGCTGTTAAACATTTACTTATGTTTCTAATGCGATGAACAAATGATAGATAACCTTTTGCCTTTTTAACGCTCATTTTTGCACTTTATAATAGCACATCCTTATTTTTCTTATCTTCTTTAACACGTTTGGAATTGTGTAACCGTATACATGAACCTGTTCTTTTGTCCGTTGCATTTGCTGGAATGACTATGGTACGCTCTATATATTCGTCTATAGATTTGCCAGGAGTTTCTTCATGCCTTCGGTGCCAAATATTCCTGAAACAACGCCAATCACACAAGCAACACAACCTGCTACTGCCCAATCGTGGGCAGAACGGGTCGTGTCACCACTAAAAAGTTTACCGCGCAATGTGTACATTCTCTATCTCTTCACGCTGGGAAAAGGATTTCAACTTACGATTGCGCTTCTAAATATCAGTTACTACGCTCATAGTCTTGGCTATCGCCCTGATTTCATCGGCGTTCTCAATGCCGCAAGTGCTATTGGCGCACTTGTAGGAGCCGTACCAACCGGCTTGCTCGCGGACCGCATTGGACGCAGACCTGTATTATTGGTCTCCGCATTCCTCGCACCGCTGTTTCTTGCCCTCACTGGTCTGGTGACAACAGCACCCTTGCTGCTGCTATTCAGCTTTCTACAAGGTTCCGTTGCAACAGCGTACTGGGTGACAAATGTACCATTATTAGTCGAGAACACGACAGAGCAACAGCGTGTAGGTGTGCTAGCGTTCAATAGCTTTTTATTGTTGGGTGTTGGGTCACTTGGCAATCTACTAGGTGGTGCCATTCCTGAGTTCGTGGGTGGATTGCTCCATGTATCCGCCGCCAGCACGGTACCACTACGCTGGGGCGTCCTTGCGGCTGCACTCTTTACGGTTGTATTCAGTATTCCGCTCTGGTTCTTGCGTGAGACACCGCGTACTAGAGCGCAATCAGTTAAAGCAACGCATAACAAGACGGAGAAGCAAACACCTACAAAGGAGCGTTTTCCCGTTTTCTTGTTTGTGAAGTTGCTATTACCAGACCTCGTGTTTACAATGGGCGAAGGGGCGGTGGTTGGGCTGATTCAACTATTCTTCGTGTTGCGCTTCCGTCTACTGCCAGGGCCGCTGGGGATTATTTTGACCATTGCGTATTTTTACTTATTGGCGACAATCCATGCTCCTCTTCATACTGCTTGTCTTCCTCTGTCCCATACCTCTCGCTTACGGGGAAAGAGGAATGCTTTCTGTTCTCTCGCTTTATGAGTAATCTATTTGCACGGTGTTGAATACCGTCCCATGTTCTATCAGGAAATGCTTTGCAAATTTCTACCGCATCTGCGTTCGGGTATAGCTTGAACAGCAACGCTTCTTCCTCCACTGACCACGACGTACCGTTCGAGGAACTTCGCTTAAAGTGGCCTATATCTACAATGTTCCCGATTGCCTCCTTCCAATGTATTTCAATTTTCAGCCACGTCGGAGCGACTTGACTCAATACTACTTTGTGTACTAAAGCACCAACGAAACGTAAACGAATATCGAAAGAAAGTTTATCCCACTTTGAAGCAATATCTGGAAGAAGTGAGTGTATTTGATACAATGTTATTTCTTCGTCGTCTTCGTCGTCCTTTGGTGTTGCTAGCTCGCTTCCCCATTCTGCTATCTTTTCTTCTAACCCTGCTATTTTATTGGCGTAGTCAATTTTCATCTGCTTTGTTTTAGGTATATCGGGGTCGTCGAGTAAGTCCATAGTCTCTTGCCTTTGTCTCTGAGCGTTGTTTAATTGTTTTTGTATGAGTGCTTTTGTATGCTCCTGTGATGCCTCTCTAGCTACTAATCTCTCTTCTACCTTATCTTCCCAATCATCTAGCCTTTCTAATGCCTCAATACGCTCAAAGAACTTTTCAAGGAAAATGACGTCAAGTCGTCCTATGTTTATAGAAAACCTGTGAGTTATAGATAAGCTCGTCTTTTCGTTACTATCATAGCTAAAAAATGTCTTACCATGATGTTCACCATACGAAGCGTACATTGGTTGATTTCTGTCGTCAAATAGGACTTTTTTAAGGATAGCTTGAACTTGACCAGGACGAGTAGCTATTCCTGGTCTTTGCCTCTCACCGTTCAAGTTATGGGTACTCAACCGCTTGTGAGCATAAGTAAATAAAACTTCGTCTACAATCGGTTCGTGATTATTCTCGATTACACCACCGTTGAGTGGTAGCCACCAACCAATGTATACAGGGTTGCAAAGAACGCTTCTTATTCCATCTATTGTGAACTTATAGCATCCTGCATACGGACCTTCTTTTATAAAGGAAGTTCTCTTATACCCGCCTGCTGCAAATTTGCTTATATTCTTTGCATCTACCCAATCTTCAAATTTGGGAAAGAGAAAATGCCTTTTCTCGACTTCTCTCCCTAATGCCCAGACATTACCATCTAGTTCAAGAAGGCGACGGAATAACCATCTGATCACTTTTGCGTGTGGCTCGTAGATAACATATTTCTTTCTTTTTAGGTCCGTTCTATCAACGATATAACCAGGAACTAGAAATCTACCATCATAGTATCCGTTGCTACTCGCTGTAGCCTTGCCTCCTCCCATAACAAGTTTCATCCATTCCAGATGACGTGCTGACTCTTCCGCCTCAATCATGAATACTCTTTGACAATACTCATCCTGAAAGTTGAAATCCATTCTAAGGGTGCCAATCCAAACATCATTCTCGTAGCACTCCTTCATAATTGTTCCAGGCTTTACTAACCATTTATCCCTGGTAAGACGATTAACGTGTACCGCCCCTACCCAACCGATTTGCTTTCCATGTAGTAATTCCTTTCCCTCAATCAATCTCATCACACGAGATAGCCCAGGCATTTCATGAATGTCTTTTGTTCCACTCATGCCTTCATCATCTGCTATAATCTCGATGTAACCTGTACAACCTTTGTTTCTGAAATGCTCCACAAATTTGTCAGTTTGCATCTCGAAACTATGAATGTTATTTTGTATCTGTGCTATGCTTGATTGCCGTACATAGATAACACCATTTTCATCTTGGGGAAACCCCATATTGTATACTGGTTTGAGACTTTCCCTCTTCAGAATACTTCTTATCTTTTTTTCTTTGCTGTTCTTTTGACTCATGTTCTAATCTCCTCAGTTCGTCAGCTATGTCTTGTAGGACGGTGTAGAGTACCAGCTTTTCCTCTGGTGGTAACATGTTCATATCACTCCTTGCTGTAGTGAAAGATCGCTTTGCTTGCTGTCTTCCATTATAGCAGGGGTGAATTATTCATACAAATCGACACAAATATCAATCTATAATAAAAATAGGTTGTTAACTCATGCTTAAAGCTGCTTCATAAGCATCTCCTATATTTCTCCTAGGAATATACGCTTCCCAACTTTTTAAAAACTCAGAAAAATTGCTTTTATTCCTTATTTTTCATCATCCTTCTTGTACGAGGGAGAGGTGCCAAACTAGTTCCGTCTTGAACATGAAGTTCAGTTTCTTTATACCAAATAGTCCCTCCTTTTTATCAATTCGCCGTTGCCTACTTTCATTGTCATGCTACGTCACTTAGCGCAAAGAGGCAGTAACTAACATTAAGTCTTTTATCTGCCTATGAACGACATGGTTGCCTAAAGCTAACTCTCGTGACAGCAATAATACATAATAAAATTGCATCTGTCAACCCTAAAAAGCCTTTAGGTGACTTGACATGACTCTAGTGACCTGTTAACATCAAGGTGTCTATAGACGAAAGGGGGCACTATATACTCTCATGGCATCAGAAGAGATATTAGAGGTTAAAGACGTTGCCAAGATACTCAAGGTAAGTACTCGCACTGTGATACGCTTAGCAGAGCGGGATGAACTCGTGGCTTTCAAAGTTGGTGATTTATGGCGGTTTCGTCGTTCAGATGTTGATGATTATATACAGCGGCAAATCCAACGTCGTCAAAAGAATGGTTGAGTCGTGCTGCCCCAAAGAGATAGACGGCATTCAAGGTAATATATCTGATTATTATCAATTATTCAGCTTACGTCTATCTAATTAGTATTTTTGCTATTCCTCCAATATTCACATAGATAAATACTGTAGTATATACTCACTTCTGCGGAATCACAAAAGCGGAACCAGATTAACATCGTTCTCATTATTAATGAACACGAAGAGCGGTCTGGTTTCAATCCCAGCTCAACTCCACAATTGGATGCAGCGGTTGGTACATTTCCTCCATTCGCTCCTGGTCAATGTTTCAATCCTCATTCAACTGCTGAGTCAGGTGTAGCAGCAATGTTGTAGCCAGTAGCACCACCTATAATTTTTTTATTTCAATCCTCATCCAATTGCTAAGTTAGGTGCAACAGAGTCGGCCTGCTGCCCTCCGCCCGACTCGATAGTTTCAATCCTCTCCCAACGCTATAGTCGGGTGCAACGTGCTGGACATGTGGCAACTTTCAGAGCCATTCATGTTTCAATTCTCACCCAACTCTACAGCCAAGTGCAGCATTTCTCGACTACGTTCATGGTCTACCTCATTTCGTGTTTCAATCCTCGCCCAACTGCTGAGACGGAGGCAACAAGTCAGATCAACACGTTCCCTCCTAGAATCGTGATGTTTCAATCATCCCTCAGATGCTCAGTCGGATGCAACTCACAGAGGGGCGTGCCAGGGGCGTGCGCGGTATTGTTTCAATCCTCACCCAACTTCTGAGTCGGGTGCAACAGCGAGCAACCATTGAGTATTAACCGTACCGTAGAGTTCCAATCCTCACCCAACTTCTGAATCGGGTGCAACAACATAAATCGCGGGAAATGGAATTATGCCTTTAGGTTTCAATCCTAATCTACCGCATCTACCGCTCAGGGTTGGTGCAACTACACTGTGCTGAGAACAGGATACGCAAGTCTAAGGTTTCAATCCTCACCAACCGCTCAGGGTTAGTGCGACTATCTTATCGCGTGACTCATTACAATGTTGATGGGTTTCAATCCTCACCAACCGCTCAAGGTAGGTGCAACTCATTGCCAAGATGCATCTCACAGGCAACAAGGCGTTTCAATCCTCACCAACCGCTCAAGGTAGGTGCAACGACCCATTTGCTCGATTCATCCCACGGTACACGCTAAGTTTCAATCCTCACCAACCGCTCAAGGTAGGTGCAACGCCGCGTGATGCCCCACAACGGCGCAACAAAAAGAGTTTCAATCCTCACCAACCGCTCAAGGTAGGTGCAACATAACAACGAACGCCCGATAAAAGAATTAGTTTTGTGTTTCAATCCTCACCAACCGCTCAAGGTAGGTGCAACACTTCGAGGGGTACTCAAAGCCGCTTGGCAATTAGTTTCAATCCTCACCAACCGCTCAAGGTAGGCGCAACAACCAATCGCTTTCTTCGACTCATCTAAAGAGGTGTTTCAATCCTCACCAACCGCTCAAGGTAGGTGCAACAGGATCAAGATGACCAGTGCCGCACTCGCATACGAGTTTCAATCCTCACCAACCGCTCAAGGTAGGTGCAACAATACGCCTGCACGCCTTGCGACTTCCTCTTGAGGTTTCAATCCTCACCAAGAGGGGTGCAAGTAATTCATTTCAGGAAAAAGAGCCTTTTGCTTCCACTGTGACAAGAGCAAGTAATCCAGCAATCGAAAATGAACGACCCCTTTCACTCTCAGGAGAGCAAGTAATTCATTTCTC
>JAABUJ010000739.1_pt1 | contig 59058 bp, 62 predicted proteins | sample 5559131 | NCBI WGS metagenome assembly JAABUJ01 (sample SAMN10711875, study PRJNA513366) | rock metagenome | isolation source: Antarctica rocks | place: Antarctica: Victoria Land, Mt New Zealand nord | collected 2016-01-07 | reverse complement strand
TCCCGCACGAACGCCGACACCCCCACCACCACCAAACCCCGGACAACCGCACGCCACATGCCCTCACCGTGACAATCCCGGCAAAATCAGCTCACCCTCCCAGCGAATCGGTGACTTCAGGCTAAGCGAGGTCAAGACCGAGCTGATGCGACGACGGCATCTCCCGATCCCCGAACAAGGACGCTGGCTCGCCAGCGTCATCCGCGGGCACTGCAACTACTACGCGGTGCCCAGCAACAGCGATGCGATCATCCAATTCCGTACCCAGGCAACCCGGCACTGGTGCTGGGCGCTTCGGCGCCGCAGCCAACGCCATCGTCTGGATTGGGAACGGATGAACCGCCTCGCGAATCGATGGCTCCCACCGGCCCGACTGGTCCATCCCTACCCCGAAGCGCGGTTTGACGCCAGAACCCAAGGGAGGAGCCCAGTGCGCTAGCAGTGCATGCTGGGATCTGCGCGGGGGGCGGGTCGAGTCACTAACGGCGAAGACCCGTCCCTACCGCGATCGTCTCGCTCGTGTAAGCCTGCAACGCGTCCGCAGTGGCGGAGAAGATCGGAGAGCGCTCCCGATCCTCGGTCTTCAGCAGCCCGAGCAGGCCCCCGAACGCCAATCTTGAGCAGCGCTCGTCCTCCAACAGAACCCGGCCTCGTCGATCTCGTGGCGCATCACCCAGTCCACCACCACCTCCATGTCACGGCCATGAACCGCGGCGCCATGCAGCAACGGGGCGAGCAGCGCCAGCGCCCGCGAGGCCCAGTGCGAGCGGTCGCTCGTCGCGCTTCCGATCCGGCTCGTCATCGCCCGCGCCATCAACAGCGCCCGTCCCACAAGACCGAGCTCCGCACCGGCGACCAGCGCAACGCTTGACTCTCGCCGCTGCCGCCGCCGGTCCCCGTCGGGTCGAACACCCACGTCCGGCCGCTACGCGACCGCGCCGGTCGGGTCGCGCGCGCGACGTCGGACTTGGTCGAGGTCGACACCGCCGGTCCGACGTGCGCGATCAGCGCCGGGATGATCACCCCGCTCGTCTTGCCCGCCCGCGGTGGGCCGAGCAGCAGCACCGCCCGCTCTGACCGGGCATGACGAGCAGACCGAGGAGGCGTCGGCAACGGTCACGCCATTGGCGAACGTGTGCCTGCTGTACGCCCCGCGCGAGCGCTGCTACGAGCACTCACTGAACGATCCGTCGTGCGCGCGTAACGCCCGCTACCGCGAGCTGCTGCTCGGGCACGTCGAGCGCTTCCGCGCCGCGGGCGCCCCCGGCTCGCGTCTTCGAATACTGGTTCGACGCGATCCGCTTCCCCGGGACGATCCCGGACTTCACCGAGACGATGGCGCAGGACCTTGCCTTCTACCGCGACGCGGGCGTTCACACCGTCCAGATGCTGATGACCGGGCACGGCGGGGCACCCCCAGTGCACCCGAACCCGCCCGCGTTCGCCCGCCTGACCTGGGGGCCACGCTCAGGATGATCTCTGCCCATCAGGCCGGCCGGTCGGGCTCGTCCGCCAGTGTCGGCACCTCGCGCAGGGCGCGCAGGGCGCGCAGGGCGCGCAGGGCGCCGATCGTACGCGACACGTTGGCGAACATCCCGCCTGCAGTTGGGGCACCAGCGCAGCTGGTGCCCCACCCGGGCGGCGCCTGCTCGTCGAGCTCGCCGTCCAGGTACTCGGACATGTGCGCGGGTCTCGCGGCAGCGGTCGGCTGCCTCCATCCACGGCTCGCTGAGCTGATCTCGGCCGTTTCGGGACCGGGCAGCATCGTCGCGTCGGGAACTGGGCCCTCGCTACAGCTCATCCAGCAGCGCCGACCACGCCGCGCGCTCCCGCGCTGGCTCGACCAGCGGCCGGAGCGCCGCCGACCGTGCGCGCAGCGCGGCCAGGAATGCAGGCTCGCGCTCGGCCCGCACCAGCAGCTCGGCCAGCGCCCGGTGATCCCCCACCGGAAAGTACCCTGGATGGTCCTCGCCCAGGACGCCCACGGAGCCGGCGATGCGGCTGGCCAGAATGGGCACGCCGCACATCAGCGCTTCAGAGACCACGTTGGCGCCGCCCTCCAGACGCGAAGGGACGATGAGCGCGTGGGCCCGGGCCAGCGCCCGCAGCGCGCGCCAGCGCGGCACCTCCCCGCGCCAGTGGTAGCGGGGCACCTCGGCGGCCTCGGCCGCCAGCCGCTGCGCCAGGGCGGCGTCGGCCACACCGCCGTAGTGGATCACCCGCAGCCGGGAGCGAGTCGGCAGCTGTCGAGCGGCCTGCACGACCACCAGCGGATCCTTTACGGGGCGGACGTGCGCCAGCAGCAGCACGTCGAAACCCTCCCGCGAGCGCGCCGCTGACGCTGGGGGAGGGACGACGGACTGGTAGATCACCCGCGCCTTGCGCCTGGCGTCCCCATCGAGCGCGGCCGTCGCCAGCGGCTGGAGCACGACGATCCGCGAGGCCACCTGCAGCGAGCGCCGGGCGGCGGCGCTGGCGGCCAGGTCCCGGTAGACATCGGTGCCGGTCAGCGCGAGGATCAGCGGCGCCTGCGGGCGCGCCTGGTGAAAGCGAGCGATAGCTGAGGCGCTGCGAGCGGCGTGCAGCGCGATGAGCAGCTGACAGCTCTCTCCGTGCCAGTCGCCGGCGAGGCGAACGTCGTGCCCGAGCTCCCGCAGCAGCCGCGCCCAGCGCGCCGCCGTGACGCTGTTGCCGCGGCGCGCGCGCGGCGGCTCGGGGGTGACGATCCGGATCCGCACGCTGCGGGCTCCGCGCGTGACCTATTGACGACCCGCGCGCACGGCCACTACCGCGCGCAGGTGCGAAATCCCGCCCAGACGTCGCGACGCTCTGGCGTGAAGTAGTTGCGCAGCGTATTGCGCACCAGCCGGCTGCGGGTGGCGAACGAGCCGCCGCGCAGCACCTTACGTGAGCCGAACCAGGGCTCGGAGTTGTCGCCGTAGCGGTCAGGTTCGAAGCCCGGGTAGGGGCAGAACGTGCTGGCGGTCCACTCCCACACGTCGCCGATCAGCTGCCGCACGCCGCCCGCGCTGTCGCCGTCCGGCAGCGCGCCCACCGGCAGCGGCCCAGGCAGGCGCAGGTCGAGGTTGGCCCGCTCCGGCTCCGGCGCCTTCGACCCCCAGGGGTAGCGCGGCTTTGCGCATATATCGCCGCAGGCGGCGAGCTCCCACTCGGCCTCGGTCGGCAGCCGCCGCCCGGCCCAGCGGCAGAACGCTTCGGCCTCGTGCCAGTTGACGTTGACCACCGGCAACTCCGGCTCGAGCGCCACCCAGCGCTCGAAGCTGCGCCGCAGCCAGCCCCCGTCGCCGCGCTGCCAATAGACCGGGTGCTCGGCGGCGAGCTGCCGGCGCCAGCGCCAGCCGTCCTCGCTCCACAGCCTGGCATCGCCGTAGCCGCCGTCCTTGACGAACGCGCCGAACTCCGCCTGGGTGACGGTCTCCCTGGCGATGCGGAAGTCGGCCACCTCGACCGGATGGGCCCACTTCTCGTTATCGAACACGAAGCCGTCCCGCGGCCGCGCACCGAGCTCCAGCACCCCGCCAGGCACCGCCACGTCCCGCCCGGCGACGGCGAGATCCGCGGCGCTCGGCCCGACCGCCCGGCTCTGCAGCCGCGCCGGCGCCTGCCAACCGTGCGTCTGGTGCGTGTAGACGATCGCCTCGTCATGCCAGTCCTCGTGAAAGACGGTGTAGAGCGCCATCTCCAGCAGCTCCGGGCGTGGGTCACGCGCCAGCACCTCCTCGATCACCCCTTCGCGCACGGCGTCCATGTAGGCGAGCGTCTCGGCCCGCGAGGGCAGTGGCAGCTCCCAGCGCGTGTCGTGGGCGACGGTGCCCGAGTTCCACAGCGCGTCCGCGTCGCCACGCAGCGGCTCCCGGCCGGCGAGCTGACGGAGCACGAAGTGGTCCTGGAACCACGCCAGGTGCCCGAGCTCCCACAGCAGCGGGTTGACGATCTCCAGCTGAGGCCCCAGCAGCTGCTCGTCGCTGAGCCCCTCGACGAGGGCGAAGGTCGTGCGCCGTGCATCCTCCACCCACGCGGCGATGGTCGGGGCGTCCACCGTCTCGGCGGGGATCTGGGCGTCGAGCATGCGGGAACGATACCGGCCCGCGTCTGGCATGCTTGGCGGCGTGTGCACCACCCCCAAGATCAAGCTGACCTCGCTCTCCTCCGGCGCCGGCTGAGCGTGCAAGCTCCCCGCGGCCCAGTTGGCGCCGCTGCTCCAGTCGCTACCAGCTTCTGACGATCCGAACCTGCTGGTCGGCACCTCCACGGCCGACGATGCGGGGGTCTACCGCCTGCGCGACGATCTGGCGATCGTCCAGTCGGTCGACTTCTTCACGCCGATCGTCGACGACCCCTACGACTTTGGGCGGATTGCGGCCGCAAACGCACTGTCGGACATCTACGCGATGGGGGCCCGGCCGATAACCGCCATGAACCTCGTTGCGTGGTCGGTGCAGGAGCTGGGGGCTGAGATGCTGGGCGAGGTGCTGCGCGGCGGTGCCGAGGTGCTCGCCGCCGCCGGCGTGACGCTGGTCGGGGGCCACACGATCACGGACTCCGAGCCCAAGTACGGCCTGGCTGTGACCGGAGTGGTCTCGCCCGCGGAAATCATGACCAACGCCGGCGGGCGGCCGGGCGACGCGCTGGTGCTGACCAAGCCGCTCGGGATGGCCGCGGTCGCCACGGCGCTCAAGAAGGAACTGGCCGCCGAGGCGGTGGTGGCAGCGGCGGTGGAGGTGATGAGCGAGTTGAACGCGGCGGCCGCCCAGGCGGCCCGTGCCGCTGGCGCGCACGCGGTTACGGACGTGACCGGCTTTGGGCTGCTCGGCCACCTGCACGAGCTGGCCGCGGCCAGTGGGGTGGCCGTCGAGGTGCGGGCGGCGAGCGTGCCGGCTCTGCCGGGAGCGCTCGAGCTGCTGGGCGACGATCGCGCGCTGGCCGGCGGCAGCCGCGAGAATCGCCGCCAGGCCACCGCGTACGCGTCGTTCGCCGACGGCGTGGAGGAGGTGCGGCGGCGGCTGCTGTGCGACGCGGCGACCTCAGGCGGGCTGCTGGTCGCGCTGGAGCCGGAGCGAGCGGGTGAGCTACCGGGCGTCGTCATCGGCTGCCTGACGGTTGGTGAACCCGGCGCGATCACCGTCAGCTAGCCTGCCGGACGGAGACTCGCGGACGGTGAGCGTCTCGCCGGTGAGGTCACTTCGAGATCCAGAGCAGGAGCTGAATGCGTGGATCGCAAACCGTAGCCGCAGAGGCCGGGGCATCCGGTGTCCAGGTCCAAACCTCCCGCGCCCGCTGGATGGCGCTTCTCACCCTGGGGCTGTTCGCGACGGTCGTGGTCATCGCGCTCACGTGGGCGAAGTCGTTGCCCTACCTGGCGAAGCTCGTCCACGTCGCCGGCGCGGGGGTGCATCCCGGTCATTCGATCCTGGCCAAGGCCGGCAGGGCGGGAGCGGCGCCCTCCCTGTCGCACGCCTGGTCGTTCACCGTCGCCTACGGCAGATCGGTGTGGGTCGCGCTGCTGGCCGCCCTGGTGATCTCCTCGGCCATCGAGGCGCTGCTGCCGCGCCGCTGGTTGGTACGGGCGCTGTCTGGGAACGGCCGCTGGGCCACCCTCCGCGGCGGCGCCGCGTCGCTGCCGACCATGATGTGCACCTGCTGCGCCGCGCCGCTGACCGGCGACCCTGCGCCGCGAGGGCGTCTCGACCTCCTCGGCGCTGGCCTACTAGGTTGGCAACCCGACGCTGAACCCGGCGGTGCTGGCCTTCCTCGCGATCGTCGCGCCGTGGCAGTGGGTGGTTGTACGGCTGGTCCTCGGCGCTCTGCTCGTGTTCGGCTTGACCGGCGTGGTGGCCCGGCTGGCCGGGCGCAGGCCGGCGCCCGCCGAGCTCCAGCCCGACTCGTCCGAGGTCGGCCTGGTGTCGGTGGCGGGTGCGCCCATGCGCTTCGCCAAGGCGTTCGCGCGGCTGTCGGTGACGCTCGTCCCCGAGTACGTGCTGGCGGTGATCGTGGTCGGGCTGCTGCGCGGCTGGCTTTTCCCGTTCGACGGCTCGGCGGCGCACTGGGGCATCCTGGCGGTGCTGCTGGCGGCGGTGGCCGGAACGCTGCTGGTGATCCCCACGGCTCGGCGAGATCCCGATCCTGCAGGGTCTGGCGGCGAATCGGCGTCGGCGCCGGTGTGATCGGCACGTTGCTGATCACGCTGCCGGCGATCAGCCTGCCGTCGATGGCGATGGCCGGTCGCGCGCTCTCGTGGCGGGTGACGGCCGCGCTTGCCGGCGCGGTGGCGCTCACCGGCGTCGCCGCGGGCGGGCTGCTGTGGGCGCTGGGGGGGTAGCGAGCGCAGCTCTGCTGGTCTGACCCCCTCGGTTCGGTCCCCCCTTTTGTGAGAGCTTTTCTCGCCCTGATCATGGGGCGACGGGCGATCACGTGAACCGACCTACGCATACGCAGGAGGATGTCGTCCGACGACCATGCCGGGCGGCCCGGAGACCTGCAGTCGATGTGCGACCGGCATCAATCCACCCGTTGGCGACTCCCCTCCGTCGCGCGGAAACCGAGCACGCCCCGAGTCAAAGCAGAAGTCCGCTGCGCTTAAGAGCTGGCTGCTCCAATGTCGCCGCTGCGGCACTCTGCGCGTCGGGCCACGCGGGGCCGGTTGCATAGGCAACGATCGCAACGTGCCGGCTGTGCGGAGACGTGCGGAGACGTGCGCTTCGCGCGAAAAGCGACCGTAACTCGTATGGCTTTTCGGGCGGCGAGACGATGGCGTGGTCAACCAACGTCTGAGGGAGGACCTCATGCAAACCACCACACTCGTGGACATCGCCGCCGGCGCCGCTCGCCTGCGACGTTGCCCGACCATCACCAGGGCCGTCCGCCGCGCAACAAGGGCCTCCGGTATCCTGCTGACCCGCCCACGGTCGAGGAGATCATCGCCGTGATGCGCACAGCTGGGGATAACGATGACGGCGTCAGGCTGCGCGGCCTAATCGTCGTGCTATGGCGCGCCGGCCTGCGAATCAGCGAGGCGCTGGCGTTAGCCGAGAGCGACCTTGACGCGAACCGAGGCGCGATCCTGGTTCGTCACGGCAAGGGCGGGTAAAGCGCCGCGAGGTCGGGATGGACCGCTGAAGCTGGGAGCAACTCGCTCCGTGGCTCACGCTGCGCTCCACGCTCCCGGTCGGAGCGCTGTTCTGCATCCTGCGCGGTCCGACGCGCGGACGGCCCTGGGCACCCGCCGGCGTCCGCGCGCAACTGCACGACACAGCCGCTCGGGCTGGCGTGCGACGACGGTTCGCTCCGCATCATTAAGCCGACCCGGTCGTTATGCCGAGGCGGGCGAGAAGTCGCTGCTCGGGAGGGCTCGGGCCTGGAGACTGTCGGCATATTCAGAGGTCCTCGAGGAATTTGAGGAGCGTGTCGGGGGGTCGGTAGCGGCCGGGTTTGGCGTCGAGGGGTTTGGTGCGGTCGATCGCCTGTTGCTTGTGGGTCATGTCGGCGTGCAGGTAGATGTTGGTGGTCGAGATCTGTTCGTGGCCGAGCCACAGGGCGATCACGGTGACGTCGTTGCCGGCCAGCAGCAGGCGCATCGCGGCGGTGTGGCGGAGCGTGTGCATCGTGACGTGCTTGGTCTTGAGCGAGGGGCAGCTCTCGGCCGCGGTGCTCAGATGCCGCGCGAGGCGTCGTTCGATCGCGTCGCGGCTGAGGTGCTTGCCGGTGGTGGTTGGGAACAGCGGGTCGGTGGGAGCGCCGCCGCGTTCCTTCAGCCAGGCTTTGAGCAGCGTCCGGGTGGCGGGCACCAGCGGCGTTCGGCGCTCCTTGCGTCCCTTGCCGATCGTGTGCACGTTGGCGCCGGTGGTGAGCGTGATGTCGGCACAGGTGAGGCCGGCGAGCTCGGAGATCCGCAGACCGGCCTGGATCGTGAGTACGAACATCGTGTGGTCACGGCGGCCGGTCCAGGTGGTCTGGTCGCAGGCTCCCAGGAGGGCGTCGACCTCGGGCTCGGTGATGTAGGTGACGAGGTTGCGTTCGGTTCGCTTGTGCGGGATCGCGAGCACCCGCTGGATTGACGCGGCGTGCTCGGGGTGCTGAAGCGCCATGTAGGCGAACAGCGAGTGGATCGCAGCGAGACGGTTGTTGCGGCTGCTGATGCTGTTGCCGCGAGCTTTCTCGAGGTGCGCCAGGAACGCGGCGATCAGCGGCGCGTCGAGCTGCGCGATGTCCAGGTCGCTGGGCGATCTCCCGGTGCGCTTGGAGGCGAAATGGAGCAACAGCCGGAACGTCTGGCAGTAGGCAGCGATCGTGTTCGGGCTCGCGCCGCGCTGGGCGATCAGCCGCTCACTGAAGTAGGCCTGCATCGCGGGCGCGAGCGCGCTCATCGCACGCCTCCGAAGCTGTCGTGAACCCGTTCCGCCGCGAGCGCCATCAGCTCCGGCGAGGCGGACAAATACCAATACGTATCCGCGGGACTGACGTGCCCGAGGTACGTTGAGAGGCTGGCGATGCGCTCGTCGATCTCGATCCCCGATCGTTGCCAATCGATCTGGGTCTGCACAGCAAAACGATGACGGAGATCGTGGATCCGCGGGTGCACCGTCTCGGTGCGCACGCCGACCCGCGTCGTGATCTCTCTGAACGTCTGGCGCAGACCGTTCGCGTGCACGGTGGTGCCGGCGCTGGAGAGAAAGAACGCGCGCGAGCGCGGCGTTGGGCACAGACGGTCGCGCTCGGACGCGTAGCGGCGCAACGCCTCGGTGGCGGTCCGGTGCAGCGGCACCAGCCGCGCGCGGTCGCCTTTCGCCTTTCGGATCGTGATCAGTCCTGCCTCGAGGTCGACGTCGTCGCGCCCGAGTGCGACCGCCTCACCGATCCGCATGCCCGACACGGCCAGCAGCCCGAACATCGCCTCGTAGCTCGCCGCGCGCAGCGGGTGGCGCAACCGCCTCGCCTCCCCCAACAAGCGGCAGATGTCTTGCTGTGAGAACAGGTACGGGGTGGCGCGCTGACGACAAGTCGGGAACACGTCCGGCGGCGGGATCTCGGTCCTCGGGTCGATCGTTTGCAGGTAGGCGGCGAACCCACGGGCGATCCGCAGCCGCTTCGCCCAATGGTTCGGATGCACCCCGACAGGAAGTCGGGCCCACCGGATCGCCAGCTCGCTGCTGATCGTGTTAGCGCCAGCGGCCTCGGGGTAGTCCACAAGCTGCCCGAGCAGGCGCCCGTCCTCTCTGAGTTTGAACCCGAGCGCGCGGCGCAGCCGCAGGTAGTCATCGACGTGTGCTTGCAGGCCGCTCATCGCTGTGCACCTCCCGGCCACGGCGCCGCCAACAGCCGCAGCCGCTCGACATCGACGCGCGCGTAGATCGCGGTGCTCTGCAAGCTCTGATGGCGCAACACCTGCCCGATCCGGACAAGCGGAACGTTGGCCCCGACCATCTCGCACGCCGCGGTGTGGCGCAACCGGTGCGATCCCACCTCCGCGATCCCGGCGCGCCTGCACGCCCGGCGCACGGTCGAGGCCACCGTCCCGGAAGCGATCCGATCGTAAGGAGCCTTGGCTCGCAGGAACACCTCCCGCCGACTGCTCCGCGGACGCCCGCGGCGCAGATATGCAGCGATCGCCTGACCCACGTCAGCCGGCAACGGCAGTCGGTCCTGGCGAGCGCACTTGCCACGACCCACCAACTCGCCCGCCCGCCAATCGATGTCATCCAGCATCAGGCCGGCCACCTCGCCGCGACGCAACCCCAGCCGCAACAACAAGATGATGATCGCGTAGTCACGCCGCCCGAGCGCCTGGCGGCGATCACAGGAGCGCAGCAGAGCGCGAGCGTCCGCCCTGCTGATCCCCCTCGGCAACGACGAGCTCGAACGCACCCGCGCAAACAGCGCCGCATGCGAGAGGTCTGATCCGACCAGGCCCTCGATGAAGCAGAAGCGCAGAAACGACCGCAGCCCCGAAACGAAGCTCTGCACCGCGCTGACCGACACGACCTCGGACTCGCGCAGCACGGCGGCCGTCACATCGCCCGCGGCCAGACCGGCAAGCCCGCAGTCCGGCGCCAGGCCGTCCACGAACCTGCGAGCGGATCGCAGGTACAACACCACCGTGCCCGCCGCCAACCCCCGCTCGGCAACCAGATAGCGCTCAAAGCACGCCAGCAGCTCATCCGTCGGCGAGCTCGGCGCCGCTGGCTCCCCGGCCGCCAGCACCCCGAGCCCGCGCAGCACGTCGAGCAGCCACCTCAGCCCGGGACGCGACCAATGCGAGCGGTAGCGCCCCTCGGCGCGCTGCCAGACCAGGAACTCATCGACACGCGTGCCGCTCAAGTCCGCGGCCATCGACCCACGCGCGGCAAGCCAACAACTGAGCCGCGCCGCCTGCCGAAGCTCGCTCACCGCCGACCGCACCGTATAGCCGCGCCGATAAAGCTCCGCCCGGTACACGTCCGCGAACGGGGCTAACGGCCCCGTCATCAACACCCTGCTGACCCTGCTCGTCGGTCTGGCCATCCACTCCTCCTTCTCCGGGAAACGGGCCCGGAAGCATGACCACAAACACTCGCGTTATGCCAACATCGCCACCGCCGACATCCCAACGTGCGAGGACTTTCTCACTGAGGTCGGCATAACGACGGGGTCGGCTTAATGATGATTGTGCCGACGTCGGCACAATCATCAGCTCCGCCACGCGCACGCGGTCGAGATGTCGCGCGAGGGAGTCTCGCTGCTGGTCATCCAGCGCCAGCTCGGACACGCCGACCTCGCGATTACCTCCGTCTACCTGCGCGGCATCGATAACACCGAAATCGTCCACGCCGTTCACGAACGACCAGCGCCGATGATCCCCGCCCATAACGGGCTGCGTCCCGGCTCTTGAACCAGTCACGGGTGGGCCGCGCCCCGCGCGACCCACCTCCGCCCGCCCGTCGCGCGCGGCGCGCAGGACCGCGGCGTCGGCGCGGGTGAGCCTGTCGTCGCCAACTCGATCGTGAGCTCGGCGCCGTCGCGTTGATCGAAGCAGTCGTCCGCGGCGACGTGCCGCGACGGGTGCTGGTGGGCGACGGCATGAGCCGGCCACGTCGCCTATCGCCCCGCGCTGACGCTATGTCCGCACGGCGCACCTGCCTCCCGTGGGCTACTCACGTCAATCATCAGGATTGGACCGCCAGCACGGTCGAGCTAGAAGTACTCACGGCTCCCCATCGCCGCGAACGGAACAAGTCCGTCGCCGGGGAACTCCGACGTCACGTTGAACGTGCCGACGATGCCCGCGACGGACATCACCTTGATGAAGTTTCTCAGGGGGTGAGTTGCTTGGTCGTTTGTGCGCCGGCGATGCGGTGGCGTAGGGAGCCGGTGTACTGAATGGTCTGTTGGCCGCCTGCCTTGGCCGGCGACGCGCTTCGCCTCCGTCGCGCGTGGGGGGTCTGCGGCGGTCGCACGCGGCGACATTCCGGTGAGCCGGAGTGCGGTTCGCTCGCGACGCGCGCGCTGCCGGTGCACGGTGCCAAGAGCCCGGGGCTGGGGTTGAACCAGCGACCTCTCCCTTACATTGGAATTGCTCTACCAACTGAGCTACCCGGGCGCAGGGCGGACTGTAGCGCCATCGAGCACGTCGGCACGGTGCACCAAGCCCAGCCTTCTGCGCACCACTTGGTCGTCGAGTGAAGCTGCGACCTCGTGGGCGGCCATATCCAGACCGGGTGCCGAGCCGATGGCGATGACGTGGAGGCCGGCGGCGCGGGCGGAGGCTACGCCGGCCGGGGAGTCCTCCACCGCGACGCTCTCGGCCGTGCGGGCGCCGAGGCGCTCGACTGCGCTGAGGTAGAGATCCGGTGCCGGCTTGGCGTGGGGCACCTCGTCGGCGGCGACGATGACGTCGAAGCCGCCGGCCAGGCCGGCGGCCTGCAGCGTCTGGTCCAAGAGCACGCGCGGGGAGTTGGAAGCGACCGCGATCCCGAGGCGGCCCCGGAGCTCGCGCACGAGCGCCGCGGCTCCGGGCAGCGCCCGCACGCGACCGCCGGCGACCTGCTCGAGCAGCAGCGCTAGCAGCTCGTCGCCGAGCTCGCCGGCCAGGGCCGGCCAGCCGAGCAGGGCGCCGAGCACCTCGCCGGTCCCGTCGACGCCCGTCCCGAGCGTGTCGCGACTCTCGCCAGGCCCGAACGCGCGGCCGTGACGAGCGAAGAGCGCAGTGCGGGCCGCCACCCAGGCCGGCTCGGTGTCGACGAGGACGCCGTCGGCGTCGAAGACGACCGCGGACGTCATGGCGACCATCCCAGCCGGCTGAGGATCACGAGCGCCGCGGCGAGCGCAACGACCGCAGCGCCGACGGCCACCGCGACGATGCCCTGCGTGGTCAGTACGTAGCCCGCCAGCACGGTGAGCCCGGCGCCGGTGAGGCCGGCCAGCAAATCCGAGACGCCCAAGAGCCGTCCTCGCTCCGCTGCGGCGGCGCTCTCAAGCAGCTCGGTCGTCGCCGCCACGTAGGAGAAGCTCCAGCCCAGGCCGACCCCGAGCAGCGCCAACGAGGTGAGCGCGATGCTCGCCAACGCTGCCGTCAGCGCCAGCGCGCTGGCGGCCATCAACACCAGGCCACCGACCAGTGCCCGACGGCCTCCTGCGCGGTCGATGACGCGACCCACGACCGGGAAAAGCGCGAACATCCCGATGAAGTGGGCGCTGAGCACCGGGAAGATCGCCGACTTGGCGTGATGCTCGGCGGCCAGCGCCGGGCCCATCAGCGTCATGAGCGAGACCATCACCGACCAGCTGGCCACCGCGGCGCCCAGGACGACGGGGATCCCGGAGCGGCGGACGATGAGCCCGACGCGCTCGGCCTGTGCCGCGGGCTGCGCCGACGGCGACTCCGAGCGCGCGATCTCCGCGGGGTCGGTTCTCACGGCGCTCAGCAGCCCCAGCCCGACCATCATGAAGGCGGCGGCCCCGAGCCAGGCCGATCGCAGCGACGATCCCTGGAGGTCGCCGGCGGTGACCAGCGGGATGAACACCGCCGGCCCGAGCAGCGCGCCGAAGGCGGCGCCGAAGAGAACGAGTCCGATGCCCTGCGCCCGCCGCTCGGCCGGGTACATGTCGGCCGCCGCGGCGCGGCTCAGCATCACCGTCCCGATCGAGGCGCCGACCAGCGCGAAGCCGAGCACCACGGCGACGAGCGACTGCGAGGAGGCCCCGAGCGCCGCCAGCAGCGATCCGCAGATGCCCGCGACGAACCCCGCGCGCAGGACGGGCGCGCGCCCGAAGCGATCCATGGAGCGCCCGGCCGGCAGCGCGGTGAGCGCCGCGCAGGACAGGAAGACCGCGGGCGCCAGGCCGGTCAGCGAGCGCGATCCGCCGGCCGACACGAACGTCAGCGTGGCGACGGCCGACGCGAGCTCGACCATCCCGTAGAGCGCGGCCATGCCCGCCGCCAGCAGCAGCATGTTGCGCCTCACGGGCGCCGCGACGCCGCTCAGCGCGCCGACGCGCGGCGGCACCGCGGCCGGCCTGGCCACTAGCGGCCCGGGGCCGAACTGACGACTCGGGCCACTAGCAGGCCGCGGCCTCGTCCGAGTACTCGTAGAAGAACGGGTACATCTCGTCGTCTCCGCGCACGTGGACCGGCGTCGCGCGCCGGCGGACCGCCTCGAACTCGTACTTGATCCTCCACTTGCCGTGCTCGTTGCGGTAGGCCACCCCCTGCCAGGGAAACACGCGGCTCTCCCGGTTGACGAGGTGCAGGCCCCACTGCCCCGGCTTGGGATGTACGGTGCCCCGGAGCGCACGCGGGTAGCAGCGCCCGACCAGGTCGATCTCCTTGAGCACGTAGAGGAACAGAGCGAACTCGAAGGCGCCCTGCTCGGCCCGGTCGACAGTCGCGCTCTTGATCGTCTCCAGGGTGGAGACCGCGCCTGGCCCTTCGCTGCCCACCAGCGCGTCTTTGGTCGCCATCTGCACCAGGTCGTGAGTCACCGAGCCGGACGTGTTGACGTTGGCGGTGGAGGCCTGGATCAGGCTCGCGCGCCGCAGGTCGTCTGGGTGGGTGCTCCACCACTCGGCGAACACGGGGCGCAGCCGCTCGGCGACGAAGTCGAACATCTCCTGCCGCGAGTCGACCAGATCCTCCATGTCGGTCACCTCGATCGCGTCCTCGAAGCCCAGCTCGGCGATCATCCGCCTCACGCGGTCACGGTAGGTGATCGCCTCGTGGCGGGTCACGCCGAACATCTCGCGGTAGACCATGCCGTCGGAGACGATCACGACCTTGGCCCCGGGCTCGTGAACGTGGCGCAGCGCATGGCAGATCTCGTACAGGCGCGAGAGGCACAGCACCTCGGCCATGTCAGCGGTCTTACGGCTCACCTTCACCGGGTTGTTGTGCTTGAACGGAAACGAGGGCAGCACGATCTCCAGCGGCGAGCCGTCGGCCACGTGCTGCTCGACGACCGGCTGGAACAGCTCCTTGTTCTCGTCGAAGCGCGTCTGCTTGGCGGTGCCCGCGCGGAAGCGCTTGGAGCGGATCACGTCGAAGATCTTGTCGTACACGGTCTCCAGCCGGTCGAGCCGGCTGGAGACCGTGGAGATGAACTCCTCCGCGGTCTTTACCGTCGCCTGCGCCTGGCGTTCGTAGTCGAATTCCTCGATCAGTCGCGGCTCGATCGGCTCGTTGTAGTCCTCCAGCGCATCGAAGTCAGATCGTTCCATTACCGCAGGATGCATGTGAATGAAACTCGGATCGATCTCCGCGACGCTCGGCCCCTCGTAGGCCTCCATGAAGGAAGTGCCATCCTGCCGGTCGGCCTGGATGTGAGACGCCATGCGCCCTCCCTTATTGTGATCGCCTGCGCGAAATTCGGCGAGCCATCGGCTCGTACCCGTCGCGCGGAGAGTACCACGCACGGGTGTATCGAGGGCAGAATCGCGACTACGGCCAGATGCTGCCAACCGGTCTGCGTGGGAGCCCGCTTCGGTCCGAGCACATCTTTCGCGCGAACGCCACGATGCTCGCGTCGGACGAGGAACTGCCCGAGGCCGACGCAAAGAACTAGGCGCCGGCGTCGCAAGCTCGGCCAGCGCGCGAACGAGCGCTGCGTAGTCCGTAATCGCGGCGCTACCGCCGCCCAGCGGTGCCTTCTCGCTTGCGACGCCGGTCACGATGACCGCGCAGCCCACAGCAACACCGCCGCCCGGTGCGACAACCTGGCCCATGCTCCATGGATTCGGCGGGTGTCATTCTCTAGATGTTCCATCTGGCGGGCTCGCTATCTCGTGGATGTGCTGGAGAGGCCGTCAAATCACGACGCCCGCCTGTTCACGGCGATCGCGACGGCCGGCCGCTCGGTGCGCGCGAACTCGACGAGCTCGCGCGGCAGGCACACTCGCGGCACGTCGCTTGACAGCCAGTACTCGTCGCCCTGCTCGTACATGTGCTCGGCCAGCGGTATGCAGACGCAATGGACGATCCGCGTGACCGTGGCTGGGAGTTCCCACGGCTGCCCCTCGTGGTGGTCGCGGATGTATTCCGCGAGGCTCAGGGCGTACGCCAGGTCGCGGTTCAGCGTCCGCCAGCGATCCTGCAGCGCCGCGTAGTCCCCGCGCTCGACCCGGTAGCCGGCGGCGTACGCCTTGCACTCGATGACCCAAAGCGTCTCGCCGGTGATGAACGGGGCGTCGACGTCGCGGACGAGGCCGCCGGCCCGGAGCAGCGCCGAGCACCGCCACATCGAGAACCCGTTGTCGCGCAGGAACTCGCCGACCTCGGCCTCGAAGTTGTCGCCCTTGATGTCGCCGGTGGTGCCCGAAAGCGAGCCGATTGCCGATTGCTGTCAATGCGTCGCGCGCGATAGCGGGCAGCGCTGACAGGTCCCAGATCACGTGGTCGCCATTCCGGAGCAGCACCTTCAGCGGCCCACGGTCCCACAGGCTGAGCCGGGCGAAGTCAGCGTCGACGTAGCTTAGGCGCGCGAGCGCCTTGCGCACGACGGCCGCGGCCTCCTCCTCGCCAACCGCATCGGCGCCGACGAGTTCCAGATACATCAGGTAGCAGCGGGTAATTCCGGCGAGCGCCTGGGTGAATGCAGCCGCGCTCACCGTGACCGCGTAGCCGCGCTGCATGAACTGGAACAAGGCCTGTCGGTGGCTGCGAATCCAACCGTCGCTCCAGCGCCCGAGCGCGTACAGCATGCCAACCAGCTCATCCGGATCTACGCCAGCCGCCGCGGCAAGCTCCTTGCTGGACAGCCCCAGTACCCGTCGGAATTCCGACAGCTCGGCGACGTTGGGGAGGTAGTTCGGTTTGCTTAGAGGCATATCCTTAAAGCCGCCGATCTCGAGCAACGACCGAGGCGCGTCCAGCTGCACCGTGTTCAGTGCCGGGAACAGCAGCGCCACCCCGCCGCTGTCGGTCAGCTGCGTGGAGAAGTCGCTGATCGAGGCCATGCTGCTCGAGTGCGACAGGATGCCCTGGTACTTCGAGACGCGTTCGTCAATCAACCGCATCTGCCGTTCGGTCTCGGCATCCGCCGGGGTCGTGTAGCCGACCGCCGACCGGCGCAGCACCGCGCCCTTGCCGACCCGACGGTTCGCCGCTGCAGCGTGGTTCACCTCATACGAGAGCTCCAGCAGCTGGAAGAGCTCGAGCACATCGCTGGACCTCGACCTCGGCGGGGAGCACCTGGTCGCCGCGGATCACGAACTCGCGTTCGGCTTCAGCGTTGCCGTGCTTGAGTAGCGCGAGGGTGAACACCGTGTGGTACAGCACTGCCGTCCAGGCCCGTACGCCGTGCAACGGCACGGGCGGGACGCGGCGTGAGAGGAAGAACCAGTACAGCCGGCCCCCTGCGCGCAGCGATCGGAGCGACCCGCCGCTCCAGTCCAAGGATGTATCCCTCGAGCGCCTCGGCCGCCTCGCGGCCGTCTAGGCCGGCGCCGATTCGTGCCGCGAACTCCGCGCGCGCCTCGTCACGCGGCCGGCGGTGCTCCACCTCGAGCTCGGCGCGATGCAGCTCAATGAGCCGTGAGATGGTGACAGACGCCTCGTCTAACATGAACGCTGCGCCGCCGGTAGGCGTACGGCCGGCCATCGCCTGATCGCTGTCAAGACAGCAGTGATTGTATTTGCGCCCGCTCCCGCAGGGACAGGGATCGTCTTGGTGGGGACGGCTGCTCACCATCTCAGGCTACTTTGGGCGTCGTGGCCTTCGACACGCGGTTCGCCCTACACAAGAAACCCGCGGACGTCCGCCAACGACGTTACCGCAACCGCGTACCTTTGCCCGCAACCGCTTTTCGCCACTGAGCACTGCCAGAGCCACCCGACCCCCTTTGGCGACGGAAGCTTCGTCGGGAACGTCCTAGCCTGGATGATCGCTTCGGTCTCCAGCGTGCCCGCCGACCGGACGGTGACCCTTCATCAGGGCGCGTATCTGATTGGGCGCGAGCAGCTCGGGCAGCACATGACCGCCGTGCTCGATCACCATCCCCCGCTCGCGGGCCAGGCCGACGGGACCGTCGCGGCGCTCGCGCCACAGCGCCTCGGGTGCCTGCCCGACCGGAGCCCGCTGGGTGCTCACGTGGACGAAGACCGTGTTCAGGCGGTTGCGCGCTGCCCACACGATCCACTCCTCAGCCTGCTCCAGGAGCGCGCGCTCGCCGAGGATCAGGCACCGTCCCGGTAGCTGCGGCGCGTCGGCGATCTCCTCGTCCTCGAGCCCGCTGGTGGCGATGACCGGGGAACGGCTCGGCCGGCCACGGACACCGCACTCCAAGCTCATCGAGCAGGGCGTAGGCGCCGAACAGCAGCCCCCGCGGGGAGTCGCCGGACAGCTCGACCACCCCGGGCGCGGCACGGCGGCGGAAGCCTTCTCCCGCACCGTTGCGATGGCCAAGCACGATCCGCAGCGCGCCGTCGCCGGGAGGTCCGAGCGCCCGCTCGAGCTCGGTGGCCGCCAGCGCCGCCTCGGGCGCCGAGCGATCACCGGAGATGGCAGCGCCGTGCGAAAGCTCGAGCTCTATGGACACGACCCGAGACTACGGCTTGATCCGCCAGCCCCACCCGATCACCCGGGTTGCGGTCGCGAACGCCGCTCCGGCGACGATCAGCGCGACCAGCAGGGCCGCCGCGATCGAGCTCTCGTGGATGCCGGCGTGGCCAGAAGCGGGTGGAGTCGCCGAGGTAGCAGAGGGGTCGATCTGGGTGAGCGTGCGCCGCGGCTGATGCAGGCGATGGGCGGCATAGAAGACCCCGCCGAGCAATGCGAGCGAGGTGATGATCAGGTTGGTGATGAACGCGTGCTGGCCGAACGTCTCTGCCCACACGCCAGTGATCACGCGAGAGCCGAGAACGGAAGCCGGCGCCGCTCAGCCGTCGTGATCGCTATCGCGTGAATGGGAGCGTCGTGATCGTCGCCGCTGGACGGGCTTCGAGTGAGGAGACAACCGGCTGCGAACCCATCCGCGCACGAGTGCTTTCGCCATGGGGCCAGGTCTGAGCTGGCGAGCGCGTTGGCGACGAACGCACTCTAGACATCGATGCTCCGATCTGCGCGCCGGCACCAGGAACGCTTGTGCGCGATCTCTCCACGGGGGCGTTAGCGTGAAAGGCTCCGTGGATGACATTGACCGTCGGATCCTGGCGTTCATCGGCGCGCACTGGTTTGTGCTCGCGGCTCATGTGCAAGCGTTCCTCGGCGTGGAAGAGGAGGAGAACGCGGATCGGCTGCGGGGGTTGGAGGCGGGGGGGCTGGTGAGGTCCGAGCGACTGTTGCGGGGGCGTGCCAGCTCGGTTCGGATCACTGGGGCGGGGCTTGAGGCGATCGGCAGTCTGCTGCCCGCGCCCGGGTTCGACCTTGGCGGATATCGGCACGAGGTTGCGGTGGTGTGGCTGTGGGTGGCGGCGTGGCGGGGGGCGTTCGGGGAGGCCGAGCGGGTGTTGTCGAGGCGGGAGATGCAGGGGGTCGATCGAGCGGCGCGTGACGCCGGTGGCGAGGCGAGCGGTTTCGCTGTTTCGCTCCCTGCGCGCGGTGGAAGCGGTTCGCCTGGACTGTGTTATCCGGATGTGGGGTAGTGGTGGCCGCCGGCCGGGTGCCGCTCCATCTGCCGCTGCGGCTGCCGGGCCCGGGGGAGCTTGAGGCGCTGCTCGCCGGCTACCGCTCGGCTTCCGGGTTCGCGGGGGTGGTGTTCGTGGTCGAGGAGCCGGGCGTGGGTGAGGTGGTGAGGGCGGCCGCGGCACGGCTTGGGATGGCGAGGTTGTGCATGTCCAGTCGGCGGAGATCTCGCCCACGGATCGTTTCGCGCGGGTCGGTCGGGCTTAGCGTCGGCACACCGGATCAATCTGCTTACCTGCCCCCGGCCCTCCAGCGCTCCAACCTCCGCCGCCGACCCCTCGCCGAAAGCGCCGCGGCCTGACCGCATCCCCTTGACTCCCCCACGGGCGGAAGGACACGGGATCACGGGACCCCGACCGCCGCCCCGCCCGGCGGGGCACTGCGAGGCTCCTGCTTCGTCGCCCCTGCAGCCACGAGCCGCTGGTTTCTGCTCGCGCGCATCGGACTGCTGAAGCGGAAGCGGGCGTCCGGCAGCGATTGGGGGTGGAGCATCGACGCGGACCGTGCCGGCGCCCGAGCCCAATGGTTATACTCTTGGTATGAAGACGGCTGTGTCGATTCCGGACGATCTCTTTCGCCGCGCGGACCAGCTCGCCAGTCAGCTCGGAAAGAGCCGCAGCCAGCTTTACCGCGAAGCGCTCTCAGACTACGTCACGCGTCGTGACCCCGGGGCGGTCATCAACGCCCTGGACGAAATCGCCGACGAGCTCGCCGAAGACAATCACGCATTCGCGGCAGAGGCCGCGCGCCGCACGCTCGCGCGTAACGAGTGGTGATCACCCAAGGCGACGTCTGCTGGGCGTCGCTGGCCGATCCAGTCGGGTCGTCCCCAGGATTTCGCCGCCCAGTCGCGATCGTGCAGGGCGACACGTTTAACGTCAGCCGCATCGCGACCGTCGTCGTTGTGCCATTGACGAGCAACCTGCGCTGGGCAGCCGCGCCGGGCAACGTGCTCCTGCCCACCAGACGTACCGGCCTGCCCAAGGACTCAGTCGCCAACGTCTCACAGATCGTCAGCGTTGATCGCTCGATCCTGAGAGACCGAGTCGGGCGACTTGGAGCCGGCGACCTGCAGCTCGTGCTCGCGGGCATCGACCTGGTGCTTGGTCGCGATTGACACGATCGCGCCCCGCGGACGAGCCACCACAGTTCCGCAATGTCGCCATCCGGCCATGCAGCTGCGGCTACTGCTCTGAGCGCCGCCCGGGCCAAAGTAGATGCGCGGGCGACGTAGCTCCTGGTTCGCGGATACAGCACTGAGGCTCGGACGGCGACCCTCGTGCGGATGGCGTTAGCGACGCACCTCGGCGAACGCCGGCGCGGCGTCCAGGAGCGCGTCGACGAGCTGCTTGCTGGCGAGGTGCAATGATCGTCGCCAGCGCATCGAGTCACGTTGGTTAGAAAATCACGCTGGGGCGGCGATGACGTCCTGTTCCGTTGACGTTTGTAGTGAGACGGTGTGGCCGAGTCTTTGGAGTTGAGCGATGAGGCGTTTGGCGATCCGGTCGGGGTCGGCGCGGCGAGCGAAGTAGTCCCCGCCGAGGTCGTGGTAGGGGGTCTGGTCTTTGAGGATGTGGTAGCTGGCGATCAGGATCGAGTGCGCGACCGCGATGATCGCTTTCTTGTGGCCGCGACGGCGTTTGACCTGCTCGTATTGCGCGCGGAGGTAGGTGTTCTTGGTGCGTACGGCAGCGTTGGCGCTCTCGGTCAGCGCGACGCGCAGGTAGGGGTTGCCCTTGCGGGGGCGTCCGGAGCGAGTCGCTTGCCGGCCGACTCGTTGTTGCCCGGGCAGATCCCGGCCCAGCTGGCGGCGTGCCGGTCGGTGACAAAGCGCTCCATGTCGGGACCCAGCTCGGCGATGATCACCTGGCTGTTGCGGGCCCCGACACCGGGGATCGTGCACAGCAGCTCAACCTTCTCCCCGAAAGGGACCAGGCGCTGCTGCACCTCCTCGGTCAGCGCGGCGATCATCTCCTCCAGATAGTCCAGGTGCGCGAGGATCTGGGAGACGATCAGCGCGTGGTGAGCCTGGAAGTTCCCGGCCAGCGCTCGGCGCAGCATGGGAAGCTTGGCGCGCAGCTTGCCTTTGGCCAGTTCGGCGAGCAGCTCGGGGTCGCGGGTGCCCGCGAGCAGGGCGGCGAGCATCTGGCGGCCCGAGACGCCGAGCACGTCGGTGGCTACGCAGGAGAGCTTGATCCCGGCGTCTTCGAGCATCTTGTGCAGCCGGTTGGCTTCGCGCTGGCGCTCCTGAATCAGCGACTTGCGATACCGCGTCAGGTCTCGCAGCGCCCGGATCGGCTTGGGCGGCACGAAGCTGGCCCGCAACAGCCCGCACTCCAGCAGCTGGCACAGCCACTGCGCGTCCAGGGTGTCGGTCTTGCGCCCGGGGACGTTCTTGACGTGCTGCGCGTTGACCAACAGCAGCTCGAAATCGTCCTCCAGCGCGTAGTACACCGGCTTCCAATACACCCCCGTGGCCTCCATCGCCACGTGCGTGACCCCCAGCTCCTTCAGCCAGTCACGCAACGCCAGCAGATCAGCCGCCATCGTCGCGAACTCCGCCATCAGCTCCTCGCGACTACCGTCTCTCCCCGAGACCCGGGCGCTCACCGTGACCGCCTTCTTGTGCACGTCAAGCGCCGCGCAGCAGTCCAGCATCCTTCTCATCACCCGCTCCCTTCAGATCGATCTACACGATGTCCGAGGGGAGCCAAATTATTCAGACGTTGGTTTGCGTGCTCGCAGCACAGTCCGGGGTACCACCCGGGCTCCCAGGCCCTGTTTTTGACGGCCTCAACACGGCCGTTGTGACGCGACCTCAGCACGGACCGCGTCAGTCTCAACCATTTTCATCCGCCGGGGAGGGCGCTCGCGCCCATGATTGTTTTTGTCCATAAACGTGACCTTATGTCCGGCTGCGGACGGGTCCTTAGCCGGGCGATAAGGCCCTCATCGTTTGGGTCTATGACTGCCGATGTCGGGGTTCTCCTGGGGTCAGCCGAGCTGGTGCACGAATGTGTAGATGACCATGAAGCTGACGATGACCACGAATGTCCTCAGGGCCCACAGTGCCGCTTTGGCGTGTGCGCTGAGGTGGGCTGGCGGGACGGCTTGGGAGGTGTCAGCGACGAGCTGGTCTCGTTCGAGGAACATGATCAGTTCTTCGTGATCGGTTGGCTCGTGCACGGTTTCGCGGAGGGCTTGTGATCGGTGTGTGGGGGTCTGGGTCATTTAACCGGCGGGGATGATGTGGATGGCTTGTAGGAATGAGTCGATCCCGTAGGTGGCTCCGCAGATCCCGACGAACGCGATCACGGAGAGGCCGATCACGTTGGTTGAGCGCTTATTGGACCAGCGTCCCATCAGCTCGTGATCGTTGGCGAGCATCACCATGAACACAAGGGCGACAGGAAGCAGCACGGTCGCGAGCACGTTGGCGTTGAGCGCGATTGAGAGCAGCGGCGCACCCGGGATGAGGATCACGATCGCGGCGGTGAGCGCCGCTCCGATGTTGGCTGCGTAGAACAGCATCGCCCGCCGCGGTGCGCTGTTGAAGCTGTGCGAGACGCCAACGCATTCGCCCGCGGCGTAGGCGGTGCTGGCTGAGATGGTCAAGATCGCGACCGCTCCGGCCTCGATCAGGCCGAGCGCAAAGATCGTGGCCACGGCGCCGCCGGAGACGCGTTGCAGAGCGCCGGGGAACCCGGCGCCGGCCAGACCCTGGATCGAGGAGCCGTTGTGCGTTGCCAGCGCCGCTCCGGCGATCAGCGCGCCGCAACCGAAGACCGCCGCCATTGCGGCCCCGAGCGCGGTATCGAGTCGACCGTGCTTGACGTCTCGTGGGGTCATGCCCTTGTCGGCTGACGCGCTTTGCTGAAAGAAGATCATCCATGGGGTCACGGTCGCACCGATCGTGGAGGCGATCAGCAGCAGCAGCGTGTTAAAGCTCCCCCCGGGAAACGGAGAGAAGGTTGCGAACGAGTGCGCGATCGTCCCGACATCGGGCTTGACCATGATCGCCGCGACCAAGAACAAGCCGTTGAAGATGGCCATCCCCAGCACGATGCGTTCCCAGCGCCAGTAGCGGCCACCGCTAAGGGTCAGCGCGACCAGCACCAGCCCCAGCGCGACCGCTACCGCAGCGCCTAGGTGGAAATACGCCAACCCGACGCGGATCGCGACGAATTCGGCCACGAGCGTGACGAGATTGGTGACGAGCAGATCTACGGCACCGAACCAGCCCCAGACACGGCCGAAGCGCTGCAGCACGAGCTCTCCGAAACCACGGTGCGTGACGGCGCCCACGCGCATGCACATCTCTTGGCAGACGTACGCCATCGCGAATAGCAAGACGATGAACGGGAGGAAGAACCCAAGGCCGTACTTCGCGCCATCGGTGGCGTAGGAGATCATGCTCGGTCCGTCGTTCTCGCCGAGCATCGCCAGGATCCCGGGACCGATCAGCAGCCACACCAGGTGGCGGCGTTTGCCGTGGCTGCGCGCGCGTTCCACTCGCGAGCGGTCCTGCGACCGCGCTGAATCCTCCTCCGTCAAAGGGGCAGGCGCGGGCGATGGAAGTGCGACCGCTGGTGCTGTGGCCAGCTCAGAACCCTCGAGCTTCACCTGCCTTGGGATGGTCATGGCTTGGAGTCGACTTCGACTCGCATCATGCGAGCCAGCCGACCGCCTAGCACGACCTCGCCACCCGCAAAACGCAGGAACACCGGGCCGTCGAAGGGCTGCTTCTCGATGACCTCCAGCCGTTCGCCGGGAGAGATTCCCTTCCCGGCGAGGAAGCGCAACATTTCTGGATCGGAGTCCGACACCCGCACAAGAATTCCCCGTTGACCCGGCTGCAGCGACTCCAGGCTCACGGTCGAGCCCTCATCGATCTGCAGCTCGGCGGTTGGGATCGGGTCGCCGTGCGGATCGACAGTGGGTTGACCGAGCTTCTCCGCGATCGCCGCCTCGAGCGCTTCCGAGAGCCAATGCTCGAGCACCTCGGCCTCCTGATGAACCCGATCCCAAGGCATGCCCAGCTGCTCAGCGAGGAACAATTCGATCAAGCGGTGGTGGCGCACCACCTCCAGCGCCAGGCGCCGACCGGGCTCGGTCAGCTGCGCCCCGTGATAAGGCGTCAGCGTCACCAAACCCAGCTTGTCGAGCTTGCGCAGCATCCCTGACACCGAACCCGCCGTAAGACCCAGCCGGTCCGCCAGCGCGTTGGTTCCTACCGGCCCGTCGCTGCGGCCCTCCAACGCATAGACCGCCTTGACGTAATCCTGCACAACGGGCGAAACCTGTCCAACTGGCGAAGTAAGGCTCTCAGCGATCATAACTCTAAAGTTAGTATAGCCAAACCTTCTCGGCCGACAGGCCCAAAGGCAAGTCCGCAGAGCACCGGAGAGTCACGTCTTGCCTCCAAACGTGACCAAGCTCCCCTAATCCCGGCGGCTACAACCCACAGCCCGATCCCACATTGGCCCCGGGGCCGTACCAGATCGGGAGGGTCCCGCTCAGTAAACGCACCGGCCTGCACCGGAACGACTTCACCGACCCTCCCTGACTTGGACCTTTCAGAAACCCGGCGGCCCGTAGGGCGGGATCTGACGAATGAGAGACGGACGTGGGTCCTCCGGTAGGTCTGCGGGTTCGCCATGCTCCGCTCTTAGGTGCTGCGGCGTCCTCTGAGCGAGCCCGATTCGGGCGACCTCCCATTCGTCCCCAGGTTGCTCGCGCAGCAAATACTGGTGATCCTGATCCTCTCGCTGAAGGCGGTCCCGAAGCGATTCGGCATCGATGCGTCGCATGTGATCAGGATCGCATGATCCTGTCTAGCAACGGCACTCCTGACCGCAAGGGTCGACGAGCGCACAACCAGGCGTACGTGGCGTTTGACCTCACCGGGTCGGCTAACGTCGCGGCGGATCCAGAGGCCGCGCTTCTCCGCGCACTGCCCCGCGTCGGGGCAAGGGAAGCCAAATAACCGGCGACCGGTGTCAACGCTGAGGCCGCGCCAGGACCGTGCGATCCTCGCCGCTCTGCTAATCAGGAACGCTGGGGAGAACACGTCGTGCAGCCGTCTGACTGTCGTTGGCGACTCGACGCCAGAGTGGCCAGAGCGCGTCGATGGGGGAAAGTGCACTCGGCGCATCTAGACCGATGCTGCGCAAGAGCGTGTCTTCGCGACCGACCTTGAAGGCGCCGGGCGGCAGCGGATCTGAGAGCGTTGCGCCCCACAGACCCGCCGTGGCCACGCAGCGCGCGGCGCCGACGACGGCTTTGGAGCGCAGAGCCGCGCGGTCCACGGTCGCGAGCGTATCGTCGAGCACCGGCCTCCCGGCGCGCTCGACGCGAGTGCGGATTGTGCCCGGCCCGGGCTGCTCACCGTCGCGGCCGAGGATTACGGAGTCGCCGTGCAGGCAGCAAGCACCCTCGCTGAGCTCGATGACTACCACACGGGTAAGCAGCGTTTCCGCCGCCATGATGAGAGGCTGCTCGCGAAACACAAGCTGAGCGCCGGTCATCAGCGTCACGTGCGTCGACTGTCGGATCGCTCGCTGTCTGAGACAAGGATGGGACAGGGTCGCAGAGATCTCGAGCAACTCCAGGCGCGCCTGCGCGCCCACGATCACCCGCAGTCCGACCGCGTCACCGGGGAGCAGGCAGGCGCTGGACTGGACGATCGCCACGCGACTCCATCCACCAGCGTCAGCGAGTGGGCGTAGGGCGAGTGGGGCAACGCCGCGCAGCTCGCTGATAACGCTGTTCTCTTCGCGTCGCTCGACGTGAACAACGGCGCAGGACGGTTGTGTCTCAGTGGGAGTGGCTGTGCTCGCGGCCATGCTCGTCGCGGTGCGTGTGCGGAACCGGCTGGCCGACCTCGCTGCCCCGCAACGACCCGGTGCGGTGGTCCGAGATCGCTTGGCGGATCCAAGCTGCGACAGCCTCCGCTCCGCCCTCGCGCAGGCTCACGGGTATGACCGGCAGCCCACCGCGGTGCATTTGGGCGCCCGCGAGCATGACTCCGACATCGGACCCCACGTACGGCGCAAGGTCGGTCTTGTTGATGACGAGCAGGTCCGCGCGTGCGATGCCGGGCCCGCCCTTTCGCGGCACATCGTCCCCGCCTGCGCAGTCGAGCACGAAGATCTGCACGTCAACGAGGTCAGGGCCGAAAACCGCAGTCAGGTTGTCGCCACCAGACTCCACGAATACCAGCCTGACGGAGGGGTAGGCCGCCTCGAGGCTGAGCACCTCTTCGAGGTTTGCCGTCACGTCGTCGCGGATAGCGGTGTGGGGGCAGCAGCCGGTCTGCACCGCCCGGATGCGGTCGATGGGAAGGACGCCGGTAGCCCGCAGGAACTCCGCGTCCTCGGTGGTGTAGATGTCGTTGGTCACTACGGCTATCTCAAACTCGGGTCCGAGCACTCGGCAGAGCTCGGCTATAAGCGAGCTCTTGCCAGTGCCGACCGGACCGCCGACACCGACGCGTAAGGCCCGGGCGGTCCCTGGCGATGGTTCAGGTAGCAAAGAGCCTCGCTTGTTGGGCATGGTGGGACGTTGCGCGCAATTCGATCAGCATCGCCGACGCGCTGGGCAACGCGGATGCCGCGCAGGGATCGGCGGCTGCGATCGCCACGGCGTCGATACGCGGGGCGAGTGCAGCGAGCCAGGAGAGAGCCTGCGCGGCGGCGATTGGTAGTAGCTTCACGGCGGCGGCGGCAACGCCGGCGAGATCGTCGTACAGCGCGACGGTTGCCGTCTCTACGGCGGTTAGGCCGCCGGCCGCCGCCACGGTTCCGAGGGCGACCGGCCGCGGCGTCGACGTGCTGGTCGCGCGGTAGTCGCGCAGGATCACGGATTCAGGCCACAGGCACGCTCCAGTGCGCAGGAGCGAGCGGCCGAGCGTGGCGGCGGCAACACGCAACGCAGGGTTCGGGCAGCGCGCCAGCGCCTCCTGATCGAGCTCGAGAAGCGCTTCGAGGTCGTGCGCATGCGCCGCGGTCGTCGCGGCCGCGGCCTGGGCAGCTTCGGTCGCGGCGACTGTGTGGAGCCTGCCTCGCAGAAATGCCGCGACCTCTTCGGGTTCGTGCATGCCCGCATCGACGGCCGCCTCCAGGCCCCCCGAATGGGCGTGGGAGCCGGTAGGTGTGCGGGCGTCGGCCAGCAGGAGCACTGCGGCACAGACCGCCATCAGAAGAGGTTGTACCGCTGGGCCATGGGCAGTTCTTCGACCGGCGCGGCTTCGATCACCTCGTCGTCGACTGACACGAGGAACGTCGACGCGTCGACCTGAATGTCGGGCAGCGCGTCGTTCTCGGGCATGTCGGCCTTACGGAGTCCGCGAGTGTCCTGCACGGCGTGCAACTCGCGACGCACTTCGAGGTGCTCAGCGAGGCCAGCGTGGATGGCGTCGGGTGCGACAAAGGCGAGCGAGCACCTGGCGGCGAGCGCGGCGTGTGCCGCGAACATGGGGCGACCCAGCAGCGGCTGTGGCGTCGGGATCGAGGCGTTTGCGTCCCCGATCTGAGCCCAGGCTATCGCTCCTCCCTTGAGCACCACGTGGGGCCGCACCCCGAAATAGGCTGGCTCCCACAAGACCAGATCGGCGAGCTTGCCCTGCGCCACTGAGCCCACGACATCATCGATGCCGTGGGCTACGGCGGGGCAGATGGTGTATTTCGCGACGTAGCGGCGCGCCCGGAGGTTGTCCGCCCGCTCGTCGGCCCCGAGCTGCCCGCGCCGCAGCCTCATGGCATGGGCGGTTTGCCAGGTGCGCACGATCGTCTCGCCCACGCGACCCATGGCCTGAGAGTCCGAGCCGATCATCGATATCGCGCCGAGGTCGTGAAGGACGTCCTCGGCGGCGATCGTGCTCGCTCGGATGCGCGACTCTGCGAACGCGAGATCCTCGGGACTCCGCGGGTTGAGGTGGTGGCAGACCATGAGCATGTCCATGTGCTCCGCAATGGTGTTGACCGTGTGCGGGCGCGTCGGGTTCGTCGAAGAGGGCAGCACGTTCGCGTGTGATGCGATCGCGATGATGTCGGGTGCGTGCCCGCCGCCAGCGCCCTCCGTGTGGTAGGCGTGGATGCCGCGTCCTGCGATCGCTGCGAGGGTCGATTGAAGGTAGCCCGCCTCGTTGAGGGTGTCGGTGTGAATCGCCACCTGCACGCCGAACCGGTCCGCGGCGCGTAGGCAGGTGTCGATCGCCGCCGGCGTCGCGCCCCAGTCCTCGTGCAGCTTGAAACCGCCGGCCCCGCCCAAGATCTGCTCCTCGAGCCCGGCCCCGCTCACGGTGCTTCCCTTACCCAGCAGGAGAACATTCACCGGCATCTCGTCCAGCGCGCGCAACATCTGCGCGATATGCCATGCGCCAGGGGTACAGGTTGTCGCTCTGGTGCCTTCCGCTGGACCGGTTCCGCCGCCGATGAGCGTCGTGACCCCCGACGCCAGCGCCTCGGTGACGATCGACGGGCTGATGAAGTGCACATGGCAGTCGACGGCTCCCGCAGTGAGGATGCGTCCTTCGCCAGCGAGAATCTCTGTGCTCGGCCCGATCCGAAGCGCGGGATGAACACCGTCGGTGATGTGCGGATTCCCCGCGCGACCGAGCGCGACGATGCGACCTTCGCGGACGCCAACATCGGCCTTGAAGATTCCGCTGTGATCGAGCACGACCGCGTTGGTGATGACGAGGTCCGGCGAGCCCTCAGCCCGCGTGGTCGTTCCTTGCGCCATCGATTCGCGGATCGTCTTACCGCCGCCAAAGACAGCCTCATCCCCAGCGGGCGCCGTGAGATCGACCTCGACCTCGATCCAGAGCTCGGTGTCGGCCAGGCGGAGGCGATCTCCAACGGTCGGCCCGTAGAGCGCCACGTAACGTTCACGCGAGATGCGGCTCACTCGCGCATGCGCAGTCCGGGTACGAGCCGGGCACCGGCGAGCGCAACGAGGGTCACGTCGCGTTCAACGCCGGGCTCGAAGCGTAATGACGTGCCGGCCGGCACGTCCAGGCGAAAGCCCGACGCGCGGTCTCGATCGAACTTGAGCGCTGAGTTGACGTCGGCGAAATGAAAATGCGACCCAACCTGGACGGGGCGATCGCCCACGTTACGCACGCGCACCATGCGGCGCTCGCGCTCGCGCCCGCGTGCGAGCTCGATGTCGCTTTCGCATGCGCGTATCTCGCCCGGTATCACGGCACCGGCCGATGCAGGGTCACGAGTTTACGGCCGTCTCGGAATGTCGCTTCGATCTGCACCTCGTCAAGCATCTCCGGGACGCCTTCCATGAGTTGGCCCCGGCTCAGTACTCGCCGGCCGTCCGCCATCAGCGCCTCGACGCTCATGCCCTCCCGCGCCCGCTCGAGCACCCAACACGCCAACAGCGCAGTTGCTTCGGGAGCGTTGAGCAGCACACCGCGCCCGAGGCGGTCCCGCGCCACCATCCCGGCGACCGCGAGCAGCAGCTTGTCCTGATCGGAGGGGGACAACCTCATACCGAAATCCGTCGATGCTTAGTGGCCGAGCTGCCACGGTCGTCGATCATCCCGGCCCGAGCGCGGCATCAGGGGCCTGCCGCCGCCATCCAGCCGCGCGCCCAAGGGCAATCCCCCGCTCGACGGAACGCCCGCCTGCACACGATCGACGCGTCGAAGAGCCGTGTCACTGAGGCCCTCGAGCTGGCGCTGGCGTCGCGGCACGCGGCCGCCGGGTGCGCTGAACATTCGCACGGCGAGCGCGCCGCAGGACGGGCAGGCCGCGCCACCGCCCACGACCGACAGCTCGGCGCGGACCTCGAACGGCCCGCAGCGGGAGCACCGGAAGTCGTACCGAGGCATCGCGATCAGTGCGGCAGGATGTCGCGGTCGAAGATCTCCAGTGGCACGCCGATCGTCACCGCGCAGTTCGGGATGTCGACGATTCCGCCGATTCGCCCTTCGACGGGTGCCGCGCCTAGCAGTAGATACGCCTGCTCACCGGTGTAGCCCAGCGCCTGCTCCAGGTAGGTGATCGCGTTCAGACACGCCCGTCGGTACGCCACGGTCGCGTCCATGTAGTAGTTGCGCCCGTCCTCGACGCAGATGCCTTCGAACATGAGGTACTCGCTGTAGTGCGGTTCGACCGGGCCCGGCTTGAAGATCGGGTTGCCATGCGGGTTCGCTCGCGCCAACCCGTAGCGCTCGACCCCGCCCTTGATGAGATCGAAGCCGAGATCGATGTAGCCCGGCATCTCGATCGCGCCGCAGAACGTGATCTCTCCGTCGCCCTGCGAGAAGTGGAGGTCGCCAAGCGAGAACAGGGCATCCTTGACGTAGACCGGGAAGTAGATCCGCGTGCCCTTCGAGAGGTTCTTGATGTCGACGTTGCCGCCGTGGTCGCGCGGCGGGACCGTGCGCGCCGCCTCCCGTGCCACGCGCGAGTACTCGGCGCTGGCCAGGCCACCGAGCAGCGCGTCCTTCTCCAGCGGTGGCAGCGCCAGCGGTGGATCCTGCGGCGCGTCAAGCGGATCCCCGGTGACTCGCGATGGATTGCGGTCGATCAGGTCCTGCTCACGTCGATTCCACTCGGCGAGCAGGTCATGGGACGGAGCGCAGCCCAATAACCCCGGATGCGACAGTCCCGCGAAGCGCACACCAGGAAGGTGACGCGACTGGCAGTAGATGCCTTGTATGTCCCAGATCGCCTTCGCTGCGTCGGGATAGTAGTCGCACAGAAAGCCGCCGCCGTTGCCCTTGGCAAAGATCCCGGTGTACCCCCAACCGTGCTCCTGAAAGGGGCCCATGTCAAGGATGTCGACGATGAGGATGTCGCCGGGCTCGGCACCGTTGATGGCGAACGGGCCACTGAGCATGTGAGTCTTGTCAAGGTTCACGCTGGCGACGTCCGCAGGCGAATCGCTGTTGGCGATTTGCTCGTCGGTCCAATCCTTGCATTCGACCCGGTAGCACCCGCCGGGGTCGATTGCGACGACGGGCGGAATGTCCGGGTGCCAGCGGTTGTGTCCGGGCAACGCCTGCTCTGACATCGGCACGCTCAGATCACGATCGATCGGGAAGATCACCTCGGGCACGTCAGATCACCGTCCTTTACGTCGGGGAGGGGAGTGGGTGGGAGGAAGCCTGCGATGGCGGCGGCGGTCCATCCGGATGGCCAGCGTCAGCCCGCAAACACGCCCTGCACAGGGCCCTCGGCCTTGGCCTTGCAGATGTCATGACAGCTTCTCTCCAGGGTGCAGCAAAGAGAGCAGATGGCGCCCGAGTGAAACGGGCAGTGGGCCATGTCGGGCGCCTCGAAGCGCTGTTCGCACATCACGCACATCAGTTCGGTGCCCGATCCATCGGATTGTTCGTCGAACGACGACTCACGCGCGATGTAGTACTTGCCCTTAGTGATGACCGCGAGCAGAGGCGACAGGACCATGGCGATCGCGAGGGCCAAGAATGGTGAGTAGGCCTTGAGGGCGTCCCCGAACGCGCTATAGAACGCGAGGATGGAGATTACCGAGGCGATCGCCATCGCTCCGAAACCGACCGGATTGATTGGGTACAGATGGGCGCGTTTGAACTCGATGAAGGACGGGCTGATCTTCAGGATCGGCTTGTTGATGATGAGATCGGCAACGACTGCGCCGATCCACGCGATCGCGACATTGGAGTAGAAGCCCAGGACGGTGTTCAGGAAACCGAAGACACCGACCTCCATAAGCGTCAGCGCGATCCCGACGTTGAACAGGACCCAAACAACGCGCCCGGGGTGCCAGTGCAGGACTCTAGAGAAGAAGTTCGACCACGACAGCGATCCGGAGTACGCGTTCGTGACATTGATTTTCACTTGTGAGAGCACAACGAAGAACACCGCGAGACCGAGAATGACCCCGCTTGGCACGAACGTGTTGAAGCCGCCGATGTACTGCTCGATCGGCTGCCCTGCCTTCGTCAGGCCGACCTTCGAGGCCACGAAGTACGCCAAGAACGCGCCGCCCAGCTGCTTCAGCGCGCCGAGGATCACCCAGCCGGGGCCCGCAGCGATTACAGCCGTCCACCAGCGGCGGGCGTTGGCGGTCGTCTTGGCGGGCATGAAGCGCAGGTAGTCGACCTGCTCACCGATCTGGGCGATGAGCGACAGCGCGATGCCGGCTCCCAGCCCCAACGAGATCGCGTTGAGCCCCGAACTCGGAGCACTGCCCTTGAAGTGCGTCCAGCTGCCGTAGGCCCCCGGATCGGTGAAGAGAATCGCCACGAATGGGGAGAACATCAGGATGAGCCAGATCGGCTGCGTCCAGACCTGGAGCTTGGAGAGCAACGTCATGCCGAAGGTGACGAGCGGGATGATGAGGAGCGCCCCGAGAAGGTATCCGAGCCACAGTGGGATGCCGAGCCCGCGCTGGAACGCCTGAGCCATGATCGAGCCTTCAAGCGCAAAGAAGATGAAGGTGAAGCTTGCGTAGATGAGCGACGTGATGGTCGAGCCGAAGTATCCAAACCCCGCGCCGCGTGTGAGCAGGTCCATGTCGATGGAATACTTGGCCGAGTAGTACGCGATCGGCATCGAGGTCAAGAAGATGACGGCCGCGGCCAAGAGGATCGCGACGAGCGCGTTGCTGAAGCCGAAGGTGATCGCGATCGATGCGCCGATGGCGAAGTCCGCCAAGTACGCGATCCCGCCCAGTGCGGCGCTCGCTACGGTGAACTCACTCCACCGTCGGAAAGTGCTCGGCGCGTAGCGAAGTGAGTAGTCCTCGAGGATCGGGTTGTCGACGAGGCGACCGAATGTGCGCTTGATTCGTTCCGGCGGGGCTGTCGTAAGGTCGGCCACCAGGACCTCCAGGGTCGGGCTGAGGACATACGTCGATGTCAGGAACTATCGCCGCTGCGAGCGTGGCCATGAAGCGCCGCGTGTACAGCGTCGACCGACTTTCTTTGGACAGTCGGCCGGCATCGGGCGTACATCACCGCGGGCGGTACAGGAGACGGCGCTCGGGGCTGGTGCTCGTCAGACCGACTGCACGCGTGCGCGCGAGCCGGTGACGTCCATCGGCGAAACGGGCTCCTGCGTGGCGGCGAGATGGGAGCGGATCCGCTCCCGCTCCAAGTCCCCGACGCTCGCAGCCAGCGCACGCAGCCCCGCCAGTCCACGCGGGCGATCGAGCTCGAACTCCGATCGCAACGCTCGCCTGTCCAGGGCGCGGCGCGCGCGAGTCAAGCGCCAGCGCGAAAGGGGACTAGAAGGTGAGCGATCCATAACGCATACAGCGTCAAACGTGTATGGCCCAGAGTACAGGAGCACGCGTTGAGGATCAACCAAATGTCTAAGTGGTCGGCCCCCGAACTCGTCAGAGGGGTTAGACGATAGAGGACTACCTTGCGCAAACGTCGATCCCTGCCCTTACAACTCGCGGTTGTCGGGAAGGTCGCCGTCGGCAAGCCTGGCGTTGGCGCGCTGGCTGCGCACTTTCAGGCTGGCTTACCACTCGTCGCGCGTGACGTAGAGGTGAGCGTCGGCGACGACTTGCTGATCCTGGGACCGGTTTCGCTCGAGGTCTCGCCCGGATCTCTCGTCGCGCTGATGGGCGCGAGCGGGTCCGGTAAGTCGACGCTGCTGCATGTGCTCGCGGGTATCGCCGAGACGACGGCGGGAACCGAGACCTGGGCGGCAGCGCCAACCACCTCGTCCGTGCAGGCGCTCGGCTACGTGCCCCAGCGTGAGAGCGTTCACGATCGGTTGACCACCCGCGAGGCGCTCCATTACGCGGCCAGCCTGCGGCTCGATCCCGGCGCGAAGATCGAGGCACGCGTGGAGACGGTGCTCGACGAGCTGGGTCTGGTCGGGCAAGGCGACACGCTGATCCGAAACCTCTCCGGGGGTGAGCGACGGCGCGCTGCCTGCGGCCTGGAGCTCGTCGGCGACCCCCCGGCATTGCTCTTCGACGAGCCGACCAGCGGGCTCGACGCGGTTCTCGAGCGGCGCCTGATGCAGCTGTTCCGCCGTCTGGCCGATCACGGTCGCGCGGTCCTCGTCGCGACGCATGCGACGGCCAGCCTGGATCTCTGCGACGAGGTGATCGTCCTTCAGGCGGGCCGGACCGCGCATCGCGGCAGCCCCTCGGAAGCGCGGACGCACCTCGCAGCGGTGGCGCACGATTCCCAGCAAGCCTTTGATGAGCCCGATTCCCCGGGTGCTTCGGAGACTCTGAAGGACGGCCACGCCAGACCCGTGCCGTTGACGGGGAGGCCGGCGTTCGGCCGTGAGCTCCGGGTGCTGGCGGCCCGCTACTTGCGCACCCTCACGCGTGATCGGCGGACGCTGGCCCTGCTGCTGGGGCAGGCGCCGGTGATTGGGGTGCTGATCGCGATCGTCTTCCATCATGGAGCAGCCGCCACGGGCAACTCTCCGCTCGACGCAATCCAACTCGTCTTCCTGTTCATGACCGGATCGATTTGGCTGGGCGTGGCCTCGGCGTGCCGGGAGGTCGTCAAAGAGCGCGGCCTCGTCGAGCGGGAGTTCGACGTCGGCGTTCGCCTGAATGCCTACGTGTTCGCCAAGGCGCTCGTGCTGTTCGGGCTCAACCTGGTTCAGGTGCTGCTGCTGACGATCGTGGTGGTCGGCCTGCAGCCGCTCGGCATCGGCTCTGGCGGTGTCGCCGGGCTGTTCGTGCTTGCGGTTCTCACCGCCTGGGCCAGTGCAGCGATGGGACTCGCGGTGTCGTGTTCCGCGCGCAGCGTCGACCAGGCTGCCGGCGCCGTGCCGCTGCTGCTGATGCCACAGCTCCTGCTCGGCGGTGGGCTCATCCCACTCGCGCAAATGCCACCGGTCGCGGCCGCGCTCGCCAACCTCATCTATGCCCGCTGGTCGTTCGCGGGTCTCGCTGCCGCCGCCCACATCGGGACGCGGCTGTCCCAGTACGATGCCGCCGGAGCCCTCGGCTTCAGCAACGGGTTCTTCACCCTGACCCCTGGAGCCGCCGGCGTGATTCTGGTCACGTTCACGCTCGTGGGGTTGCTGGCGGCCCTCTTCTTTCTGATGAGCCGGCCCGCCGTGAACCCGTAGCCGGTGGCTGCTCTCGTCCACCGGCGATGATCGAGGAGACGACATGAGAGCGGTGCGATTCGACGCTTACGGCGGAGTCGATGTCCTGGAGGTGCGGGAGGTCGAAGATCCCGTTGCCGGCCCAGGCCAGGTGCTGGTGGCGGTGAGGGCGGCGGGCATCAACCCCGGTGAGATCGCGATCCGCGAGGGGCGTCTTCACGAGCGGTGGCCGGCGACTTTCCCCTCCGGGGAGGGCAGCGACTTTGCCGGGATGGTGCAAGCTGTGGGCGAGGACGTCACCGGATTCGCGCCCGGAGACGAGGTGCTGGGCTGGACCGAAGAGCGCGCCAGCCACGCTGAGCTGGTCGCGGTTCCGGCCGAGCAGCTGACGTCAAGCCGACCTCGCTCGCGTGGGAGGTGGCGGGATCGTTGTTCGTCGCCGCGATGGCGGCTTACGCCTCGGTTCAGGCAGTTGCCCCCAGCGGGGAGAGACGGTCGTGGTCTCAGCCGCTGCGGGCGGCGTCGGCTCGGTCGCCGTCCAGCTCGCCCGCCGCACGGGAGCGACCGTGATCGGGCTGGCCAGCGAGTCCAACCACGACTGGCTGCGCCGCCACGACATCGTGCCGGTGAGCTACGGCACCGGGCAGGCGGACCGCATCCGTGAAGCGGCTCCGGGGGGAGTCGATGCGTTCATCGACACGTTCGGCGACGGCTACGTCGACTTGGCCATCGCCCTGGGTGTCGCTCCTCAGCGGATCAACACGATCATCGATTACGCGGCGGTGGAGAGACTCGGCGTGCAGGCCCAGGGCACACACGCGATCGCCAGCGCGAGCATCCTGGCGGAGGTCGCAGGGCTGGTCGCCGAGGAAGCCCTCGAGATCCCGATCGCCCGCACCTTCCCCCTGGATGAGGTCCGCGACGCCTACCGCGAGCTGGCTGAGCGCCACAGCCACGGAAAAATCGTGCTCCTGCCCTGAGCGCGGGTCGATTCTCCCAGGGTTCCACTTCCGCGATTCCCCTCCGCGGCTGCCGGGTACTTCGTGGGTGATGGCCCAAGAGCATGAAGGTCCTCAGCCCGGTGAACAGGTCGCACGGCTCTACGAGCAGGCCGAAGCCCGCGCCGCGGACGCTGGCGAGAACCTCGTCGGCTCCAAGGGGTTCGCGTCGGTGCTGGGACAGATGGCCGAGAACGCCGCCGCCCTGACGAAGCTCGGCACCGGCGCGATGGACCTGGTGATCCGCAACCTGCGCGTGGCCGGGCGGCGCGACGTGGTCAGGCTGAGCCGGCAGCTAGCGCGCAACGAGGACAAGCTGGAGCGGGTCCTGCAGGAGCTGGAGGAGGTGCGCGACGAGCTCGGTCGCGAGCGCAGCCGATCCTCGTCCGCCCGGGAGGGTGCTCGCGCCAACGGCGCCTCGTCGCGTGGGAGCGGCCAGTCGGGCGGCTCAGCATCACGCCGGAGCAGCTCCACCAAACGCACCGGCGCCAAGCAGCGGGATAGCTCCTCGTCGTGAGCGCGCTCGGCACGCTCACCCGCCTGCCGCGCGCCACGCTGGAGTTCGCCAACGTCATCCTCACCACGCCGGACGCAGCGATCGGCCAGACGCCGCGCGATGTGGTCTGGACCCACCGCGGGACCACCCTGTACCGCTACCGCTCCGATCGCCGCGAGCACGCGGTGCCGATGCTGCTGGTATTCGCGCTCATCAATCGGCCGGAGATCTTCGACCTGCGCCACGAGAACTCGTTCGTGGAGTTCCTCCTCTCGGAGGGCTTCGACGTGTTCCTGGTGGACTGGGGCGTGCCCGACGAGGAGGACGCCGACATGGGCCTCGGAGAGTTCGTCTGCGACGAGCTGCACTGGGCGGTCCGGGAGACACTGCGATGCTCCTCCAGCGAGGAGCTGACGCTGCTGGGCTGGTGCATCGGCGGCACGCTGTGCGCGATGTACTGTGCGCTGCATCCCGAGGGCCCGGTGCGCAACGCGGTGCTGCTGACGACGCCGATCGATCCCAGCGACTCCCTCTACACGCAATGGGTCGGAGGCGAGGAGTTCGACGTGGAGCTGATCACCGACAGCCTCCAGTCGATTCCCGGTGCCGGGATCGACTGGGCCAACAAGCTGATGAAGCCGGTGACCAACCACCTCACCACCTACCGGCGTCTGTTCCAGGGGATCCTGGACGGCAAGGATTCCCGCAGGGCCTACCAGGCGATGGCGAAGTGGGTGGCCGACACCCCGCCGTTCCCAGGCCGCGCCTATGCCGAGTGGATCACCTGGATGTACAAGGAGAATCGGCTGGTCTCGGGGAGCCTGCGGCTCCGTGAGCAGCGTGTCGACCTGTCGGCGATCGAGCAGAACCTGCTCGTCGTCACAGCGGGGGCGGATCACATCGCCCCGCGGGAGGGGACGCTGCCGCTGCTGAGCCTCGTCTCCAGCGAGGACGTGACCCACCTGGATCGCCCCGGCGGCCACATCGGCCTGATGGCGGGATCGAAGGCAAAGGGAGAAATCTGGCCCGAGCTCGCCGACTGGCTGCGCGAGCGCTCGGGCCGCTGAGCGAGGGAGAGGCATGTCCACCATCACCACCGAGGACCAGCACGTCCACCGCCCGCGTCTGCACGAGAAAGTCGCTTTCGTCACCGGCGGCACCCGCGGGATCGGCGCGGCGATCAGTCACAGCCTGGCCGAGCAGGGGGCGACCGTCGCCGCCGGCTACAGCCGTGATAAGGAGAACGCACAGGCGTTCTGCTCGCAGTACAACGACGAGGGACTCAAAGCCAGCATCCACCAGGGCAATGTCGGCTCCGCCGATGACTGCCGGCGCACGATCGGCGAGGTGATCGAGCAGCACGGGCGGCTCGACATCCTGATCAACAACGCCGGGATTACGATCGACAAGACCGTGCTGAACATGTCCGACGAGGACTGGTACAAGGTGATCGCGGTCAACCTCTCCGGCGCCTTCTTTATGAGCCAGGCGGTGCTGCCGCACATGATCGAGCGCGGCTCGGGACGGATCGTCAACATCTCTTCGGTGATCGGCCAGACGGGGAACATCGGCCAGGCCAACTACGCCGCCTCCAAGTCCGGGCTGTTCGGTATGACCAAGACGCTCGCGCTGGAGGCCGCCCAAGGGCTGAAGCGCGCCGAGAAGCTCTCCGATGACGGGATCGGCGTCACCGTGAACACGGTGGCCCCCGGGTTCATCGCCACCGAGATGCTGGATCAGATCCCCGAGAAGGTGATCGAGGGACTCAAGGAGAAGATCCCGCTCGGCCGCCTCGGACGTCCCGACGAGATCGCCCGGGTGGTCCACTTCCTCGCCGCCGACCAATCCTCATACATCACCGGAGCGGTCTGGAGCGTCAACGGCGGGATGGACATGTGAGCGTCGCCCTGGTCACCGGCGCGCCAGCGGGATCGGCGCCGCAATCGTGCAGCGGCTGAGAGGCGATGGCTGGGACGTGCTGAGCGTCGACCTCCGGGGAGGGGTTGACGTCCATGTGGACCTCACCGAGCGGCAGGGCAACGCCGATGCGGTCGCGGCCGCCCGGGAGCGCTACGGTCAGATCGACGCCGTGATCCCCAACGCCGGCTTCCAGCACGTCGCCCCCGTGGCGGAGTTCCCCGAGGATCGCTGGGACGGGTTGATCGCGCTGCTGCTGACCAGCCCGTTCCTGCTGAGGCGCTACGCGTGGGAGGACCTGCGCCGCTCCGACCGGGGCGCTTCGTGGTCATCGCCTCGATCCACGCCCTGGTGGCCTCCCCCTACAAGGCCGCCTACGTCTCAGCCAAGCACGGGGTGCTGGGGCTGGTGCGGACATTGGCCCTCGAAGGGGCGCAGGCCGAGATCAGCGTCACCGCGGTGTGCCCGGGCTATGTCCGCACGCCGCTGGTGGAGGGGCAGATCGCCGACCAGGCCAAGGTCCACGGCCTGGCCGAGGAAGAGGTGCTGGAGCAGGTGATCCTCGCGCCGCACGCCGTCAAGCGTGATCGAGCCCGATGAGGTGGCGGCCACCGTGGCCTTCTTGCTCAGCGAGAACGGCTCCGCGTTCACGGGAGCGCCGGTGATCATGGACCAGGGGTGGAGCGCCAGATGATCGCTCAGCTCGAGCGCTCGTGCACGGCCGCCAGCAGCGGCGGCCAGTGGTTCTGCAGGGACTCCCGTCCCATGAAGAGGCCCAGGTGGCCCCCGGCGCTGGTGTCGCGCAGCACGTCGGTCTCCTTGGTGGCGGCGTAGTCGGCCAGCGCGAACACCTGGTCGGGCGGGGTGATGTGATCGTCGGCGCCCGCCAGGAGGTTTAGCGGAGAGCTGATCCGCCCGAGATCGATCCGCTCTCCACCAACCTCCAACTGGCCGGCGATCAGCTCGTTGTCACGGAACAGGTGCTCGACGATCCACAGGTAGAAGGCGCCGGGGATCGGCTGGGTGTACTTGAACCAGTCCTCGAACTCGCGGTAGCGCTCCAGGTGGGCAAAATCGTTGATGTTGGCCAGAAGCTGCAGCTGGCGGGCGATCTCGTTGTCGGGCTTCATCAAGATGAAGCCGGCCAGCATGTGATCGCCGCTCAGCATCCCCCCTCCGGCAGCTACGAGATTGCGGTAGAAGGCGAGGTTGCCGCCCGGTGCCAGTGCCCGGAGCGTGGCGTGGATCACCGGCTCGCCGCAGTGGAAGTCGATCGGCGCCCCGGCGATCGTCAACGTGTTGACGCGCTCGGGGGAGCGCGCGGCGTAGATCGTGGCCAGCCATCCGCCCTGGCAATCGCCGATGAGATTGACGCGGCCGCCGAGGTGGTCGACCGCGCGGTCGACCACCCCCAGGTACTCGTCGATCCCCGCGTCCTTGGTCTGCGGAGTGGCACCGATCCAGTCGAGCGTAAACGCTCGCGTGAGCCCAGCCTCCAGGATCGCGCCCATCTGGCTCTGCTCGGGGGAGTAGTCGACGATGCAGGAGTCGTGGCCCGCCTGGGGCGGCAGGACCAGGGTGGGGACGACCGTAGACCGCGGGCCGGTGGTGGAGAAGTCCCGCAGCCGTGCCACCGGCGCCTCGAACACGACCTCATGCGGCGTGCTCCAGGTGGGTTGGCGGTGGCTGGTCACCTCGCCCCACCAGCGCATGCCATCGGACATCATCTCGACGGGCGTTGCGCTCCGCCGCAGCGCGCCCGCCCAGTACGCGGCCGCGCCCTCCACCGCCGCGGCCCACGCGGTCATGGAGTCCGTTAGCGCGATTTCCTCAAAGCTGGGGGAACATCCGGTAGCCACGCTGCTCCTCTCGACGAAGGCGATCCTGCGGTGCTTGCAAGCTTAGCAATCATCCGCTAAGAGCGCTTGCCGTTTGCAAGCTCGTTGCTAGTCTGCAAGCAGACGACGACAGCCAGTGTCGCTGCGGCGCGTAAGCTAGTCTGTAAGCTCTAAGCCTCGTCGCGTGATCGAGATCGGCGCGGCCGTGCGCCGGTTCGGACAAACGCCTCGTAGACCTCCACCAGCGCCTGGCGCTGGCGCGAGGTGAGTCTCGGATCCTCACGGATCGCCTGGACGACCTTTGCCGGCTCGTCCCCTTCCGGCGGCACCCCGGCCTGCTCGTAGAGCGTTTCGGAGGGGACCTCAAGCTTGTCGGCGATCGCCCGCAGCACCTGCTCGGAGGGCGCGCGCAGACCCCGCTCGATCTGAGAGAGGTACGGATTGGAGATCCCCGCCAGCCGGGCGAACTCCCGCATCGAGATCTCCGAGAGCTCCCGCTGGCGGCGGATGAACTCGCCGAGGGAAGGCCGGCTACTCGTCTGAGTCCTCCTTGCTCTCTAGGTCCTTGACGACGTTGGGATCGGCGAGCGTGGAGACGTCACCCAACTCGCGACCCTCGGCGATGTCCCGCAACAGCCGCCGCATGATCTTGCCCGATCGGGTCTTGGGCAGGTCGGCGGTCCAGATGATCCGCTTGGGCCGCGCCAGCTTGCCGATCTTCTTGGCGACGATCTCCCTGACCTCGGCCTCCATATCTTCGTTGCCCTCGATATCGCCTTCCAGCGTGACGTAGGCGCAGATCGCCTGGCCCTGGTCCTCGTCAGCCTGCCCGATGACCGCCGCCTCGGCTACCTTCGGGTGGGCCACGATCGCGGACTCCACCTCGGCGGTCGAGAGCCGGTGCCCGGAGACGTTGATGACGTCGTCGATTCGTCCGATCACCCAGAAGTAGCCGTCCTCGTCCTTGCGGGCCGCATCACCCACCAGGTAGGTGTCGTTTCCGTAGCGGGAGAAATAGGTCTCGACGTAGCGATCGTCATCCTGGAACAGTGTCCGCAGCATCCCCGGCCACGGCCGGCGGAGCACCAGATAGCCCTGGCCGTCGTCGATCTCCTTGCCCCCCTCGTCGAGAATCGCGGCGTCGATGCCGGGGAACGGAATCGTCGCCGAACCGGGCTTGGTCGCAGTGATGCCCGGCAGCGGCGTGATCATGATCTGACCGGTCTCGGTCTGCCACCAGGTGTCGACGATCGGGCAGCGCTCGCCGCCGATCACCAGGTGGTACCAGGCCCAGGCCTTGGGGTTGATCGGCTCCCCGACTGTGCCGAGCAGGCGCAGCGACGAGAGATCGTGCTTTTGCGGGTGCTCGGGGCCCCACTTCATGAAGGTGCGAATCGCCGTCGGGGCGGTGTAGAAGATGGTCGCCTTGTAGCGGTCCACCATCTCCCACCAGATGCCCTTGTTGGGGTAGTCCGGGGCACCCTCGTGCATGATGCTCGTGGTGCCGTTGGACAGCGGCCCGTAGACGATGAAGGAGTGACCGGTGATCCACCCGACGTCCGCGGTGCACCAGTACACGTCGGACTCGGGCTTCAAGTCGAAGACGTACTTGTGCGTGCACGAGACGCCCGTCAGGTATCCGCCGGTGGTGTGGAGGATCCCCTTCGGCTTGGCGGTGGAGCCCGAGGAGTAGAGGATGAACAGCGGATGCTCGGCATCGAGCTCCTCGGCCCGACACTCGGGATCGGCCGCCTCCAGCGCCTCGTGGTACCAGACGTCCCGGCCGTCGCGCATCTCGCATTCCGCATCGGCGTGCTTGACCACGAAGATCGTCTCGATCGACTTCAGCTCCTCGAACTCCTCGTCGACCTGCTGCTTGATCGGGGCCGTCTTGCCCTTGCGCCGGGCGCCGTCGGCGGTGATCAGCGCCTTGGCCTCGGAGATCTCCATCCGCTCACGCACCGAGCCCACGGCGAAGCCGCCGAAGACGACGTTATGGACCGCACCGATGCGGGCGCACGCGAGCATCGCCACTACGACCTCGGGGATCATCGGCAGGAAGATCCCCACGATGTCCCCCGCCTGGATGCCACGGTCCTTGAGCGCGTTGGCGAAGCGCTGGACGTCGCGGTGCAGATCGGCGTAGGTGATGTCGCGCTCCTCGCCCTCCTCGCCACGCCAGTGGAAGGCGACCCGCTCGCCGTTGCCGGCCTCCACGTGGCGGTCCACGCAGTTGTAGGAGGCGTTGATCTTGCCACCGGTGAACCACTTGTGGAACGGCGGGTTGGAATCGTCCAGCACCTTGTCCCACTGCTTGAACCAGTGCAGCTCCTTCGCCTGAGCCTCCCACCACGCCTGCGGATCGCGCTCCGCCTCCTCGTAGACGGACGCATCCTTCAGCAGCGCGTGTTCCCGGAAACCCTCGGGAGGCTCAAAGGACTTCCCGTCCGTGAGCTTCTCGAGCTCACGCTCGAGGTCCTGTTCGGAAAGGGAACTCGTCGAAGCCATGGCAGCCTCCCTCGTGGTCGTCGCTCTCCTCGTGCTAGGCCCAGGCTTCCCAGCCTGAGACAATCTCACGCTCCGTTCTAGGGTTGAAGGCCGGACTTGATGGCGGCCAGAAGTCGGAGGTGGTTTTAGGTGGAAGATGCTGTCATCGTCGGCGCACTGCGGACGCCGGTAGGAACCTTTGGAGGGCAGTTCAAGGACACCCCCGCGACCGAGCTCGGGGCTCTCGCCACCAGGGCGGTGCTGGAGCGCGCCGGCATCGCACCTCGGGACATCGACGAGGTGGTGCTCGGCTGCGTGCTGCAGGCGGGGCTGGGGCAGAACCCGGCCCGTCAGGCGGCGATCGAGGCCGGGATCCCCAAGGAGGTTCCGGCGACGACGATCAACATGCTCTGCGGCTCCGGCCTGAAGTCGGTGGCCATCGCCGCCCAGATGATCCGCGCGGGAGACGCTGACGTCGTGCTCGCCGGGGGGATGGAGAACATGACCCGCGCGCCGTACCTGGTGCCGAGCGGGCGCTTCGGCGCCCGGATGGGGCCGGCGGAGATGATCGACTCGATGATCCATGACGGTCTCACCGACGCGTTCAACGACATCCACATGGGGATTACGGCCGAGAACCTCGCCGAGCAGTACGACATCAGCCGCGACCAGCAGGACGAGTTCGCCGCCGCCAGCCAGCAGAAGGCGTCCCGCGCGATCGAGGAGGGCGTCTTCGCTGAGGAGATCGTTCCCGTCGAGGTCCGCGAGCGCAAGGGCACGAGGACCGTCGACACCGACGAGGGGCCGCGCTCGGGCGTGACCGCCGAGTCGCTGTCCAAGCTGCGGGCGGCATTTCGCAAGGACGACGGCACCGTCACCGCCGGAAACGCATCGGGCGTCAACGACGGCGCCGCGGCGATCCTCGTGGTCTCCCAGAGCAAAGCCAACGAGCTGGGGCTCGAGTCCTTCGGCACCATCGAGAGCTACGCCTCGGTGGGGGTGGAGCCGAAGATCATGGGCATCGGCCCGGTGCCGGCGGTCCGGGCGGCGTTGAAGAAGGCGGGACTGGAGCTCGGCGACATCGACCTGTTCGAGCTCAACGAGGCCTTCGCGGCGCAGTCGCTGGCGGTGATCAACGAGCTGGGGCTGGTGCCCGAGCGGATCAATCCCCACGGCGGGGCGATCGCGCTCGGTCATCCGATCGGCGCCAGTGGCGGCCGGATCCTGGTCTCCCTGCTCCACGAGATGAAGCGCCGCGACCTCGGCCGGGGCGTGGCGACGCTGTGCGTCGGCGGCGGTCAGGGTCAGGCGGCGGTGATCCGCAACGGCGCGAGCGGCTGAGACGGACCGGCCGGCGGCTGCGATCGCCGGACGGCTCAGCGGAGCTCGTTGATGCGGATCAGGTTGCCCGCCGGATCGCGGAAGGCGCAGTCGCGAACCCCGTAAGGCTGCTCGGTCGGCGGCTGGACGACCTCGGCGCCGCTGGCCTGCAGCCGCGCGAAGGTGCCCTTGAGGTCGGTGGTGGCCAGGATGATGATGGCGTAGGTCCCTTGGCCATCATCTCGGCGATGGTGCGGCGCTCGTCGTCGGTGATGCCGGGGTCGGCCGCCGGCGGGTGCAGGACGATGGACGTGCCGGGCTGGTCGGCAGGGCCGACCGTGATCCAGCGCATCTCGCCGTATCCGACGTCGTTGCGGACCTCGAAGCCGACGGTGTCGCGATAGAAGGCAGGGATGCGTCCGGGTCCTCATGCGCGAGGAAGGTCGCGTGAATGGTGATGTCCATAGCGGTCACCCTAGCTGCGGCTCGTGACCGGCGCTTCTCGATTCCTGATCGGTCTGGTCACCTGTTTCGCCACGCACGACGGCATCCCCGCCGTCGCGCGCGCCGCGTGGCGCCGGTAGGTGCTGGGCGACATACCGACCAGGTCCCGCTGAAGCGACTGCTGAAGGAGCCCAGCGACGCGCAGCCGACCTCAAAGCAGACCTCGGTGACGCTGAGGTCGCCACGACGCAGGAGCGCCATCGCGCGCTCGATGCGCCGCGTCATCAGGTAGCCGTACGGCGACTCGCCGTAGGCAAGCCGGAACTCGCGGCTGAGGTGTCCGGCCGACATGTGCGCGCCGCGGGCGAGCGCCTCGACGTCCAGCGGCTGCGCGAACTCCCGGTCGATCCGGTCGCGGACGCGGCGCAGCCGCGCGAGGTCGCGCAGGTGCTGCGCCGCGGTGGGTCTGCTGGTCACCCGCGAGATCGTGCCACGTCGCGCCTACTCGCCCCTGTCGAAACGCCCCGGTACCGGTTGCGAGGTGGAGGCCGGTGGTCGGCTCGCCGAGGACGTAGACGTCAGGCTCCCTCGGAGTTGGCGCTGAACAGCGCCGGCTTCAGGTGCTGGGCGGCATACCGACCAGGTCGCTGAAGCGACTGCTGAAGGAGCCCAGCGACGAGCAGCCGACCTCGAAACAGATCAAATGCTGCGTGAGGTGGTCAACCGCGCAAACGTTGCCTGACGTGGCACTAGCCGCCGGCCGGTGCCGTCGCCTGCTCGCAGAGCTCCCACAGGCGCCGGCGCTCCTCCGCACCACCGGGTGAAGGCCCGATCAGGTAGCTGGTGGGGCGCGGGCGTCGGTCGTGCCAGAAGAGACCGGTCTGGCGCAAGGGCTCCGGGGCGGCGCCGAGCCACACGACCGTGTCGGCGCCCTGCTCGGGATTGCGCATGATCGGGAGGGTCGCCGAGCGGAACACCGGCATCCACTGCCGCACGCCCTCGGTGTCGACCCACCCCGGGTGCATCGAGTGCACGACGACGCCCCGGTCCTTCAGCCGCTCCGCCCACCCCTCGGTGACCGCGACCTGCTCGCGCTTGGTGCGGGCGTAGAGCTTCTTGGGCGAGTAGTCCTCCTGCTCGGACTGCAGGTCTCCCTCGGGGATCGCCTGGCCGTACATGCCGCCAGAGCTGACGTTTATGACGCGCGCGGGCGCGCTGCGGGCCAGCAGGTCCGCCAGCAGCGAGGTCAGCGCGAATGGCGCCAGCACGTGCGTGGCGAACATCAGCTCGTGGCCGTCGGCAGATCGGGAACGCTCGTCGGGCATCACGCCGGCGTTGTTGACCAGCACGTCCAGACGCTCCTCGTCCGCGCTGAAGCGACGAGCAAAGGAGCGGATGGCGGCGAGGCTGCTGAGGTCGCAGGCCACCGCCTGCACTTCGGCGCCGGGCACGGCCTCCAGCACCCCCGCGCGAGCATCCTCCGCGCGGCGCTGATCACGCCCCAGTACCCGGACGCCGGCTCCCAGCCGGGCGAAGCCCTGAGCCGCCGCCTGTCCCAGCCCCGAGGCGGCGCCGGTGATGAGCACGATGCGCCCGTCCATCCGCGGTGGATCGGCGGGCCACTCCGGGAGTCGCCGGCGAACGGCGAGCCCGACGTTGCCATAGCCCAGCGCGACCGAGCGGTCCAGCGCGGTGTCGAGTATCGAGCTGAGGCTCATGGAGCGTTCCCTACCCGGTCCGCATCCTTCCTGAACAACGATCGCAGCCAAAGCTCACATCGCCGTGAAACGCCGTCGATGAGAGACTGCGAGCGGTGAGGCGACCGGCCACGACGTTGGCGATCGCGCTGGCGATCGCCGGTACCCTCGCGGCCCGGCTCCGCCGGGTCCGCACCGGGCTCCGGACCCCGGTCCGGACCGACGGCGAGCGTGCCGCGACCCCGCCCCCAGGCGGTCAACCCGACCGCGGGGCAGCTCCCCGTGGCTCCGGCCGGTCCCGGTCCCGTGGTCACCGGAGACGTGAACGACCACGCCCCGTCGCTGGCGGAGGTCCGCCACGAGCTGAAGGCGTTCAACCTCTGCGGGGGGGCAACCGACAGCGCCAACGCCCAGCCGCTGCTCCAGGCCTCAGCACCCGGCTTTTACCCCGACCCCGGGACGAGCCAGACCGAGGGTGCGCTGCCGCGGCTGACCGCGGAGCTGGACGCGCTGGCCAAGTCGCTGCACGTGATCATCTACGGGATCAGCGGCTATCGCAGCCCCGCGCACAGCGTCGCCGTGGGCGGCTTTGCCAACGATCCCCACACTCAGGGGCTCGCCGAGGACATCGGCGTCAACAGCCTGCTCCGTTCCGGCGCGGCGCAGATCAGCGAGGCGCAACTGGCCAGATTCGGCCTCTACCGCCCCTTCGACCCCTCAGATGACCCCAACAACCCCGAGGTCAACCATCTCCAGCTGATCCCCGCCGGGGTCCGCTGTCCCTGACGCAGTCGACCGCCGCCTTCGACCCGGACCCCACCTGCCGCTGAGCCTCCCGATGGTTTGGGTTCGTGTCCCGAATCGGGCGCCAAACCCCTACAAAGTGCCCGCACGGCGAAGGACTGACCCGTTTGCGCCCGATACACCCGATCTCGGTCGGGAGGCCGGCGCCAAATCAATCTTCAAGACACGGAGGTCGGAATGAGGTTCAGCATAGGTGTCCGCGCGGCATTGCCGGCGGTTGTGGCATTGGTTTCACTGATGTGCGTGGGCTCCGCGAGCGCGGCCAGCTCACCGTTTGGATGCCGGGCCAGCTTCGCCCGCGTGGGGCTCCTGGGCAAGACGCTCGCGGAGCCGCTGGTGGCCAACGCCCCCACCAACCCGTGCGCCACCGCGGGCAGCGGGCTCAGCTCGGTGGCGGTGCCCTCGACCGGCGTTCCGCTGGTCAAGGCGGGGCCGGCGGGAGCCTTCACCTTCTCGTCCTCCTCGCAGCCCACCACCACCGGACCGGTGGCACCGGGCGCTGCCGCGCTCGCGTCGCTGGACGCGGTGACGATTCCCACCGGAACCGGGTCGATCGTGATCGGGGGCCCGGTGGAGGCCCACGCCTCCTACGCCTGCGTCAACGGGAAGGTCGTCAGCGACGCCAGCTCCACCCTCGACCTGCTCGACATCAACGGCCAGCGCGTGACGTTCTCCCCCGGGCAGGAGGAGACGCTGTCGCTGGGTGCCGGCTCCTACGTGAGCATCAACCACAGGATCCAGACCGCCAACTCCGTGACCGAGCGCGTGCTGGACGTGCACCTGGCCGGCCTGGCTGACGTGGTCGTCGGCGAGGCGCAGGTGACCCAGACTGCCGCGGACCCCTGCGCCGGCACCGGCTCAGGATCTGGTGGCGGCTCGGGCTCCGGCGGCGGTGTCGGCGGAGGTCCGGGCGGCGCGGGCCCAGGTGGCGGCTCCACCTCCCCGGCAGTCAACGCCTGCCCCGCAGGATCCACCTTCAACCCGGTGGACCAGTTCTGCGAGATCGTTCTGCCGGGCGGTGGCACGATCATTATCAGCCGTCCGTTCCAGGGCCCGACCGGGGGCACCGTGGTGGCTCTGAGCGTCGCTCGCAAGCGCTTCCACAGCGTGTGCCTGTTCGGCGCCGGACCGCAGTACGCCATCGTCGGGACCAACGGTCCCGACCGGATCAACGGCACCGTCCGCGGTGAGCGGATTCTGGGGCTGGGCGGCAATGACCGGATCGTCTTCGGCGGCTCCGGCAGCGACCGGATCTACGCCCCGAATGAGAGGGACTACGTGAACTGCGGAAGCGGTCGCGACGTCGCCTTCGTCAACGTGTTCGCGGCCCGGTACGCACATCGGCACGGGTGCGAGAAGACGGGGCGGATTCGCCCGCACCAGCTGTAGCCCGACTCAGGGGGCCGGAGTGGCCACCGCCGCGACGTAGTATCGCGGGGATGAGCCGCTCCGGCATTCGCCCGCAGCAGTTCCTGGAGGATCTCCGCCACGGCGCCGACCGCGCTGTGGCGGAGCTGGTTAAGGGCTTCGCCACCACCGTCGCCGGCGCCCCACCCGAGCGCCTGGAGCAGGTGATGGCCACACCGGCCGGAAGGCTCGTCCTGGAGGCGATCTTCTGGCAGATGCCGCGACAGCTGGATCGCAAGCGTGCGCGGACGGTCACTGCCGCTGTGCGCTGGAGGGTCACATCGCGCGACGCTAGCTCGGAGACGGTCTACGACCTGATCGTGGACTCGGGCCGCGCGCGGGTGCAGCGAGGCGGCCGGGGCACGGAGCCGCCGGTGAGCATCACGCTGGACCGGGTGGCCTTCTTGCGGATCGCCAGCGGCGTCAGCGATCCGACGGGGGCCTACCTCAAGGGCCAGCTCGCGATCGCCGGCGACATCATGGTCGCCGCCAAGCTGGTGTCGCTGTTCCGGATCCCGCGAGCCGCCCGCCCCGGTTAGAGCTTGGTTAGAGCCGCCGGGCCGTCGTCGTTCTGCCGACCTTCCAGAGGGATGGTGCAATACTACGCGTCGCTTCCCGCGCTCTCTGCTGCCCGATCCCGGCGGCTGGCGCTGCTTCTCTCAGACTCCGCTCGGTCAACGAGGGAGCCTCTCAATGTCAGTCGAGACCTTTCCCGTAACGCCGGAACGCACCCCGGCCAACTTGGATCGTCCCCGGTCCACACGGCGGAATCCCCTGCGGGGCCGCTCGCTGCCGCTCACCCGAGCCGTGGCGTTCACCGTCGTCGGCCTGCTGATGGTGATCTCGCTGCTGCTGCGTCTGCGGACCGTCCACATGTTCTACTGGGTCGACGAGGGCCTGTCGGTGGGAATTGCCTCCCATCCGCTGAGCCACATTCCCTCGCTGCTGCGCCAGGACGGCTCGCCGCCGCTCTATTACCTGCTGCTCCACGTCTGGATGGCCTTCCGGGGCCAAGGGGAGGGGGCCACCCACGAGCTCTCGTTGCTGTTCGGCCTGCTCACCATCCCCACCGCCTACTGGGCCGGCACGAGCCTCTTCGACCGCCGCAGCGGTCTTGTGTGCGCGCTCTTGGCCGCCGGTGCCCCCTACATCTCGGTGTACTCCGAGGAGACGCGGATGTACGCGCTCCTGACACTGCTGGCGCTGGTGGTGGCGACGTCGTTCCTGCACGCCTTCGTATTCGGGCGGCGGCGCTACCTGCCGCTGTTCGCAGTGTCGATGGCGGCGTCGCTGTACACCCACAACTGGGCCCTGTTCTTGGGGCTGATGAGCGCGGCCGCGTTCCTGGTGCTCGTCTGGCGCACGCCACCGCCCGAGCGGAGGGCGCTGTGGCTCGACGGCCTGCTGGGCTTCGGCGGTGCCGCTCTGCTGTACCTGCCCTGGCTGCCGACGCTCGTCTACCAGGTTGGGCACACCGGGGCGCCGTGGGACAACCCGCCGGTGATCTGGTCGCTGAGCCAGGGGACCTACTCGATCGTCGGCGGCCGCGGGGCGGCGATGGTGATCCTGCTGGCCGGCGGCAGTGGCCTGCTGACGCTCAGGGCACTTGGTGGCACCTACCGGCGGCTGCAGCTGGCGGTGGTGTCCCTGCTGGTGCTGGGCTTCGGCACGCTGCTGCTCGCGTGGGCCTATTCCAAGCTGACCCCCGCCTGGGCCGATCGCTACCTCGCAGTGATCGTGGGGCCGCTGCTGCTCCTGGCCGGCATCGGGCTGGTGCGAGCCGGACGCCTGGGCCTAGTGGCCCTGGCGCTGGTGGCCTGCTTCTGGACCCTTGACCCGATCGGCCACTCGCGGGATGTCAAGAGCAACGTCGCCGCGGTGGCGGGCCGGGTGCGGAGCCAGCTCGGGGCAAACCCGCTGGTGCTCTCCACCCAGCCCGAGCAGGTGCCGACGCTGGCCTACTACCTGCCGAAGGTGACGCAGTTCGGCACGCCCCTCGGCCGCACGCCCGACCCGCGCGTGTTCGATTGGCGTCACGCACTGGCGCGTCTGCGACGAGGATCTGTGAACGGCACGTTGCTGCCGATGTTGCAGTCCCTGAGCCCCGGGCAGCGAGTGCTGCTGGTGGTCCCGCTCAACTTCCCCAAGACGCCGCTGTGGATGAAGCTGATCGTCCGTGACAGCGCCCACTGGGCCAAGGCGCTGGAGCGGGATCGCTCGCTGCGGCTGGTCAAGATCCTCAGTCCCGCCGCGCAGCTTGCCGGGGTGCCGGTGCGCGGCTTGCTGTTCGTTAAGCGCGTGCCGGCGGCGAGCTCGGCGCTCAGCTTGAACGCGATCACCTCCAGCAGCACCCCCTCGCGTCCGGCTGCATTCTGACCAACACCCCCGGCCTGGATCACGCCGATCCCATTGCGCAGGAGCCGCTCGATGCGGCCAAGGCGGCCCGGAGCCTTACCCGCGGGCTCATCTCGGTGGCCGTGCTCATCGCGCTCGTCGCGGGCCTGCTGCTGGCAATCCCGGGTCTTCACGGCGTCGCCCACCAGGTCACCCATGTGCAAGCCGGGTGGATCGCTGCCGCGGTCGGGCTGGAGGTGCTCTCCTGCCTCGGGTACGTGCTCGCCTTCCTCCAGGTGTTCGACCGCGCGCCGATCCGCTTTGGGGCCCGGGTGGCGCTCAGCGAGCTGGCCTTCGGCGCTGCGGTGTCGCTGGGCGGAGCGGGCAGCATCGCCGTCGGTGCCTGGCTGCTGATCGACCGCGGGGCGCCGAGGCAGCGCGTGGCCGAGCGCTCGGCAGTGCTCTTCCTGCTCACGAGCGCCGTCAACGTGATCACACTGGCCCTCACCGGCTTGGCGCTCTTCATCGGCATCCTGCCAGGCCCGCGCAGCCCGCTCCTGAGCCTCCTGCCAGGCGCCGTCGGCGTGATCGCGCTGGCGTTCTTCCTCGCGCTTCCACGCCTGACTGAGCTCGGCGTCGCCGGCCGAGCCCCCGCCCGGATCCGGTCAGTCCTTCAAACCACCGCCGAGAGCATCCGGGACACCCGGGATCTGCTCCTCAAGCCGGACTGGAGGATCATCGGTGCGTTCGCCTTCCTGTGGTGCGACATAGGCGTGCTGGCGGCGTGCTTTGCCGCCGCCAGCCACTTCCCCTCACTGGCCTCGATCGTGCTCGCCTACCAGATCGGCTACCTCTCGAATCTGATCCCGATCCCCGGCAACATCGGGGTGCTCGACGGCAGCGTCGTGGGCATGCTGGTGCTCTACGGCATCAACGCCACCAGCGCTACAGCGGCGACCGTGGTCTACCACGCGATAGCTCTGTGGATCCCGGCGATGTGGGGCACGCTCGCGTTCGTCATCCTGCAGCGAACCAAGCACAATCAGCTGACGTTGCGGCCCCCGCGCGCAGGACGCCGACGGCTCAAGGACGGCGAGCAGGCGGAGCCCGACGAGCTCGGTTGAGGCTGAAGCCGTAGCCCGAAAACGGATCGGCTACCGCGGCACCACGGTGGTCGAGCAGCGGACGCCAGGTGCCCGCGCGAGACGGCCATCGCCTGTAAGCAAGTCGCAGCCCAGCAGCTCAGCGAGCCCGACGTACGACGCGTCGTAGGCCGACAGGTTCGCGCGGAGCTCCCAGATTCGATCCAGGAACGCGAACACTGGGTAGCGCTTCATCCCGAGATGCTTCAGCGCGTTCAAGCCGGTCCAGCCGTCCCCGGCAGTCAGCTGCTTTGCCGCGACTCTGCGGCGCAGTGCGTTGGCGACTTCAGAGTCGATCAGGTGCGGGGCATGCAGCTGCTCGCTGGCAAGGGCCTGGCGCGCTGGTCCTGCGTTGAGCAGCGCTGACACCGCCGCCGAGGCATCGACCACGATCACCGGTCAGCTCGGCCCGCTTCCACATCGCTGACGATCGTCGCGGTGTCCACACCGAGGTCGGGAAGGCTGCCGAGCAGGGCAGGATTGTCAGCTCGACGAGACACCTCGGCAAGCTCTCTCACGGCTACCGCTGCGACCGAGGTCGCATCACGAGCAGCGAGCCGCTCCAAGCGCGCGACTACATCATCGGGCACGTTACGCAGGTAGAGGGTCCTCATGTCGCAGTATGCTAGCGCCCTGCTTGCGTAGTCGCTGCAGCGTCCGGGCGAAGGATCGACTCGGAGACGGCAACCGCTCGTGCGCGGGCTCCTCCACCGAGCAAGCGATACCCCCCAGCCGGATTCGAACCGGCGATCTCCTGCGTGAAGGGCAGTAGCCCACGCTATGGAACGCGTAGAATTGCCGCGATTGGTGGCCTTGGTAGCCCGTGGAGACCGTGATTGCGGTGGAGAACGTTGCCCGCGAGGGTTGCCCGAGTAGACCGTTGCCCGGCAAGGTCAGATCGTTGCCCGCGTCCGAGGCCGGTTCTAGACTTGGCACGAGTCTCTAGTGAGAAGCTGGCGCTGGAGTGAACCCCGCGGCTAGAACGGAAGTCAACGCCGTGTCTGTACCGAATCCATCTGCAAGGCCCTATGTCCGAGCACGTGCGGGCGGCCCCTACTGGTATGGGAAGCGGTCGCGCGACGAAAAGCCTGTGATCCGCGCGCTCGGCCGCGCTTGGGTGGAGGCCGACGGCGCGGGGGGTTGGAAGCGAAAGCGCGGCAAGGGCCCCCGGCGAAGAGCTGACCGAAGCCCAGGCATCGACCCGAATGTTGGAGTTGGTCCGCGAGCATCATGACGAGCAGGATCGGCTTGAGCAGGACGTAGCGGAGCGCCGTCGTCGCGGCGTCACCTTTCGGGAACTGGTGCGGGAGTGGCTCGTGTATCTCGAGCGTGAGATGGGTGTGCGACCGTCGACGCTGCTTGACTATGGCTGGATGGTCGCCGAAGCGGGGCAGCCACACCGGCGCGGCAGTGGCCATTCGCCGGGGATACTCATGAAGGCGCTGGGCGACCGTCCGATTGCGCAAGTAGCTACACGCGAAGTCGCCGACTTTCTCCGCGGTCTCGATGACGCTGGCTGCAAGCCGCGGACCGTCAACCGGTACCGACAACTCATCTCCGCAGCGTGGAACTACGCGATGCGCGAGGACACGTATGGACTCACGCTGAATCCGGCAGCCGGCACCACGAAGCGCCGTGAGCCGCCGCCCGCGGTGCTCGACTTCTACGGCCTGAGGAGGTCGAACTGGCGGCTGAGCGAGGCGCCCACCGCACCCGGCGGAGCGCGAAGATCGGCGAAGCGGAGAGCGGGGCGAGAAGGACCGAGGATCTCCAGGATGCGGCTCTCTATCGCATCGCTGCCTATACCGGGCTGAGGCTAGGTGAGCTTCTCGCTCGGCGTTGGGAGGATGTCAACCTAGCGACCCGCCGCCTCGTTGTGCATCGGGTGTTTAGTGCCGGTATCGAGGGGCCCACAAAGGGTTGGCAGGCTCGATGCGTTCCCCTCTCCGACGGGGCGGCGGGTGCGTTTGCCCAGCTTAGCCAGCGGGACGACTACATCAACCCCAACGAGTTTGTGTTCTGCAATCGGATGGGGCGCCCGCTTGATGGGGCAGTGCTGCGTCGTCGCTTCAAGCGGACCGCCGCCGCCGCTGGATTGCGAGTGCTTCGCTTCCATGCTCTACGGCAAGGTGCTGGCTCGCTCGTAGCCCGCCAGGCTGACCCACGTTGGGTGCAGGGCTTCCTCGGCCACTCGAAGCTCGCGACGACGAAGCGATACCTTCACGCAAAGGCGCGGCCCGATGACGTCGAACGTCTGAATAAGGCGTTCCAGATGGCGGGCGAGCCCGCTCCGTCGAGCCCTTGAGCAAGCCCTGCCGCTACCGGTTACAGATCCAGTAGGGCTAGTCCGTTGTGTCCAAGCGCCCGTGGCGTTTTGCTCGGTGACACGCAGGACAACCGGAGCCGTCGGTCCGCGTCGAGACTGCAGTTCTCCACTCGTGTCCGCAGGCGCCGCACCGCCACCAAAGTCGCTGGAGGCGGATGCCTGGCTCAGGCAGCACGTAGGAAGCGCCGAAGCGCTTCGCGGATGAGCTCCGAAGTCGTCGTTCCCTCCGTCCGGGCACGCTGCAGGAGCTCTTCTCGCAGCTCGGGGTCAAGCCGGACAGACTCCACGCTCGCCGGCGAGGAGCCGAGGGCAGGACGGCCGCGTTTGGGGCGCCGCGCAATCAGCGCATCGACGTCGTAGCCAGCTTCGGCCTCAGCAGCGAGCGCCTGGACCTCCGTATCGGTGATCGGCTGACCGGAGCGGGTGTGACCGTAGACGCGCCCCTCGGTCATGGTTCCAGCAGCCTGCTGAACTTGGCCCGTATCGGCGTCGCGTGGATCACGAGCTGAGTGCCCTCGATGGTCATCAGGACGACCATCTCGAGAGGTTGCCGGCGCGATGAGGCCCGATGACCAGCCAACGGTCAGGATCTTCGCCGGCGTCTTCGATAGCAAATGCATGGTCGAGGGAGTGATGGATGTCCTCGTCGGCGACACCGTGCTTTCGCGCCGAGTCGTGAACCTCCACCGCGCTTAGTGTACTACGAAAGACGTTGGCTACAGGACTCATCCGCGAGTGCCCGCAGCCCGGCGAAAGCGGGAGCCGCCCGCTCTCGCCGCGGCGCTCGTGTGGCGTCCGCAGCGAGCGTGAGCTGGGCAGCCTCGGGGATACTCCTATCCGTCGAACAAGCGGGCGTCTTTACGGCTGCGCGCCCTCGTTCAGGAGAAGCCGCTTGGGGGTCGGACCTGGCAGGATGGGGTAGTAGCAGCGCTGTAGTGGCGGTGACCCTGAGCGAAGGAGAGTATTGACATGGTTGAGTCTCACGACTCTCACGACGAGTCTTCTGCGGAGTCACCGGTTCGGGCCAAGGATGAGGAGCCCACCGAAGTCCACGGCGGCAACCAATCCGAACAGTCATGAGGCAGCGGAGCTGGCCCCGAGGGCGCCGATCGCAAGGACACCCACCAGGCCCCCGACGCCCAAGACGAGTAAAGAACGCTTCCCTACCCGAGTTGTCCGGAGCGGTTTGGCAGGCGCTCCCACGAGCGCGGTGTCCTCGGGCGGTGGCCAGCGCGTGCTGCACGGGAGTAGCGCACACACTGGGAGAGCAGGCTAGCCAGCGTGACCGCGTGCTTCCTGCAGTTGCTAGCGCGCCCTTGCGACGAGCCTCAAAGGTCTGGACGATGGGTCCGACGTACCGCGAAGCGTGAGCATGCTGTCGCCCGCGTGGCCAAGCGGCATCAGGGGGCTCACCTCAGAATCGAGGAGGAGAGATGGCTAGCAAACCGATGGATGTGTACCTAAACGACCATTTGGCGGGCGCGATGCTTGGAAGCGCTCTCGCCAAGCAGATCCAAGCTCTGAACCAGGGCAGCGCGCTGGGAACGCATATGGAATCGCTCGCTGCCCTGATCGAAGAGGATCGCCAGACGCTGATCGGGCTCATGGAGCGGATGGACACCTCCAAGAATCCCGTCAAGCAGGCCGCGACCTGGATGGCCGAGAAGGTCAGCCGAGTGAAGCTCAGGGGCCCGCTGTCAGGCGGGCCGGAGGTCGGCACGTTTATGGCTCTGGAGACCCTCTCGCTTGGGGTGCAGGGAAAAGTGTCCCTGTGGAAAGCGCTTAATGAGGTCGCCGAGCACTACCCATCCCTGGCGTCCTTGGATCTCGACGAGTTGATCGAACGCGCTCAAGCCCAACACGACGCGCTAGAACACGAACGCATCGCAGCAAGCAGGCGTGCGTTCAACAACGCAAACGCAAGCTAGCGAGTCATCCACCGACCCGCTGTGGCCGCGCTGAGGGCGCCGCCTGCCCGTGCTCGGCCGTCGACCCACGCCAAGCGCAAGTCACCACCCAGCACGCCCAGACCAGCCTGATAGGCCCGTTGCCGCCTGGCTGAGACCCGAAGTCTTGGGGGCTTGATGTATAGTCGGCACGATGGTTGGAGTCAAGCGGCGGCCCGTCTCGCCTTCCTGACCGGCGGCGCGTTGTGTCGAGCGACGAGGCATCGGGCGGTCGAAGCGGGAGCGTGCTGGCGGGGCTGCTTGCTCCTCTGCGTCTGCCCGAGCGGGTCCTGGAGGCACTCGACGAGCTGCGTCTGATGCGCTCAGAGCTAACACGTGTGCGCGAGCAGACAAAGCCGCTGGCAGACCTGATGCCAGCGATTAAGCGCCTCGTCAAGCAGACCGAGCCGCTGTCCGAGTTGATACCCGCCCTCGATAGCCTGAAGAAAGAGCTCGTCGCGATGCACAAGACCCTCGACGGGCTACAAGACGACGTCCAGAGCGTCACGGAACGACTGCCCGACGCCAGCAAGGGCCCGCTCCAGAAGGCGCACGATGTCCTCACCGGCGGTGCGGCTGACCCAAGCTCGTAGCTCACACGCGTCAGGCTTCCAAGAGAACCAGAGCTCGCACCCAGCGACTCGGGTCGGCTATTCGGACGCTGCCGTTCTTGCCGTCGATCGGTTGCCGCAGGAACCGCACGTGATCAGGTGTCGTGACGGTCGAGGGGTCGAGCCGTCGCCGGTTTCGGTCGGCTCAGACCCGCAGCTCTCACGCCGGTGGCCCATGTCACCCGCGACGGGCGGGGTGGCGAAGTGACGGCCACGCGGCACCGCTCCGCCGGGCTCAGCTCGGGCCCGAGACGGTCGATGAGCGAGAGCACGGTGGGAACACCAGGGCGAACTCCCCCGCGCCGCCGTAGGTCTCGATCCAGCGCCGGTAGAGCGGGTCCGGGCGAGCCGAACTCGAGCCGCCCCCGCGCTCGCAGGCGCCAACGAAGAGGAGGACAGGCCAAACTCCCAAGAATCTTCGGATACAGTCTTACAGCCAAGGGGAAGGGTCGGCTCAGGCGGGACTCGCGGTAGGGCCCCGAGGTTCCACGGTTGACTCATCGAGCGCCTCGCCGGCGCGGACGGGCGCTGGGATCAGCGCTGCGCCTACGAGGATCAGGACGAACGCCGCGAGGCGCACGCCGACCACGAGGGCGTTGGTGCCGAGCCGGTCGCCGAAGACCGCCAGCCCGGCGATGATTGTGGACAGGTTCGCCGCGACGGAGGTGACGGCGATCACCGCGACGCCGTCGCCGATCTGCAGGCTGCGAGCGGTCCACCTCCACCCTGACGCCCGCCGCGCCGAGGACCAGGCCCTCGACGCCGCCCACGCCGACCGCACCGACGGCAAGACCACCACGGTCATCGCCCAGACCTCCAACGACCACTTAGACGCGCTCAACGCCCGCGCCCAAGCCATCCGCCACCAAGCCGGGCAGCTCGGCGCCAACAGTCTTCCCGTAGCCGGGCGCCCCTACCGGCTGCACCCAGGCGACCATGTCCAGATCCGCCACACGATCACCCACCCAGACCACGGACCATTGCGCAACGGCACCGCCGCACAGATCACTACCGTCGACCCGCACACCCACACGCTCGACCTCCAACTCTCCGGCGGCGCCGAGCTTGGTTTGCGTCTGAGTCAAATGACACAGATCGGCGTTTTGATTACGCCTCATCTGCGAGGCTTCCGGCTCCGACGAGGAAGGGGTCTTTGATGATCGAGCCGGGACGTTTTCAGGACAGCAGCGGGAGCCGCCGGCGTAAACGGTTTTTGTCGCCGTCTGAGAAGTATGAGATGTGGGTCGGGCTGCTGCGCGGCGAGTACACGACGGTGCAGGCGGCCGAGCGGGCCGGGGTCGATCGCACGAGGATCATGCGGGTGCGTCAGGTCGCCAAGCAGGGTGCGCTGGACGCGCTGGCGGCGTCCCGGCCCGGGGTCAGGACCGGCGGCCAGGATCCCGAGCTGGCCGAGGCCAAGGCGGAGATCGCTCGCCTGTCGGAGGCGTTGAAGGAGATGGGTGTGCGGTTGATGCTGGTGGAGGGAAAAGGGCGCTGGGACTGAGTGGCCGGGTCCCCCGCCGGGTCGATGAGGCCACCAAGCAGCAGCTGCTGAGCATGATCGACCGCGTGCTCGCTGACGGGTGGGAGCATCGGCGCGCCTGCTCGTATCTGGAGCTGGATGAGGGTCGGGCGTGGCGGTGGCGACGCCGGCGCGATGCCGGATGCCTTGAGGACAAGCGGTCCGGCGCTAACCCGGTGCACGGCCTGCGCCCCGAGGAGATCACGGCGATCCTTGAGCTGTTTGAGGCCTGGGGCGAGATCGACCGCTCGCATCGCAAGCTGGCGCATCGCGGCAGCTATCTCGGGCTGGTGTGGGTCTCCCCGGCCACCGTCCGTCGGGTTCTCGCTGCACACGACCTGGTTCTCAAGCGACCCCGCAGGGTCATGCGGTCCGAGCGCCGGCCGTTTCCCGAGTGGGCAGAGTACCGCCGCAACTCGATCTGGATCTACGACGTCACCCACTTTCACGGCTGCCCCAAGCACGCCGTGTTTCGCGGTCATGGACCTCGTGACCCGCAAATTGGGCGCGGACATCTGAAGTGGCCCCAGTGTGGACGCTTGAAGTGGCCCCACTTCCGTCCGACCGGCAGCTGACTGTTCGGTGCTCTTGGAGCTCGAATGGGAGGCGGTGGAAGGGATGCGTTCACG